>JAABUQ010003353.1_pt1 | contig 29572 bp, 39 predicted proteins | sample 5560001 | NCBI WGS metagenome assembly JAABUQ01 (sample SAMN10711888, study PRJNA513371) | rock metagenome | isolation source: Antarctica rocks | place: Antarctica: Victoria Land, Finger Mt nord | collected 2015-12-18 | reverse complement strand
GCCCGAGCCCGTCCGCGAGCTCGACAAGCCCTTCCTCATGCCCATCGAGGATGTCTTCACCATCCAGGGCCGCGGCACGGTAGTTACCGGCAAGGTCGAACAGGGCAAGGTCAAGGTCGGCGAGGAGATTGAGATCGTCGGCCTGCGCACCACGCAGAAGACGACCTGCACCGGCGTGGAGATGTTCCACAAGCTCCTCGACCAGGGCCAGGCCGGCGACAACATCGGGGCCCTGCTGCGGGGTACCAAGAACGAAGATGTGGAGCGGGGCCAGGTGCTCTGCAAGCCTGGCTCCATCACCCCCCATACCGACTTCGAGGCCAACGTCTACGTGCTGGCCAAGGAGGAAGGTGGCCGGCACAAGCCCTTCTTCAACAACTACCGGCCGCAGTTTTACTTCCGGACCACCGACGTCACCGGTTCGATCACTCTCAACGAGGGGACCGAGATGGTCATGCCCGGTGACAACACCACCATGAACGTGGAGCTGGGCAAGCCCATCGCCATGGATGAGGGCCTGCGCTTCGCCATCCGAGAGGGTGGGCGTACCGTGGCCTCGGGCCGGGTCACCAAAATCTTGAAGTAGCCTTCCCGCCGCGCCTGCACGTCCCGGCAGCACGCCGCCGCTCCTTGACATCTCCCTCCGCCGCCTCGCCCCCCCGAAAGAAGCTTCCTCATGTGCATCCTGGCCGGCTCCCGTGGCTGACAAGCAGCGGATCCGAATTCGCCTCAAGGCTTACGACCACGAGATCCTCGACCAGTCCACCAAGAAGATCGTGGAGACGGTGCTGCGTACCCAGGCCAAGATCCGCGGCCCCGTACCGCTGCCCACCGAGAAGAGTCGCTACACGGTGATCCGAAGCCCCCACAAGTACAAGGACAGCCGGGAGCATTTCGAGATCCGGGTGCACAAGCGCCTCCTCGACATCGTCGAGCACACCCCCAAGACGGTCGATTCCCTGCAGCGCATCGAGCTGCCCGCGGGCGTCGACATCGAGATCAAGATACAGAGCGTTTAACGCTCAGCGTAGTTTCCGGTGACGGTCCGTGTTCGGACGTCGCCGGCCTGATCGACCGCTTCACCGCCCGGTACACCAACGCCGCCACGGCGAACCAGTACCGGGCGGAGCTGTCTTCGCTCTTCGGTTTTGCTGGGGTGGGGCACCCCCGGATGCTGAGTGACGCAGAGGTGAACCACTGGGTGGCGGGGGCCCGGGCCAACAACACCCGCCGGGGTCGCCTGGCTCGGGCGTGCACGTTCCTGCGCTGGTGTGTGCGGATGGGCGAGGCCGATCCGGTCCTGGTCGAGGAGCTGGCCAGCCGGGAGAATCCGCTTCGGGCCACCCCGCCGCTCTACGGGAAGCTGCAGGGCAAGTTCCCGGCTCGCTGGCTGACCTACGAGCAGGCTTACGAGACGCTTGTGGGTGGGTGCGACGACTCCGACGTCGGCCGGCGAGACGAGCTCGTGCTCCGTCTCGGGTTGGCCGGAATGCGGGTGTCGGAGATCATCCACCTGGGCGTCGGGGACCTCCAGCTCGGCTCCGACCCCACCATCGCGTGGATCGGCAAGAAGAGCCGTCCTCGCCGGATCGGTGTCGGACCCGGGCTGCTGACGCTGCTTGACGACTACCTGGGCCGCTACGAAGCCGGCCTGGGGCGACCGGTCTCGGCATCGGATCCGGTGGTCTGCCGCCAAAAGCCCGGCGCCGGGGTCGGACGGGTCTCGTGGGGCCGGCCGTTCAAGCAGCCCTGCAGCGTGGCCAAGCTGGTGGCCGGCCGGGCGGAGGAGGCCGGGCTGGGCCACATGAGCCCCCACGACCTGCGACGCAGCGCGGCGGGCATCCTGCACCGCTCGGTCTCCGATGACGGAGCCCACTACTTCGACCTCCTCGACATTCAGAAGGTCCTTGGGCACGCCAACCCGGCCACCACGATGCGCAGCTACATCGACCCGCTCGACACCGGGGTGATCCGCCGGGCGGCCTCGGTGCTGGACTAATGGTCCGTTTCAGACGTTCCGTGGCGGCGCAGCTAGCTTCCGTCCGGAACCTCCAGGTCCACGACATAACCGACAAAATGGCGGCCTGCCGTCTCAGGTTCCCTCCCGTCAGCCGTTCGGCGCTCCTCCAGTGTCCCGGTACCGTCGACCGGAACGAGCAACCGGGGATCGACCGGATGGTTGCGTGCGACCTCACAGAAGGCGGCCTCTACAGCCCGGACCGTTCCGCGGGTCTCGACCGGCGGCGTGGAGGAGATGTAGTGGTGATCGTACCTGTCGGTCGGCGAGCGAGCGTCACCGAACACCGCAGCGTCGAACTCATTGTCGAGATCGGGGGAGAGCATCCAAGAGACCTCCGACCCAACCCTGACCGGAGCGCCGCAGCATTGCATCTCCCACGATGAGATCCACACGACCTTACGCATGGCCTGATTCTGCCATGTCCACTAGAGGGCGGCCCGGGGCCATCCGCAGCGTCGTCGCTGGCGGTCTCGACGGTGAGCGCCTCCATGGAGGCGAGCAGGACGGTGAGGTCGCCGGAGGCTTCGCCTCCGCCGCCCCGGTCTGACGACCTTCGGGACTGCTTGCGGGCGGCTGCGCGTTGTGACCAGGCCACGATCCTGGCGGCCTGGTCGGGGCCGAGACCGAAGGCGGTCACGCCGTCACCTGGCCGTCGGGCTCCGAAGGTGGTGGTCGGCGGGGCACCCTTGCGGAGGGCGGCGAGCTTCCAGGTGACCCAGCGGGCCAGGCGGGCCTCGACCTCGATGGCGACCGCAGGGTCCAGTCGGGTGGTGGTGGTCTGGGGTCTGAATCCGACGGAGCGGCCCCACACCCCGTAGAAACGGCCGACCTTGGTGAACTCGGTTGGCGGCTGCTTCTGGCGCCACTTGCCCGCCTCCCGGGCCAGGTACTGGGCCACTGCGGTCCGGTCGGCGCGAGCTTCGGCGTCGTCGGTCCAGAACATGACGGCCACGTCCACGCCATGGAGGTTGTGGGCGTGGCCGCCGCCCAATGCCGCCAGGCGCCAGTCGTCGGGTTGGCCGGTGGTGCCAACAACCTCCGACCAGGCGTCACGTAGCCAGTGGCCGAACTCGCCGCCGTAGATGACCCCGACCGCAGGGGTGAGGTTCCGGCCCTTCCAGGTGCCATGCGAGCGCTCGAGGCGGTGACGCAACACGGTCCGTTCCCGCAGGCCGACGAAGTCCTCCTCGCTCATTCCCGTCGGCAGCCCGACGTAGAGGTGGAGATGCGGTCGGCCGCTGGTCTGAAACTCCTTCACCCACACCCCGACCAGCGGCTCTTCCCACCGGCGAACCCAGCGACGCTCGAACGCCCGTCGATGGGCCTCCCATACCCGCCCGTCGGGCACCCACGGTTTCCACACCCCCGGATACGTCAACGAGATCAGCGCCGGTCGGGGACCGACCAGCTCCCAGGGCAGGGACACGAACAGGCGCCGCATGTTCATCCGGCTCCTGGCCGACATGCCACCATCGCCGCGGCCCGGGTGCAGTCTGCGGTACAGCTCGTCCGCCACGTCGGGGTCGACCGGGTCGGGCCCGTCGAACCAGGCGTCGTCGTCGAGTGGGTCGGAGTTGTCGACATCAGCCGGGTCCGGTTCCCGCTCCACCCACATCCCGTTGCGGCGCACGAACGAGGTCGGCAACCGGGGACGGGACGGTCGGCTCCCGGTGCGGACCAGCCGTATGTAGCCCTTGGCCACCACCAGGCTGTAGCTGAGCATCCGCCCTACCTCCGACAACGACCGAACTCGCTCTGTCAGTGTCGCGCCGTGCCGGGACGCCCGGTGGGTGGCGGGAGGAAAGGCGGCACTGAGGGAGGAGGGGGTTGCGGGGATCGGACGGGGCGCCGAGTACTTGCAAGCCGCGCCCGCAGACCTGGTGGGAAAGGCGGCTGGGCGCCCCGAGGATGCGACTCGGACCGGCGCCTGGCGCTCGCACCGACCTTGCGGGGCTCGCGACCTTGGACGTGTGAGGATGGCGTGGAGCGCCCAGCCGTGCTCGGGAGCATCGTGAACCGGGCAGATTGAACTACAGCGTGCTCCAAGTAGTGCCGTCGGTCGTGTGATAGAGGCCGGTGGGGGTCGGCAGCCAGGCTTCTGTCGCCCCGGCGGTGGCGAGTATGGGCTGGGCTCCGTCGGTCTGGATGAACACGTTGGTCCAGTGAGCCCCAGCGTCAGCACTGGCTATGAGGCCGACGACGTTGCCGACGAGCCACAGGTCCTGGCCGTTGCCGCTGGCGGTGAGGTCGTAGCCGAGGGTGTCGGGGATGGTGCCCGCCGTGGGGTCGCCCGGGTTGGCTTGGGCGGTGAACGCCCAGTGCCGACCTTGGTCGGTGGTGGTGTAGACCTCGACGTGTCCCTGGTTCAAGCCACCGTCGATCGAGCAGTACATCGTCCACGTGCCCGGCGTGGTGACGACGACGCCCTCGGGGACGACGCTTCCGCACGGGTCTGGCAATGGTTGCCAATGTTGCCCGCTGTCGTCAGTGAGTTGGAGGCTGGTGGGGCCTCCTTCGCCGCCCTCCCTCACGACGGCGGTGGTGGCATCAATCCGGCCGATGATGTCGGGCTGTTCGGGGGTGCCGACGTCTGCTCGGGGAACGCCTTCGACGGGAATCGTCATTTCGCTGTCTGGATCGGGATGACCGAGGGTGTAGGTGAGCAGACCGCTTTTACAAGCCGGACCGGTGGTGACACCGGAGGGGCAGATGTCGGCTCCAACCCACAGGCTGGTGCCGATGAGTGATTCGATGCCGGCTCTCGTTGCGGGAGGGTGCAGCGTCGACCAGGTGCGGCCTCCGGTAGTTGTGTACAGGATCACCGGCGGGCCGGTGCCGGAGGGTCGGTAGTCGAGGTAGCCCTCATCGGGGTTGGCGAAGGCGAGGCGCACACTGGCGAAGAAGGGGTCGGCGACATCGGATGGCAACCGGCCGGTCACGGTCCAGTGGACTCCGCCGTCCACTGTCCCTGCGAGGTAGTACGGGCCGATCGATTCGCCGGAGCAGCCGGGGCATTGTCGGGGAGCGGTTTTCGAGGCGACGGCCACCCCCGTCGTTGTGCTGAACATCTGCAACGTGACAACGTCCGCGGCGGCCAGCTCCGATGGGTCCGTCGTCGATGAACTCGGCGTTGTCGAAGAAGAAGTCGGGGTCCTCGAAGACGGCGGTGCTGATGACGGGTTGTGAGCCGTCCCCGAGGCGCAGCCGGTCGCCAGCACAACGGCGACAGCCGCGACAGCGGCAAGCTGGCGCGTCAACCCGGGCCTCAGTCGGCCGCTGCTATTCGAGGATTGGGTTGATGGTCGCTGCTCTGGCTTGTCGCCATAAGAGAACGGTAGCGGTCACCGGGTCCAACGTCAGGCCGTCAACGGCGGTACTGGCCGGAACCCACCTTCCACGAGTGCTCATTGTCCGAGGTCCGTGGCAACCTTGACAGATGACCACACCAACGCAGCACCCCGACGTTGAGGCAGACCGCGTGCAAGTAAGGCACAAGAGACATCTGTATCAAGATCCAGTCCGTCTGATGGTGCGGGCCATCTGACCTAGAGGCCCCAAGCCTCGAGGAGGCGCAGCCAGATCTCGCTGATGGTCGGGTAGGACGGCACGGCGTGCCACAGCCGATCGAGGGGCACCTCGCCGACCACGGCGATGGTGGCCCCGTGCACCAGCTCGCCGGCGTTGGGTCCCACGAAGGTGGCGCCCACGACCACGTTGCGGTCGGTGTCGACGACCAGATTGGCCCAACCCCGGTAGTCGTCGGAGTAGAGCGCGGATCCGGCCAGGGCGCCCATGTCGTAGTCGACGGCGCGCACGGCGATGCCGGCGCTGCGGGCCGCGGTCTCGGTGAGGCCGACCGAGCCGACCTGGGGATTGGTGAACACCACCTGGGGTACCGCTCGGGCCGTGGCGGTGGCCGCGAACCTGCTGAAGGGGGCGGGCGAGCGGGAGTCGGGCTCGTTGTTGGCCCGAGCGGCGATGACGTCACCGGCGACGCGGGCCTCGTACTTCCCGATGTGGGTCAGCTTGGCCCGGTCGTTGCAGTCACCCACGGCGTAGAGCCAACCCCCCGACACGGCGGTCACGGCCATGGCGTCGTCGACCTCCAACCAATGGCCGCCGTCGAGGCCGATGGATTCGAGGCCGACATCGTGGGTTTTGGGGGTTCGGCCCACGGCCACGAGCAGCTCGTCACCGGAGATCTCCCCACCGCCCTCCAACGTCACCGTCACCATGGGACCCTCACGGCGGGCGGCGGTCATCTTGATCCCCGTTCGGACGTCGACGCCGGCGGCGGCCAGCGATGCCGCCACCAACTCCCCGGCCTTGGGTTCGTAGGTGGGAAGGAGCTGCCCGGCCCCCTCAAGCAGGGTGACCTCGGCGCCCAGCGTTGCCCAGGCGGTGGCCATCTCCACCCCTACGACCCCGCCGCCCAACACGACGAGATGGCCAGGGACCGCCGTGGCGGCGGTGGCCTCCCGGTTGGTCCATGCCCCAACGCCGGCCAGGCCGTCGATCGGGGGCAGGGCGGGGGCGCTGCCCACGCACAGGGCCACCGCGTGCCGGGCGGTCAGCTCCGCGGTCGATCCATCGCTGCCGGTGACGCGCACACGCCGCTCGCCGGTGATGCGCCCGTGGCCGCGCACGAAGGTGGCTCCGATGCCAACGACCCAGTCGACCTGGGAAGCATCGTCGAAGCCGCTGTTGAACTTGTCCCGCCGGGCCAGCACGGCGGCCACGTCGAGGGTCCCGGTCACCGCGTGGGCGGCGCCCCCGACGTGGCGGGCGTCATCGAGGGCCTCCCCCGGGCGCAGCAGGGCCTTGCTCGGCATGCACGCCCAGTAGGAGCAGTCACCGCCCACCAGCTCCGCCTCCACGACGGCCACGCTCAAACCCCCGGCGATGGCCCGGCTGGCCACGTTCTCGCCGGTCGAGCCGGCACCGACGACAATAAGGTCGAAGTCGTGGTCCGTCAGGGACGGGGGGAGGTGGTCGACGGGGTGCAGGTTGACGGTGTGGAGGTCGATGCTCATGGCCCAGTCCCTGCCCGCCCCGGCCGTCGACGAATCACCCGCCCCGGCCGTGGACATAGCGAGCCCACCACGGGTCGAGGTCGACGCCAGTGCAGGACTGAAGGTGCCGTTGCAGTTCGTCGGTGGTCACCAGGCCGCCCCGGTGCCGGCGGTAGAATGCGGCCATGGCCGAGCGCATGCGGTCCGCGCCCCCGAGGTGGGCGGCCATGGAGGAGAACAGCCGCGATCCCGCGCCATAGGACGCGGCGGGGGTGTGGCGACTCCAGGGGTGGGGGGGACAGAGCAGCACCGGGTCGTGGTCGAGATCCACTTCGAGCGCTGCGAAGCGCGGCTCGCGGCAACGGCGGGATTCGGTGGCCCACGTCGTCCATGCCTCGTCGATCCACCCATCCGACGCCCGGGCGGGCTTGACGCCCCGGCCGAACCAACTGTGGAACACCTCGTGTTCGAGCGCCCCGACCGACGCCGTGGTCGCCCCGTCGTATTCCATGCCTCGGCCCGAGCCCCAGCACAACACGGTCATGGCATCGCCATGGGCCCAGGGTCCGTAGCGGGCGTGCAGGTAGGCCAGCCACGAAGCGACGTCCGCCTCCACCGCCTCCAGGTCGGCATCGACGTCGAGGTGGCGGGCGCTTCGCAGCTCCAGCGGGCGCGCCCGGCCGAAGAGGCCAACGGGCCGACTGCGCCATTCCACCTCGTCGGCCGGCGCCAGCACCAGCATGGGCGACAGTGATGTGAACTGCGCCGGGTAGGCCGCATGCCAGTGGAAGCCGCTCTCGGGGCCGCGTCCGGCGTTGGTGATCAGCACGTGGGGCCTTGCGGTGTGGAGCACCTCCACGTCGATGCTCAAAGCGAAGCGGTCGTGGCAGAGGGGCGCGGGAAACCACATCTCCAGGTACCGTCCGGCCATCAGGTCCGACATCCAAAGGTCGAAGCGGACCCCCCCGTCGGTCCATCCCACGGGTTGGGCACCCACGGCGGCGGGCAGGCCGAGGCGGTAGGCGAAGCTGAGGCGGTGACGACTCCCCTCGTCGAGGGCGATGTCGAGCACCCGCATCCCGGCGTCGAGGCCGCCGCCCAGGTCCACCGTGGGCATGGCCGCCGGATCCAGGGTCCGGCCATCGAGGGCCAGGCTGTCGATGGGCTGGCGGAGGTCAAGCACGGGATGGCCGCACGGTCCGTCCACGACGAAGTCGACCTCCGCGGTGGCGGTGGCCCGGGCGCCGTCCACGTCGAAGCGCAAGGCGGCGTCCACCCGGGTCACGTCGACGGCCACCACGGTGCGGCTGTCGTGAAGCGTCGGCGGGGGACCCAGGGATGAGGCCATGGCTTCCAGTCTGCCCGTCGGCTGGCCCCGTAGCGTCAGCCCCGCTAGGCTGCCCCTGCGTAAACCAACAGATGTCCGCGTGTGTCCGAGGGTGCCATGCACCCGAAGGAGACCCCGTGGCACCACCGAAGGAGCGCTCCACTCGGCCCGTCCGAAGTGGAGCCTCAGCGTGTGAGGGGGCCGATGCCGTCGGCCCGACCCCCTCCGCCACGACTGAAGAAAGAGCCAGCTGTGCCATCGAAAGCCATCGTCGGCGAGAAGGTCGGCATGACCCAGGTCTGGGATGACCACAATCGCGCCATCGCGGTCACGGTCATCAGGGTCACGCCGGTGCGCGTCGTCCAGCTCAAGACCCCCGACCGCGACGGGTATGCGGCGTTGACCGTCACCTACGGGACCCGCCGGCCGTCGACGCTCACCAAGCCCGTGGCCGGCCAGTACGCCAAAGCGGGGGTCGACCCCGGCCGCCGCCTGGTGGAGCTGCGGGTTGACGACACCAATGACTACGCCATCGGCCAGGAGATCGCCGCTGACATCTGGACGGCCGGCGACAAGGTCGATGTGACCGCGGTGAGCAAGGGCAAGGGTTTCGCCGGTGGCATGAAGCGCCACAACTTCAAGGGCCAGGGCGCCAGTCACGGTAACCACAAGCACCACCGGGCCCCGGGCGGCATCGGGGCGTGCGCCACCCCGGCGCGGGTGTTCAAGGGCACCCGGATGGCCGGCCAGATGGGTGATCAGCAGGTGACCACCCTCAACCTCGAGGTGGTGAGCGCCGACGCCGAGCGGAATCTGGTCCTGGTCAGGGGCGCTGTTCCTGGCCCCCGCGGTGGGACGATCATGATCCGCGACGCCATCAAGGGAGCGAGGTGATGACCGGACTCACCGTCGAGGTCCGAAGGACGACCGATCTCACCGCCGATGCCAGCGACGATGGCGACGACGTGGACGGCGACACCTCGAGTGATGCCGCCACCTCGATCGATCTCGACCCGGCCATCTTCGGCGTCACCCCCAACATCGCCGTCATGCACCAGGTGGTGACGGCCCAGTTGGCGGCGGCCCGGGCCGGCACCCAGAGCACCAAGACCCGAGCCGAGGTTTCCGGGGGTGGCAAGAAGCCGTTCAAGCAGAAAGGGACCGGGCGGGCTCGGGCGGGCTCGGAGCGTGCTCCGCAGTTTGCCGGCGGCGGCGTCGCCCTCGGGCCCAAGCCGCGCAGCTACAAGCAGCGGACGCCCCGAAAGATGATCCAGCTGGCCCTGCGCTGCGCACTGTCGGACCGGGCTGCGGAGGGCCGGGTGGTGGTGGTCGAGCGCTGGGGCCTCGAGGCACCAAGCACCAAGCGGGCCATCGCCGCCCTTGCCGCCCTGAAGGTCTCCGGCAAGGTCCTCGTGGTGCTGCCCCGGGACGACGAGGCGGCGGCGAAGTCGTTCCGCAACCTCACCGACATCCACGTGATGGGCCCCGGAGAGCTCAATACCTACGATGTGCTTCGCAACGACTGGGTGGTCTTCACCACCGAGACGCTGCCGGCGACGGCCGGGGAGGGTCGGCAATGAGCGCCGCTCGTGATGTCATCCTCCGCCCCGTGGTCTCCGAGAAGTCCTATGGCCTGCTGGACCACGGCGTCTACACCTTCGTCGTCGCCCCCGGGTCGAACAAGACCGAGATCCGCCTGGCCGTGGAGGAGATCTTCGGCGTCCAGGTCGTCAAAGTCAACACCTTGAATCGCCAAGGCAAGCGGAAGCGGAACCGAAAGCAGGCCACCTTCGGCAAGCGGGCCAACACCAAGCGAGCCATCGTCACCCTGGCCGAGGGTCAGAGCATCTCGATCTTCGAGGGGGACTGACATGCCCTTGCGCAAGCGCAAACCCACCAGCGCTGGTCGGCGGTTCCAGACCTCGTCGGACTTTGCCGAGATCACCCGCACCAGGCCGGAGAAGTCCCTCCTGGCCCCCAAATCAGGTACCGGCGGGCGGAACTCCTACGGTCGCAAGACGGCCCGGCACCGAGGTGGCGGCCACAAGCAGCAGTACCGGGTCATCGATTTCAAGCGAACCAAAGACGGCGTGCCGGCAACGGTGGCATCCATCGAGTACGACCCGAACCGCAACGCCCGAATCGCCCTGCTCCACTACCACGACGGGGAGAAGCGCTACATCCTGGCTCCGGCCCGGGTGAAGTTGGGCGACGTGCTCCGCAGCGGTCAGGGCTCGGACATCCGGCCAGGCAACGCGCTGCCCATGCGGTTCATCCCAGTGGGCTCGGTCGTCCACAACGTGGAGCTCAAGCCTGGCGGCGGGGGCAAGATCGCCCGGGGCGCGGGGATGAGCGTGCAGTTGGTGGCCCGGGACGGCGCCTACGCCACCCTGCGACTTCCTTCCACCGAGATGCGGCGGGTGCCCATCGACTGCCGGGCCACCCTCGGCGAGGTGGGCAACTCCGAGGCCGAGCTGATCAGCATCGGCAAGGCCGGCCGAAACCGCTGGAAGGGCGTACGCCCCCAGACCCGGGGGGTGGCCATGAACCCCGTCGATCACCCCCTCGGTGGTGGCGAGGGCAAGACCTCCGGCGGACGCCATCCGGTGTCGCCGTGGGGCAAGCCCGAGGGCCGAACCCGGGACCGAACCAAGCCATCCGAAAAGCTCATCGTCCGCCGCCGGCGTACCCGCGGCGCCCGGAGGTAGGACTAGATGCCCCGTAGCCTGAAGAAGGGTCCCTTCGTGGACGACCACCTGCTCAAGAAGGTGGACGGCCTCAACTCCCGAAACGAAAAGCGCGTGATCAAGACCTGGTCGCGCCGCTCCACCATCATCCCCGACATGGTGGGACACACCATCGCCGTCCACGACGGACGCAAGCACGTGCCGGTCTACATCACCGAGTCCATGGTGGGCCACAAGCTCGGCGAGTTTGCCCCGACTCGCACGTTCCGCTTCCATGCCGGCCAGGAGAGGGCGGGCCGGCGCTGATGCCCGGTCCAAAGACCAACGAGCGGCCGGGGACCCGGGCGGTGCTGCGCCATGCCCGGGTGGCGCCCAACAAGGTGCGCGAGGTGCTCAACCTGGTGCGAGACCGCCCGGTGCATGAAGCGGAGGACATCCTTCGCTTCTCCGAGCGCGACGTGGCCTTCCTGGTCGCCAAGGTCCTCAACTCTGCGGTGGCCAATGCCGAGCACAACGACGATGCCGAGCGAGAGGAGCTCTACGTCGCGGCCTGCTTCGCCGACGAGGGCACCACGATCAAGCGCTGGCGGCCGCGGGCCCGGGGACGGGCCACCCGAATCCGCAAGCGCACCAGCCACATCACGGTGATCGTCAGCCGCCTACCCGATGACCGCTTGAGGCGGCTCCAGGCCCATCGCCGGGCCGAGCAGCTTGCCGAGCGGGCTCGGCGGGTGGCGGGCGCCCGAAACGCGCGGGCGGGCGCCACTGGTGGCGACGAGGGCGATACTCCGAGCCGCTCGGCGCGCCGCCGTCGTCGCGGGTCGGCCGAGGAGGTCACCTCGGCCACCGACGAGGCGGGCATCGTCGACTCCACCGGTGCCGGCGTAGCCGCCCTGGAAGAGGCCAGGGCCTCGGAAGACACCGAGGACACGACCTCCGAGGACACCGAGGTAGCGGAGACGACCAAGAGCGAGGGCGCGGACGCTGGAGCCAGCGACGCCAACGATGCAAAGGACGGCAAGTAGATGGGCCAGAAGGTCAACCCGTACGGGTTCCGTCTCGGGGTGACCACGGATTGGAAGTCCCGGTGGTTCACCGATCGGAACTACCAGGCCTATCTCATCGAGGACTGGGAGATCCGCTCCTACCTCACCGGTCAACTCGAGCGCGCCGCGGTGAGCCGCATCGAGATCGAGCGCACCCGGGACCGCCTTCGCATCGACGTTCACACGGCGCGGCCGGGGATCGTCATCGGGCGCCGCGGGGCGGAGGCCGACCGCCTCCGGACCAAGTTGGCGGCCATGACCAACAATCCCAAGGTCCAGCTGAACATCCAGGAGATCAAGCAGCCCGAGCTCGACGCCGCCCTCATGGCCCAGGGCATTGCCGACCAGCTGGCCGGCCGGGTCAGCTTCCGGCGGGCCATGAAGCGCACCGTTCAGACGGTGCAGAAGGCCGGCGCGCTGGGTATCCGGGTGCAGTGTGCGGGTCGGCTCGGCGGATCGGAGATGTCGCGGCGAGAGTCCTACCGAGAGGGCCGGGTCCCGCTGCACACGCTGCGAGCCGACGTGGACTACGGCTTCCGGGAGGCAAAGACCACCTACGGTCGCATCGGGGTCAAGGTCTGGATCTACAAGGGGGACATCCTCCCCTACAAGGTCTCGGCGGAGGACAAGATCTCCCGGGAAGCGGCGATGGCCGTGGGAGAGACCTCCGGGCAGGGCCGTCCCCGTCGTGTGGTGTCCGCCGGCGGCGGTCGGCGACGTCCGGACCTGGGCGAACCGGGCGAGGTCGGCGTGCTCGGGCCCGACGGCACCACGCCAGGGTCCGACGGCGGCGGCGATGTGGCCAGCACCAGCGCGGACGAGCCGACTGATCGACCCATCGTCAGCGTCGACCCCGAGCTCGAGCGCCTCCTGGCCGAGGAAGAGGACATCGAGCGCCGCACCCGCGACGACCATCACGAGACACCCCACTTCCCGAAGGACGCCTGAGCATGTTGATGCCGCGAAAGGTCAAGCACCGCAAGGTTCAGCGAGGCCGGCTCAACGGGCAGGCCAAGGGTGGAACCATGGTCAACTTCGGTGACTACGGTATCCAGGCCCTCGAGCCGGGGTGGATCACCGCCCGCCAGATCGAAGCGGCCCGTATCGCCATGACCCGTCACGTCAAGCGGGGAGGGAAGGTCTGGATCCGGGTGTTCCCGGACAAGCCGGTGACCGCCAAGCCGGCCGAGACCCGGATGGGTTCGGGCAAGGGCAATCCTGAGTTCTGGGTGGCCGTCGTCAAGCCCGGACGCATCCTCTTCGAGCTCGGCGGTGTCGACGAGGCGCTGAGCCGGGCGGCCATGGAGCGGGCCATCCAGAAGCTCCCGATCAAGGCGCGCTTCGTCGTGCGTGCCCAGCAAGAGGAGGTGAGCGTCTGATGACCAAGACCAAGGAGCTGCGCGAGCTCGATCTCGACGAGCTGGAGCAGCGCCATCTCGAGGCCCGCGACGAGCTGTTCAAGCTCCGATTCCAGCTTGCTACCGGCAAGCAGGAGAACTCGGCCCGGATGGGCAAAGTTCGCCGGGACATTGCCCGGATCGCCACCATCCTGCGCGAGCGAGAGATCGAGGCCGCCGAGGCCAGTGAGGTGAACGCCTGATGTCAGAATCCACCGAGTCGGTTTCCACTGACGCCCCGAGCGCCGGGGCCGCCGCGGGTGACGACACCCGCATCGACCGCCGCAAGGTACGCGAGGGTCTGGTTGTGTCCACCGCCATGGACAAGACCGCCGTCGTCGCCGTCATCGAGCGTGTCCGCCATCCCCGCTACCGCAAGACGGTGCAGCGGACCAAGCGGTTCTACGCCCACGACGAGGACAACGCCACCAAGGTGGGCGACCGGGTTCGGATCTCCGAGACCCGCCCGTTGTCCAAGCAGAAGCACTGGCGGATCGTCGAGGTCCTGGAGCGCGCCAAGTGACCCGTCTCCTCGCTCCACCCCAGACTCGAAGGCAGGAACAACCATGATCCAGCAGGAGAGCAGACTGCGCGTGGCCGACAACTCCGGCGCCCGCGAGGTCCTCTGCATCAAGGTGCTCGGAGGATCGAAGCGTCGGTACGCGTCCATCGGCGATGTGTTCGTGGCCACGGTCAAAGACGCCATTCCCGGCGCCAACGTCAAGCGGGGTGACGTCGTCAAATGCGTCGTCGTCCGCACCAAGAAGGAGAAGCGCCGTCCCGACGGCAGCTACATCCGATTCGACGAGAACGCCGCGGTGCTCATCAACGATCAGAGCCAGCCGCGCGGTACCCGGATCTTCGGTCCGGTGGGCCGCGAGCTGCGCGACAAGCGCTTCATGCGCATCGTCTCCCTCGCTCCGGAGGTGCTCTGAGATGTCGGCGCGCCACCAGGTTCGGGCCAGAACCAAGATGAAGCTGCGCAAGGGTGACCGGGTCCAGGTCCTGTCGGGCAAGGACCGGGGTCAGACCGGCGAGATCATGCGGGTCATCCCGGCGACCAACAAGGTCATTGTGGAGCGCGTGAACGTGGTCAAGAAGCACCAGCGCCAGACTCAGACCCGGGTCAAGGGCGGGATCATCGACAAGGACATGCCCATGGCCGCTTCGGCGGTCGCCATCTTGTGCTCGAAGGAAGGTGGGCGCCCCACCCGGATCGCCTATCGCTTCGAGGGGACCGGCGACAACGTCCGGAAGATCCGCGTGTGCCGGCACTGCGGCGAGGAACTGTGAGCATGGCTGCATCCACTACCGCCCGCCCCCGCCTCAAGCAGCGCTACGACAACGAGCTGCGAGGCCAGCTCCAGCAGTCGCTCGGGTTCGACAACATCATGCTGGTGCCGCGCTTCGAGAAGATCGTTATCAACATGGGTGTCGGTCGGGCCGTCGGCCAACCGTCGTTGCTCGAAGGAGCGGTGAAGGATCTGACCATCATCAGTGGCCAAAAGCCGCTGGTGACCACCGCCAAGAAGTCCATCGCCGGCTTCAAGCTGCGCGAGGGCAATGCCGTCGGCTGCAAGGTCACCTTGCGCGGCGACCGGATGTGGGAGTTCTTCGATCGCCTGGTCAGCCTGGCCATACCCCGGATCCGGGACTTCCGCGGCCTGCCCCCACGGGGTTTTGACGGCCGGGGCAACTACACCTTCGGGGTGAGCGAACAGCTCATCTTTCCCGAGATCGACTACGACCGCATCGATGCCCCCCGGGGCATGGACATCTCGATCGTGACCACCGCACGCACCAACGCCGAGGGTCGGGCTCTGCTCGACGCCTTCGGGTTCCCGTTCCGCAAGGAAGGCACCAGCTGATGGCCAAGAAGGCGCTCATCATCAAGTCGCAGCGCAAGCCCAAGTACAAGGTCAGGGCCTACACCCGGTGCCGCCGCTGTGGACGTCCTCACTCGGTGTTCCGGAAGTTCGGCCTGTGCCGCATCTGCCTGCGTGATCTGGCCCATGCGGGCGAGGTACCCGGCATGACCAAGGCCAGCTGGTAGGAGACTGCGATGACGATGACCGATCCCATCGCCGACATGCTCACCCGGGTTCGCAACGCCAACGTGGCGATGCACGACACGGTGCGCATGCCGTCCTCAAAGGTCAAGGAGGCCCTGGCGGCCGTCCTCGTCCGAGAGGGCTACATCGAGCAGTTTCAGGTGGCCCAGGCCTCCGAACGGCCTGGCAAGGTGCTCGAGATCACCATGAAATACACCTCCGACCGGGCCCGGACGATCTCGGGAATCCGGCGGATCTCCAAGCCCGGCCTTCGGGTGTACCTGGCCGCCGACAAGCTGCCGCGCGTGCTCGGCGGCCTCGGTGTTGCCGTCCTGTCGACCAGTCAGGGACTCATGACCGACCGCGAGGCGCGCCGTCGCCGGGTGGGCGGCGAGATCCTGTGTTACGTGTGGTGAGGGAATAGCCATGTCACGAATCGGACGTAGTCCCATTCCGGTACCGGCGGGGGTGGATGTGGCCATCGCCGGGCGCCACGTCACCGTGAAGGGGCCCAAAGGCACCCTCGAACGGGATCTACCCGGAGAGATCACCATCCGCCACGATGAGGAGGGGACGCTGCTGGTGGAGCGCCCCAATGACGAGCGTCACAACCGGGCCCTCCATGGCCTGTCCAGGAGCCTGGTCAACAACATGGTGGTGGGTGTCTCCAACGGCTTCGACAAGGTGCTCGAGATCGTGGGCGTCGGTTACCGAGCCACGCCCAAGGGCACCAACCAGATCGAACTGGCCCTTGGCTTCAGCCACCCCGTCGTGGTCAGCGCCCCTGACGGCATCACCTTCGAGGTGCCCCAGCCCAGCCGAATCCAGGTGCGGGGCATCGACAAGGAACTGGTCGGCCAGGTGGCTGCCAACATCCGAAAGATCCGAAAGCCCGAGCCCTACAAGGGCAAGGGCGTCCGCTATGCCGGCGAGCGGGTAGTCCGCAAGGCCGGCAAGGCCGCCAAGTGAGAAGGCGCCAGGTCCCGACATGACCACGACCACCAAGGACAAGCACCGGGCGCTGGCCCGCCGTCACCACCGGGTGCGCAAGAAGGTGAACGGAACCGCGGAGCGGCCCCGCCTGGCGGTCTTCCGTTCGAACCGTCACATCATCGCCCAGGTCATCGACGACCGCAGCGGGCGTACTCTGGCCGCAGCCTCGTCGGTCGAGCCGGCACTGCGAAGCGGGGCCACCGGCAACCGCAGCGCAGCCAGTACCATTGGGCGCCTCGTCGCCGAGCGGGCCCGAGATGCCGGTGTTTCCAAGGTCGTCTTTGACCGCGGCGGGTTCATCTACCACGGGCGGGTGGCCGCCGTGGCCGAAGCGGCCCGACAAGCCGGACTGGAGTTCTAGAGCACATGGCAGATCAGCAGTACGAAGATCGCACCATCAAGGTGAACCGGGTGGCCAAAGTGGTCAAGGGAGGTCGGCGCTTCTCCTTCGCCGCCCTCATGGTCATCGGCGACGGCCGAGGCAATGTCGGCCTCGGCTACGGCAAGGCCAAGGAAGCCGGCCTGGCCGTGCAGAAGGGCATCGAGGAAGCGAAGAAGAATATGTTCGCGGTGCCCCTGGCCGGGGGGACCATCACCCATCCGATCATCGGTGAGGCCGGCGCCGGCCGGGTCATGCTCAAGCCGGCGGCCCCGGGTACCGGGGTCATCGCCGGCGGCGCAGCCCGGGCCATCCTGGAGATGGCCGGCATCCACGACATCTTGGCCAAGTCTCTGGGATCGTCCAACAGCATCAACGTGGCCCAGGCCACGGTGGCCGGTCTTCGGGCCCTGAAGCGGCCCGACGACATCGCCCGCCTTCGGGGCAAATCCCCCGAGGAGGTCACCCCCGCCGGGGTGCTGCGGGCCTACCAGGACAGCCAGAGGGGCTCTCGCGCCCCCCACGAGGTGGCCTGATGGCCGAAAACCTGCTCATCACCCAGGTCCGCTCGGCGATCGGGACGAAGCCCAAGCATCGGGGCACGCTGCGGGCCCTGGGCCTGCGGCGCATCGGCCATTCCAACGTCGTGCCTGACCGACCCGAGATCCGGGGCATGATCGCCCGCGTCCCCCACCTGGTCACGGTGGAGGCCACCGACGCCGTCTTCGTGCCTGCCGTGGTCCGCTCGGCCCCCTCCGATGCCCCGACCCGCTCCGACGGCCCGACCCCCTCCGACGGCCCGACCCCCTCCGACGGCGACCGTTCGCCGGAGGATTCGCCATGAAGCTCCACGATCTCCAGCCCCCAGCGGGTTCGAGCCATCCCCGACGCCGGGTCGGCCGCGGCATCGCCGGCAAGGGGGGCAAGACCGCCGGCCGGGGCACGAAGGGACAGGGTGCGCGCGGTCAGATCAAGCCCGGGTTCGAGGGCGGTCAGTTGCCCCTCAAGCAGCGCATCCCCAAACTGAAGGGCTTCAAGAACCCCTTCCGCGTCGAGTACGTGGTGGTCAACCTCGACGCCCTCCAGGGCCTCGAGGGCGTTGACGGCGCGACGGTGACCCCCGAGGTCCTGCGCCAGCGGGGCCTGGTGCACAAGCGCGGCTTGGTCAAGGTGCTGGGCGACGGCACCCTCAACCGGCCCCTGACCGTGTCTGCCCACGCTTTCTCCCGCCGGGCCGGTGAGGCCATCGTCGCCGCCGGTGGCCGCGTCGAGATCATCCCGCCGCCGTTCGGCAACGGCCGCCCACCGGCGAAGGGCAATGCTCTCACCAATCGGTGATCCGGCCAAAAATCGCTGCTTGCCTGGCTGTTCCCCGAGCCGACCACTAGGTTGCCCATGACCGCCGTGGGAGACATCTGGATGCGAAGCACGCTCAACAACCTGGCGAACATGTTCCGCGTTGCGGATCTCCGCAAGAAGGTGCTGTTCACCCTGGTGATCATCGGGGTGTACCGCCTAGGGTCCAACATTCCCTGTCCGGGGATCAGCTACGCCGCCGTGCAGGCGGTGACCTCGTCAACCAAGAGCGGCGGGACGCTCAGCCTCCTCAACCTGTTCTCGGGTGGGGCGCTGACCAAGGTGGCCATCTTCGGGCTGGGGATCATGCCCTACATCACCAGCTCGATCATCATCCAGCTCCTGCAGGTGGTGATCCCCAAGTTTGAGCAATGGCGTGACGAGGGGCCCACGGGCGTCAAGAAGCTGACCCAGGTCACCCGGTACCTGACGATCGCTCTCGCTCTGATGCAGTCCACGGGTCTGGTCTACGCCTTCCACTCCGGGGGCGGTGCCATCGGCTCCAGCGTCAATACGGGGAACCTGATCCCGCATTTCACCGTGCCCCGCGTGCTGCTCATCGTCCTGTCCATGACCGCGGGGACCGTCGTGGTCATGTGGTTGGGCGAGCTCATCACCCAGCGCGGCGTGGGCCAGGGCATGTCCATCCTCATCTTCGCCAACGTCGTCGCCACCCTCCCGGCGGGAGGGAATGCCGTGTTGACCACTGCCGGGCTGCCCAAGTTCATCACCATCGTCGCCATCTCCATCGCCCTGCTGGTGGCCATCGTGTTCATCGAGCAGGGCCAGAGACGGATACCCATCACCTTCGCCAAGCGGGTCGTGGGACGGCGGAGCTACGGCGGCCAGAGCACGTACATCCCCATGAAGGTCAACACCGGCGGCGTGGTCCCCATCATCTTCGCCAGCTCGGTGCTCTACATCCCCAGCCTGGCCTCCAACGTCCTGCCCACCAATGGCTGGGGCAAGACCGCCCAGGCGTGGATCTCCAACCACTTGGCCCAGCCCAACGACTTGATCTACATCGGGCTCTACGGCCTGTTGATCCTGGGTTTCGCCTACTTCTACGCGGCCATCACCTTCGATCCCCACAAGCAGGCCGACGTCATCCGAAAGCAGGGTGGTTACGTCCCCGGCATCCGGCCCGGGCCCCCCACGGAGCGGCACCTTCAGACGATTCTCAACCGCATCACCTTGCCGGGGGCACTGTGGTTGGCCGTCATCGCCCTGCTCCCGTCGCTCATGCTTGCCCTCTGGAATGTGCACAACTACCCTTTCGCCGGTACCACATTGCTCATCGCCGTGGGTGTGGCGCTCGAGACCATGAAGCAGGTGGACAGCCAGCTCATGTTGCGCAACTACGAGGGCTTCCTCAAATAGGTGAACCCGGGCGCCAGGATCATCGTCCTCGGCAAGCAGGGAGCGGGGAAGGGCACCCAGGCCGTGAGGCTGTCGCACCACTACGTGGTGCCTCACATCGCGACCGGTGATACGTTCCGCTCTGCGGTGCGCGCCCGCTCGGAGTTCGGGGCCCGGGCCAAGAAGTACCTCGATGCCGGCGATCTCGTGCCTGACGACGTGGTCATCGGGGTGGTGACCGAGCGGCTCACCCACGACGACACCACCCATCGGGGGTTCATCCTCGACGGCTTTCCCCGCACCGTGCACCAGGCCGAGGCCCTCACCACCATCGTCGAGCCTCACCACCTCGATCTGGTCGCCAACCTCGACATCGACGATGGCACGGTACTGCGGCGGCTGGCCGCCCGGCGGGTGTGCACCGACTGCGGAGCCAACTACAGCGTGGATGACAACCCGCCTCGAGTACGGGGGATCTGCGACGTCTGTGGCGGCGAGGTGGTGCAGCGCGACGATGACACCGAGACGGCGATCCGCCGCCGCCTGGAGCTCTACGAACGGTCTACCGCCCCGCTGATCGACTGGTACCACGATCGGGGCCTGCTGGCCACGGTGGCGGCCACCGGTTCCCCCGACGACGTCACCGACCGGGTTGTGCTGGAAGTCAACCGGCACAAGGCGCCCGGGGTGGGCCCGTCGTGAGCGTGGGAGGAACAGACCGCCACCGCCCGAGGTTGGGTACTACCGTGATCGGTGCCGGTGAGCCAGGCTGGGCGGGGCGCAAACCTCATGCGTAGGAACGCCGACGAGATCGCCAAGATGCGCAGGGCGGGCCGGGTGGTGGCCGAGATGCACGAAGCCACCCGGGCGGCGACAGCTCCCGGCGTCACCACCGCGAAACTCGACCGGGTGGCCCGGGCGGTGCTCGAGCGCCGAGGAGCCACCTCAAACTTCTTCAATTACCACGGCTTCCCGGCGGTGATCTGTGCGTCACCCAACGACATGATCGTCCATGGGATCCCCGGGTCCTACCGGTTGGAGGAGGGCGACATCGTCTCCATCGACTGCGGAGCCATCGTGGACGGCTACCACGGCGACGCCGCATTCACCATCGGGGTGGGTCGGATCACCGCTGGAGCTCAGAACCTGCTGGCGGTGACCGAGGAGAGCCTGTGGGCGGGCATCGCCCAGATGGCCGACGGCAACCGCCTCCATGAGATCGGCCGCGCCGTGCAGAGCGTCGCCGAGCAAGCCGGCTACTCGGTCGTGCGCGAATACGTCGGCCACGGGATCGGCACTGCCATGCACGAGGAGCCCCAGGTCCCCAACTACTGGCCGGGCCGACCTGGCCCGAAGATGCGCTCCGGCATGGCTCTGGCCGTCGAGCCCATGGTCAACGTCGGTAGCCCCGAGACCGTGACCCTCGAGGATCGCTGGAGCGTCGTCACCGCCGATGGCAGCCTCTCCGCCCACTTCGAGCACACCGTGGTCGTCACCGACGACGGGCCCGAGGTGCTCACCATGTCCGCCGGGGAAGGCCGGGGACACTAGCACCTGGACGAACCCGCGACGGTGGACTATGCTTGCCCCTCGGCCCTGCGAGCGGCTGGCGATGGCGCGCCACCGTCGGTCCGGTGCTCGATTGCCGCCCGTTTCCTCGTCCGGCCCTCCAGGCACGACGTCCACCGCAGGAGCCTGTCTTGAAAGTTCGTCCCAGCGTCAAACCGATGTGTGAGCATTGCAAGGTCATCCGGCGCCACGGCCGGGTCATGGTGATCTGTACCAACAATGCCCGCCACAAGCAGCGCCAGGGCTGAGGGGCGGACATGGCACGTATCGCCGGCGTCGACCTACCGAGGGAGAAGCGCCTCGAGATCTCGCTCACCTACATCTACGGGGTAGGCCGCACCGCGGCGGCGTCGGTCTGTGCGGGAACGGCGATTGATCCCGGGACGCGGGTTCGGGATCTCACCGACGAGGAGGTGACCCGCCTTCGGAATTGGATCGATGGCAACTTGAAGGTGGAGGGCGACCTGCGGCGCGACACCTCGACCGACATCAAGCGCAAGATGGAGATCGGCTCCTACCAGGGCATCCGCCACCGCCGGGGACTGCCGGTGCGAGGTCAGCGGACCCACACCAACGCCCGGACCCGAAAGGGCCCGAAGAAGACCGTAGCTGGAAAGAAGAAGATCCGGAAGTGACGAGTGCGGAGCGATCGATGAAGGTGGACAGGTAGTGGCCAAGCCGAAGCCGGGGGGACGTCGTCCCCGTCGCCGGGAGCGCAAAAATGTCACCTACGGGGTGGCGCACATCAAGAGCTCGTTCAACAACACGATCGTGTCGATCAGCGATCCCGATGGAAACGTCTTGGCCTGGGCGTCCGCCGGCAACGTGGGCTTCAAGGGCTCCCGAAAGTCGACGCCCTTCGCCGCCCAGCTGGCCGCCGAACAGTGCGCCCGGCGGGCCATGGAGCACGGCGTGCGCAAGGTCGAGGTGATGGTGAAGGGCCCGGGCTCGGGCCGGGAGACCGCGATCAGGTCCCTGATGAACACCGGGATCGAGGTGGCCGGCATCAAGGACGTCACCCCGATCCCTCACAACGGCTGCCGCCCCAAGAAGCGGCGCCGGGTCTAGGGAGAGGTTCGAGAGTATGGCTCGATACACAGGTCCCGTGTGCCGGTTGTGCCGGCGGGAGAAGATGAAGCTGTTCTTGAAGGGTCCCAAGTGCGACTCGATGAAGTGCCCGATCGAGCGGCGGCCCTACCCGCCCGGAGAGCATGGCCGGGACCGCATGCGCCAGGGCTCGGAGTACCTGACCCAGCTGCGAGAGAAGCAGAAGGCCCGCCGGATCTACGGTGTGCTCGAGAAGCAGTTTCACAATCTCTACGAGGAGGCCAACCGCCATTCGGGCATCACCGGCGAGAACCTCCTTCGGATGCTCGAGTTGCGGATCGACAACGTGGCCTTTCGGGCCGGGTGGGGAGCGAGTCGCAACCAGTCCCGACAACTGGTGCGCCACGGTCACGTCCGGGTCAACGGCAAGCGGGTCGACATCCCCAGCTACCGGGTCCGCAAGGGTGACGTCGTTGCCCTCAAGCCCAAGTCACGCGATCTGATCCTCATCCGTCACAACCTCGACACCATCGACCGGGCGATCCCGCCGTGGCTGGAGGTCGGGGCCGAGGGGCGGGAGGTAACCGTCCTCGAACTCCCGCTCCGCGAGCACATCGACGTGCCCGTTCGCGAGTCGCTCATCGTCGAGCTCTACTCCAAGTAGGGCTCCTCCCCCCTAGGACTGCACATGCTCATGATCCAACGACCCACTGTCGAGGCCTTGGCCGAGGAGGAGAACAACCGTCAGCGGTTCGCTTTCGGCCCCCTCGAGCCCGGCTTTGGTCACACCATGGGCGTGGCCATGCGTCGCACGCTGCTGTCGTCGATCCCCGGCGCGGCCATCACCCAGGTCCGCTTCGACGAGGCCCTGCACGAGTTCACCACCTTGCCGGGGGTCAAGGAGGACGTCACCGACATCATCCTCAACCTCAAGGACGTCGTGCTGCGTTCGCTCAGCGACGATGCCGTCACCGTACGCATCGACGTGCGGGGTCCAGCCACGGTCACCGCCGGCGATATTGCGGTCAGCGCCGATGTCGAGGTTCTCAACCCGGACCTGGTCATCGCCACGCTCAACGCGAAGGGCCGGCTGGCCGTCGATCTGACCGTGGAGCGAGGCCGGGGCTACGTCTCCGCCGACCGCAACAAGCGGTCGACCACCATCGGGGTCATTCCCATCGACTCGATCTTCTCGCCCATCCGGGTGGTGGCCTTCACCGTCGAGCCCACCCGGGTGGAGCAGTCGACGAATTTCGACCGGGTGGTCCTCGACATCACCACTGATGGCTCCATCTCGCCGCGCGAGGCCCTGGCCTCGGCCGGCGACACCCTCCGCTCGCTGGTACGTCTGGTGGCCGAGATGAGCGACAGCCCCCAGGGCCTGGAGTTGGGTGATGTCGGTGCAGCCACCAGTGGCTCGCCTGACTTCGACCTTCCCATCGAGGAGCTGGACCTTTCGGAGCGTCCTCGCAACTGTCTCAAGCGGGCCCAGGTCAATACCGTGGGCGAACTGGCGGGCAAGAGCGAGGACGATCTGCTGGCCATCACCAACTTCGGCCAGAAGTCCCTCGACGAGGTTCTGGCCAAGCTCGACGAGCGCGGGTTGGCCCTGCGCAACAGCGTCAACACCCGGGAGGCCTGAGCACATGTCGGGTATTCCGGGAAGGCCCAAGCGAGGCCGCCGTTTCGGCGGCAGCGCGGCCCATCAAAAGGCGATGATGGGCAACCTGGTGGCATCATTGATTGCCGCCGAGGCCATCGTCACCACCGAGGTCAAAGCCAAGGCCCTCCGTCCGGTCATCGAGAAGTGCATCACCAAGGCCAAGAAGGGCGGTGTCCACCAGCACCGCCAGGTGGTGGCTTTCATCCGGGACAAGGACATGGCGTCGAAGTTGTTCTCCGAGATCGGGCCACGCTACGAGGAGCGTTCCGGCGGCTACACCAGGATCCTCAAGCTCGGGCCGCGCCATGGGGACAACGCTCCGATGGCCCGCATAGAGCTGCTCTGAGCTCGATTCGAGAGATCGAACAGCGGTGCGTCCGTTCCCCGCCCGCTCCGCGCCCCTTCCCGGCGCGGCGGAGGAACTGACTCTCTTCGCCCGTCAGGCCGGAGAGAGTGCGCCAGAGGCGGTGACCCCGGCTCCCAGCGTGGGTGTCCACCTGGTCGTTGCCTACCTGGGCAGCGACTTTCGGGGTTTCGCGGCCCAGCCCGGCCAGCCGACCGTGGCCGGCGTGCTCGTGTCTGCCCTCGAAAGGAACCTTCGCCACACCGTGGCGCTGACCTGCGCAGGGCGGACCGACGCCGGGGTCCATGCCTGGGGCCAGGTCGTGTCCTTCCTCTGCCGGGCCGACGTCGATCTGGAGGCGTTGACCCGCTCGGTCAACCGGACGCTGCGGCCCCGAGTGGTCATCCGCAGCGCCGAGATGTCACCTCCGGGCTTCGACGCCCGTCACTCGGCTACCGCCCGGCGTTACCGCTACACCATCGTCAACCGAGCGGTCGTCGACCCGTTCCTGGCGGCCACCGCCTGGCACGTGGCCTCCCGCCTGGACCTTGCAGCCATGCGGCTGGGGTGCGACTCCCTCTTTGGCGAGCACGACTTCTCGTCGTTCTGTCGCCGGCCACCGGCCGGCTCGCTGACCCGGGTGGTGCGAGAGGCGCGATGGGTGGACCTGGGCGACGGGCTTCTGCGCTTCGAGATCGAGGCGTCGTCGTTCTGCCAGCAGATGGTCCGAGCAGTGGTCGGCACCTTGGTCGATATGGGCCAGGGGAAGCGCCGGGCGGGGGAGATGGCCGGCATCGTCGCCGCTCGGGACCGGGCTGCGGCCGGCCAGATCGCTCCCCCCCATGGTCTGTGCCTGTGGGACGTCAGCTACGAGCCGTGACTCGGATCGGCCCGGCCGCCTGCCGGCCTTCGAGACGTCGTCCCCTCAGAGGTGGGTGCCGGGCCCACACTCGACGGGCAGGCGCATCGTGGAGCCCCATTCCATCCATGAGCCGTCGTAATTGCGCACCTGGGCCACGCCGAGGAGCTCGCGCAGCACGAAGAAGGTGGAGGACGAGCCGATGCCGATGATGCAGTAGGCGAGAATGGGCTGCGCCAGGTCGACCCCGGCTCGGGTGTAGAGATCCTTCAGTTCGGCTGCCGGCCGGAAGCAGCTGTCGGCATCGGTCAGTTGCGTCCAGGGAACGTTGCATGCCCCCGGGACGTGCCCGCCGCGATGGGCGCCGGTCAGGGGATAGGAGAAGGCGGGGAAGATGGCGCCGCGGTACTGGGCCTCGGAGCGGGCGTCGACGATGGCGGTCCTTCGATCCCCCACGGCGGCGATGACATCGGCGGTGAAGGCCCGGATCTCCGGAGACGATGTCGGGGGGAGATAGGCGGCGGGAGCGAACGCGGGGACCTCGGCGGTCAGGGGCCGACCCTCGCGGCTCCACTTCTGGTGACCCCCGTCCATGATCCGGACGTCGGGATGACCCCGGTACTTGAGAACCCAGTAGGCGTAGGTGGCCCAGCCGTTCATCTTGTCGCCGTAGACCACGACGGTACTGTCCCGGCGGATGCCCAGCCGGCCCATGATCGCCGCGAAGTCCTCGGCCCCCAGAACATCGCGGGCGCCGGCGGCCTGCAGGTCGTGGTCCCAGCGCAGCATGGCCGCGCCGGGGATGTGGCCGAGCTCGTAGAGCAGCGGATCCTCGTCGACCTGCATGATCCGGACATCGGGGTCACCGAGGTGCTCCGCCACCCAGTCGGTGTCGGTGAGCGCCCGGGATCCGAGGTGGTGGTCGGCCCGGCCCGGCCTCGCGGCGCGGCTTGGCTCCGCCGCATAGGATCTCATCAACGTCAGTCTATATTGGCTCTGTCGGAGCTGTGCGGTCGCTCCACGCAAAGATCCCAGGACCCCGGAGGTGCCCAGCGTGTGTTGCCCAGCCCATTCGAGCCAACCATCTCGCCGCGTTCGGAGGCCGTGATGAGCCTGTTTTCACGGGAGGCGGCGGTGAACCAACTCGATGGGTTGGAGCTGGTGGAACCACCGAACGACAGTTACATCTCGGCCCAGACCTACGTGTCGGAAGCCATCTTCGAAGTTGAGATGCGCGACGTGCTTCCCCGGGCCTGGATCTTTGTCGGGGACATCTACGACCTGGCCGAACCGGGGGACTTCATCACCACCTCGATCGGCCACGAGCCGGTCGTCGTGGTGAGGGGAGCCGACATGGAGCTTCGGGCCTTCAGCAACGTCTGCCCCCACCGGGCGACGACGATCGTCGAGGGGGCCGGGAACTGCGGGGCCCGCCTGCGCTGTCCCTATCACGGTTGGAGCTTCCGCCACGACGGCACCCTGGCGGCCGCCCCCTTCAGCGGGGAGTTCGAACGACCGCTCGACTTCGACCAACTTGGGCTGCGGCCGCTGCGTATCGGCGTGTGGGAGTTGTTCGTCTTCGTCAACGTCAGCGGCGACGCCCCCGCCCTCTCGGAGTGGTTGGAAGACGCCGAGGAGATGCTGCGCGGCCACCAGTTGCACACCGTGCCCAGGATCTTGCGCATCGAACAACCCGTGGCCGCCAACTGGAAGGTGTGCTACGAGAACGGCATGGACGCCTATCACGTGCAGACCGTGCACGCCGACTCGCTGTGCACCATCCCCACGGAGCAGCCCACGCTTCGGGTCGGTCGCACCACGGCGTCTTCGGTGAGCCGGTGGGCCAACATGCCCATGCCGTTTGTCAAGGAGAGCCTCGAGGGCCAGGCCCGCCAGGGCCCGGTCATCGTCAACATCTTTCCCGGGTTCATCGTCTCGGCGCAGCCGAGCGGCAGCATTGCCGTGTACTGGTGGCGACCCGAGTCGCTCGCCCGCAGCGTGGCGGGGACGGCCAGCTATTCCGTGCATGATGACGACCCCCGGCTCGGCGAGACCCTGGTGCGACAGATCCAGGACGAAGACGTCGTGATCTGCGAGCGAGTGCAGGTCGGTCTCCAGTCCCGCTTCTACCAGCCCGGACCCCGACACGGGCGCGAGTTGCGGGTCAACGGCTTCCAACGCTGGTACATGCGGGCGCTGGCTGCCGCTGCGGGATGATGCGAACCTGACCTGACGCGCTGGGCGGAACCACCGAAGGGGGCAACCTAGTCGTGCGTGGGTTGGCCGCGGACCTGATGGTCGGCGTGGAACAAGGCTTGGGCCAGGAGAGCGCGCACGTGCGCACCGCGCAGGCGGTAGAGCATCCGCCGTCCGTCCCGGGTGGCTTCCACGAGACCGGCGAAGCGCAGCTTGGCGAGGTGTTGGCTGGCCACGGTGGGGCGGCAGTCGGCGATGGCGGCCAGGGTGGCCACGTCGAGCTCCTGCTCCCTCAGGGCCCACAACATTCGAACCCGGGTCGGATCGGCCAACAGCACGAACGACATGACCGCCTGGTTCACCTGCTCGGTGCTCAGAAGGTCGGGATGATCGGTCGTCGCACCTCGCCCCACCTCATCGCTCGAAGGAGCCGTTCGATCCTGGGCGGAGGCCATGAAATGCAGGATAGACCTTAGAGCTACCTATTCGCAGGTTCGCATGTATCGCTCATCTTCGGTACCGTCTGGAGATCATCTCTGCCCACTCCCACGACCCGGCCGACCAGGTGGACGCGGCCCTCGAGACCGACGCCGAGGGGCGCCGGGCACTGCTGTTGAGTCTGGTCATGCTGGCCCTCACTGCTGGGATTGAGGGTTTCGTCGTGGTGTTGTCCGGATCTGTCGCCCTTCTCGGCGACACCCTCCACAACGTGGCCGACGCTCTCACCGCAGTCCCTCTGCTCGTTGCCTTCCGCCTGGCTCGGCGCCCGCCCACCAAGCGCTACACCTACGGCTACGGCCGCGCCGAGGACCTCGGGGGACTGTTCGTCGTCGCCATGATTGCGCTCTCGTGCCTCCTCTCGGCGGTGGTGGCCATCGATCGGCTGGTCCATCCACGCCAGGTCTCGCACCTGGGGGCCGTCGCTGCAGGCGCCGTGGTCGGCTTTGTCGGCAATGAGGTGGTCGCCCGCTACCGCATCCGCGTCGGACGCCGCATCGGTAGCGCGGCGCTGGTTGCGGACGGCCTGCATGCCCGCACGGACGGTTTCAGCAGTCTCGCCGTTCTCCTCGGTGCGGGAGGCGTGGCCCTCGGCTGGCGCCAGGCCGACGCCATCACCGGTCTCCTTATCACGGCGGCCATGGTCGGGGTCCTGCACTCCGCCGTCCGCCGCGTGGTAGCAAGGTTGATGGATGCCGTCGACCCCGGACTGGTCGACCGGGCCACCACCGCGGTCATGGGCGTCGGGGGGATCCACGAGGTCCGTGAGCTACGGATTCGCTGGATAGGCCATACCCTCCGGGCGGAAGTTGACGCCACCGTCGACCCTGCCCTCACCGTCGGCGAAGCCCACGATGTGGCCCACCATGTCGAGGAGCATCTGTTGACCCAGGTACGGCGACTGACCGCCGTCACCATCCATACCAGTCCCGCGGGAGCCCATTGAGCCTGGCCCGCGGGTGGGGTCACCGGGGCGGGCCCGAGATGATTCAGCCGAGCGTGTCCACCCGGTAGCCCGCCGAGGTGAGGTCGGCGACGATGGATGCGTGCTGGGCCTCATCTCTCGTCTCTACCGTGAAGATCACCTCGACCTCGCTGAGGGTGAGGCTCCGCCCACTGCGATGGTGGCCCACGTCGATGACGTTGGCCCCGAGTTCGGCCAACGCCGCGGTGAGCGAGGCCAGGCCCCCGGGTCGGTCGGCCACCACGATCCGTAGCACCAGATAGCGGCCGGCCGCGGCCAGCCCATGGTTGATGATCTTGGTGAGGAGGAGCGGATCGACGTTTCCGCCCGACAGGACGGCCACCGCCGGGCCCCTGCCCCCCACCCGGCCGGCCAGGATGGCGGCCAGGGCGGTGGCCGCGGCCGGTTCCACGACGGCTTTGGTCCGCTCCACCAACAGCAGCAGGGCCCGGCTGATCTCCTCCTCATCGACGGTGACGACCTTGTCGACGAGAGCAGTGGCGTGAGCCAGGGTGAGAGCCGAGACTGCCCCCACGGCGATGCCATCGGCCATGGTGGCCATGGACTCGAGGACAACAGGACGTCGGGCGGCGAGGGCGGAGCTCAGGGCGGGCGCTCCGGCCGCCTCCACGCCCACGACACGAAGATCGGGTCGCGTGGCGGCCAACGCCACGGCCACTCCGGCGATCAGGCCGCCTCCGCCCACCGGCACCACGACCACCTCGGCATCGTCGACCTGCGTCGCCAGCTCCAGGCCGAGGGTGCCTTGGCCGGCAATGACGGTCGGGTCGTCGAAAGGGGGGATC
>JAABUQ010003352.1_pt1 | contig 29582 bp, 27 predicted proteins | sample 5560001 | NCBI WGS metagenome assembly JAABUQ01 (sample SAMN10711888, study PRJNA513371) | rock metagenome | isolation source: Antarctica rocks | place: Antarctica: Victoria Land, Finger Mt nord | collected 2015-12-18 | reverse complement strand
GCTTTGGTAATACTGCTGCACAACGAGCAGGTTTAGCTTCAGAATCCTGGTCTTGGCATGACTTTGCTGTTTTTCCCACACTTTGCTGATGCACGACCGCCAAAGTTAGAGATATCTCCCAATTCATCCCATCCCATCGCGATAAAGCCTTTATCTCGGCAATTTTGCCATTGCCAAGCATCCTTGCCCAGTGCAATTTTCCAATAGTGGGTATTAAGGACAACTGAATTAGGCATTTTGCACCAAGCGGTGACTCGATATAGGACTGTTAAAGATAGAGTTCCTAAAAAGTGAGGCAGATCTCTACTAATTTGGATGCAACGCGAAAAAATAGTGCAAAAATATTGCTAATCGATTTGCTTCCGCAGGAAAAATCGCGTGCACTCTTTCTATGGCGCGGGTCTTCTCGCGGCTGAAGGTAAAAAGTAGTAAAGTTGGAATCATGAGCGCCGCCCACGATCCCCTTCTACCAGCATGCTTTCTTTACCTTGCTACTCGGACCCGCTGGCACTCATTGGCAACACGCCAATGGTCGAACTCACCCACCTCAATACAGATCCGTGTCGCCTGTTTGTCAAACTTGAAAACCAGAATCCTGGCGGTTCGATCAAAGATCGGATTGGCTTGTCAATGATTGAGGCTGCCGAGCAAGAAGGCAAACTGAAGCCTGGCAGCACGATCATCGAAGCGACAGCCGGTAACACCGGTCTGGGGCTTGCCCTAGTAGCGGCTAACCGAGGCTATCGTCTGATCTTGGTTATGCCCGACAAAATGGCTCAGGAGAAGGTTTTTCACCTGAAAGCGCTTGGAGCCGAAGTTCGTATGACCCGCTCTGATGTGGGAAAGGGACACCCGGAGTATTACCAGGATATGGCAGAGCGGTTGGCGCACGAAACTCCAGGTGCTTACTACGTTAATCAGTTTGCTAACCCCGCCAATCCACGTGCCCACGAACAGACCACTGGACCTGAAATCTGGGAGCAGATGCACCACGAACTTGATGCGGTTGTCTGCGGCATTGGCTCCGGCGGCACACTTACTGGACTAGGTCGATACTTCAGGCGTGTAGCTCCTCATGTCCAGATGATTCTGGCAGATCCGCAGGGTTCGATCCTCGCTCCTTATGTGGAGACGGGCGAGGTTGGCGAGGCTGGGTCTTGGGCGGTCGAGGGGATCGGTGAAGACTTCATTCCGCCGCTTTCGGATCTATCGCTGGTCAGCAAAGCAATTACCATCAGCGATGCCGAGAGCTTCGCTACCGCCCGTACACTTCTACGTGAAGAAGGTATTCTAGGTGGCTCCTCTGCCGGTACTTTGGTTGCTGCTGCCCTACGTTACTGCCGTAGCCAGAATGCACCTAAACGGGTGGTTACCTTTATCTGCGATAGCGGCAACAAATACCTCTCCAAGATGTACAACGACTTTTGGATGATCGATCAGGGCTTCATCCAGCGCGAACGGCACAGCGACCTGCGCGATCTGATTACCCGCCGCCACTCCGAAGGTGCCACCTTGACTGTTGGACCAGAGGATACTCTGCTAACCACCTACAACCGCATGCGTCTTAGCGATGTCTCCCAGTTGCCAGTGATAGCTGACAACAAAGTAGTTGGCATTGTCGATGAATCGGATATCCTACTTGCCGTTTACACCCACCACGGTCAGTTTAGCGATCCGGTCCGCTTGGCAATGAGCGCTAAGCTTGAAACTCTAAGTGTCGATGCGCCACTTGGTGCCCTGTTGCCTATCTTCGATCAGGACAAAGTGGCAATTGTGATGGACAAGGATACTTTCTTGGGGCTGATTACCCGCGTTGACATGTTGAATTATCTGCGTCGCAATACAAAACAATGACAAATACCCATATCAATGGCGACCAGCACGCCTTCGCTACTCGCGCGATCCACGCTGGTCAGGAACCTGACCCGACGACTGGGGCGATCATGATACCCATATATGCGACTTCGACCTATGTGCAGCAAAGTCCTGGTGTACACAAAGGCTACGAGTACTCCCGCAGCCAAAATCCAACCCGCCAAGCCTTTGAGCGCTGTGTCGCCGATCTGGAGCGCGGCACGCGCGGCTTTGCCTTCGCCTCCGGTCTCGCTGCGATCGCAACTGTACTCGAATACCTCGATAGCGGTGCACACATTATTGCAATGGATGACCTTTACGGCGGCACATATCGGCTCTTTGAACGGGTGCGTAGGCGCTCTGCTGGCCTTGATTTTAGCTTCGTCAACCTAGCAGATCCGTCAGTGCTAAGTGCCGCCATCCGTCCGGAAACCCGCATGATCTGGATAGAGACGCCAACCAACCCGATGCTTAGGTTAGTGGATTTTGCAGCCATTGTGGCTATTGCCCGAGCTAACAACATTTTGACTGTAGCTGATAACACCTTTGCTAGCCCTTGGGTGCAGCGTCCTCTTGAATGGGGTGTTGACCTAGTTGTGCATTCGACAACGAAGTACTTGAATGGTCACTCTGATATGGTGGGAGGAGTTGTCGTCGTTGGTGACAATCCTGAACTAAGCGATCGCCTCGCCTTTTTGCACAATGCTGTGGGCGCTATTGCCGGTCCCTTCGACAGCTTTCTGGCTCTGCGCGGGTTGAAGACACTGCACCTGCGCATGGAGCGGCACTGCGCTAATGCCCTTGAGGTCGCCCGCTGGTTAGAAGGGCAACCTGCTGTGGAAAAGGTAATCTATCCGGGGCTGAAAAGCCACCCTCAACATGATCTAGCCACCCGTCAGATGCACGGTTTCGGGGGTATTGTTACAGCCGTACTTAGAGGGGGGCTTGAACCAACCCGTCGCTTTCTTGAGTCCTGCCGTCTATTTGCCCTGGCTGAGAGTTTGGGCGGTGTTGAGAGCCTGATTGAGCATCCGGGCATTATGACCCATGCCTCTGTGCCGCCTGAGATGCGAGCTACCCTTGGCATCGACGACGGACTGGTCCGCCTTTCTGTTGGCGTTGAGGACGCTGGCGATCTAATAGATGACTTACATCAAGCGCTCAAAAGTATTTAATTAGTTACATGAACACCTCTCCACTGATGAAGGATGCCTCCTTAGAAGCTAAAAAGCTTGCGGCAGCAGCAATATCATTCACGTGACTATCTCTACCAACTAGCATCTCGGACACAACACTCCGCCCAAGCTCTTCTGACCCTTCGCCAGTAAAGCCGGTATTTGCGATGAGTCCAGGCGCGATCGCATTCGCATTGATTCCCTGTAGGCTAAGTTCGTGTGCCAGAGAATAAGTAATGCCAAAAAGACCCGCTTTGGCAGCAGCATAAGCTAGTGACCCTGCTCGACCGCCTCCGGTGAAGGCAGCAATACTTGCCATTGCCAGCAACGCTCCGCTCGCGAAATTAATCAAGCATTCGTTATATCCTTGACTGAAACAATTCCTTTGCTGCACCACTGAATAAGTAACCACTGACTAGCAGGCTTATCTAGTGCTGGCAGGACGCGGAAGTTAAAAACCTCCTGCCATGTCTCAACCCCGTGCAGAGAGGCAAATTCTTGTTCTAGTTCCTGGAAACGAGTGTAATTGCGTTCGCTGATAGCGGTCAGCATAGGAATTAAGTCACTAACCGGGATCTGAGTAGCTGTGGCTTGTGCTTTACTCATTCTGGGTAATCCTCAAAAATACAAACAATCGGCATGATTCCTTGTCCAGTGTTGATAATTTTGACTAACCGCTTACCCTTGCTTCTGGCAAGTTCAAAACAGGCTGACTCGTTTACTGCTGCTGACCATTGCCTTGGGTCTGTTGCTGGGTCAAACCTCCCCTCATCTGAATGCTCATCTCCACCAGGCTGGTTATTTTCTGTCAATTCACCCCCGCATGTTTTCTGCTTGAGGAGGATTCTATTTTTTCCAACCAATCAACAATAAGCGCTTCCGTAACTTCGTCCATAGGTCGCTGTTGCATCACACATGCAGCTTTAAAGCGAATTTTTATTACGCTTCCAAGGCATGTTTGTGTTTCTTACCGCACGACGTTCACTGCGATCCCGATGTCGAGCAAACCCCATACTCGGTCGGTGGTCATGACCGGAAGGTCATGCTCGATGGCAAGCGAGAGACAAGCTCTGTCCCCGAGTGAAAGTCCTTTATGACGGGTAAGGGGACGAAGCCGTGCTGTACGCCACGCACGTTCGAGAGTGAAATTGACGACCTCGCAATCCAGATACCGTACGACTTCTTGCACCTCGTCTTCAGACATCGTGCGTTCGAGAAGTTTTGCGATCACCTCGCTCATGTTGACGGTACTTACGAGCGCCAAGGAAAGCGCCTCTTCCACGGCGTCACCCCCAGGCTCTCCCGCTAGGAATGCAAGGAGTGCCGATGCATCGAGGACGTACTTAGTCATCCGCTGCCTCACGCCGTCGTTCGGCAAGAAGTTCGTCCGAAAGTACGATTCCTTCGGGGACGTATCGTTTCACGAGTGCTTTTGCTCGTCGCAGGGCTTCCTTGCGGGAAAGGATACGGATCTCTTCTGCTTCGAGCGAGAGCACCACATCGTCACCCACATTGAGTCCGAGTGCTCGTCGGTACTCGACAGGGATGATAATCCTGCCACCATCAGTGACTTTGGTAGAAGTGGAGTTGATGTCCATATTCTTTGTTTATGACATTACTCTTATGTATGTCATAATACACCATTTTGACAGTAGTCAAGGGAAATACCCCACCAGGCAACACGCACGAGGTTTGTGAAGGGACGATGACGGCCAGCTTTAACTTAGGATTAGTCGAGGGCGTGGTTGAGCCGTCGATAACGGCGCTGCATCGCTCAAAAGTGGGCAGCGATCACCTTCGTATTGTGGTTGGTCAAACACATCCTTCTTGCTACTCACGGGCGAATAAGGGGAGGGCTAGGGTGGGGTGAAGTCGAGTATTCATACAAGAGGCCCGATAAAAAGAGAGTAGGAGTGTCAACTCCTGCTCTCAAAAATCCTGATCAATCAGGTTGTTCAGACAATAACTAAATCAAACTAGACGCATCTATTACGTATCCACCTTAAAACGGAATGTCGTCTATATCCTGATCGTTCTTTGGCATCTGATAGGTCGGAACCTGGGGCTTCGGAGCTTGAGCGACGCTTTCCTCAAAGTCGGACTCGGCACTACCTCCGGCATGTGCCAAAGACTCAACTTTCTCTGGGGTACGCTGCGAGGCGCTACCAAACTCTGTAGGGGTGCTGGGAGTAGCAGAACTTTGATATGTTTGCTGCTCAGCAGGCGCGGACGTTGATGAACCGATACTGACACCATCACCTAGAGGGTGAATCCGTTGAACCGTCAATTCGGCCCGTTTTTCTTTGAAGCCCTCTGAACGCTCGACGGTGTTCATACTCAAGCGGCCTTCTATGATAACGCGATCACCCTGGTGGTACTGTTGCTGAATCTCTTGAGCCAAATTACCCCAACCCACCACTTTTAACGTCGCTGGCGGCTCTTCAGCCCGGAGTCCTGGAAACTGGACGAGCATTTCCGCGATCGCAGTTTGGGTATCAGATGTATAACGGAGTTCCGGTTCTTGAACGATTTCCGCCATCAAAATGCAGCTATTCATATCTTAATGTCCTACCTAGTTTGTTAGTCGGCACTCCTAGGCGTCTCCTGGTTCTTGTTCAACAAACGCCTGGACACGGGTGCGGTACTCTCTTAGAGTGTCATCCACCCATTCTCGATCATTACCGTTTGCGAACAAATGTACCAGTGGTTCACCGGCATCCGGCAAAATTAACACCCAATTGTCATCCTGATGAGTGAGAATTTTGACACCATCCACCAACTCCAGGTCCTGGGCTGGATGAGTCTCGACCAAATGACGCATTAGCGCTCCCTTCACTGTCCAGGGGCAGCGAGTCGTATAAGTTTTGTAGCAAACGCGGGGTAAGTCTGTCCGCATGGAAGCGAGCTGTCGCTCCTGTATTGTCATCATCTCAATCAGCTTAGCAATACAGAACATCGCATCAAAACCCGGATGCAGCTGTGGGAAAATAAAGCCGATTTCCCCACTCCCTGCCAACACCACATTCGGATTCTCCTGAGACGCCTCCATCAACGCTGCCGGATTCGCCTTAGTGCGAATCACCTTCCCGTCATGGCGACGGGCAATCTGTTCCACCGCACTGGAAGCATAAATCGGCACTACCACCGTTCCCCTAGGGTGAGCCGTCAAAATCATGTTTACCATTAGCGCCGTCAACGTTTCCCCCCGGATCGGGATGCCCGATTCATCAACCAGAATCAGCTGTTCTCCGTTCGCCGTCACCTGCACCCCAAAATTTGCTCTCAGTGCCTCAACGACGTGACCCAACTGAGTCAGTAACTGCTCTCGCTCAGATGCCGAAACCGCTGTCGGTTTCAAGCTAGCATTCAGCACCACCGCATCACAGCCAAACTTGGCTAGGAGTTGCGGCAGTACCGCTCCATACACTGAGTAAGTATAGTCAATGACTACTTTCGCGTTAGTGTGGCGAATCGCTTCAATATTTAGATGCTTCTCAAAAGCCGTGGAGTAAGTATCAACCACTTGACTAGGGTAACCCACATTGCCAATCTCATCAATTTGCACCCGCCGCAGGTCTTCCTTGAAATAAGCCCCCTCAATTTTCTTTTCCTTCGCTTTCGAGATATTAATTCCCTTTTGGTCAATAAACTCAATCAGGATGGAATCAGGTCGATCTGGATGCAACCGCACATGAATACCCCCAGCAACTGATAGAGTGGGGACAACCGTGCGAGCAATCGGAATAGCTGTTGCTTCCAGGTTCTGGATATTTACACCTACAGACATTAGGCCAGCAATCAAAGAACGGCTAACCATGCGGGATATACTTCGCTGGTCACGGGAAACTGTCACCTGTGTACCACTCTTCAAAGTAGAGCCGTAAGCTGCTCCCAACTTAACAGCAAATTCTGGCGTAATGTCGATGTTGGCCAATCCGGTGACACCCCTTTGGCCGAAAAGATTTCGTTGAGCAGTATTACCCCAAATCAAGTTAATGTTCAGCGTCGCCCCAGATTCAATTTGTTTACTAGGCCAGACCCTTACACTGGGGTTAATTTGCGCTTCTTCTCCCACCGTTGAAAGGGAACCCACCACAGCGCCTTCTAGCACATGAGCGCGGCGGTCTACACGCGTACCTCTGGCAATCACACAGCCCCGGAGGTGCACTTCTTCGCCAATCATTACTCCATTCCAGATGATGGGACACTTCAGGTTGGCGTCAGCACCAATTGTGACGTTGTCGCCAATTATAGTTCCCGCCTCAATCTCCACTCGCGGTCCAATCCGGCAATGATCGCCAATTAGTGCTGGGGCTGTAATCTTGGCGCTCGGATCTATATAAGTATCTGCGCCCACCCAAAGCCCTGGAGATTGCTCCTCATAACCATAATCAAGTTTTACTTTATGATGCAAGCCATCGTACTGGCTTTCCCTGTACGCCTCTAAGTGACCGACGTCACACCAATACCCTTGAGCAATGTAACCGTACATCGGCTCGTCTTTTTTCAGCAGCAAGGGAAATAGGTCTTTCGAGAAGTCACTTTCTTGATTTGCTGGCAGATATTCAAGAACGGACGGTTCCAGAATGTAGGCACCAGTATTGACTGTATCGGAAAAAATCTCACTGGTAGAGGGTTTTTCTAAAAACCGGCGAATGCGGTGGTTCTCATCCGTGATCACTACACCGAACTCAATAGGGTTGGGAACGCGGGTGAGAATCAGGGTTGCTTTTGACTGCTTTTGCTTGTGAAATTCAATTGCTTTGGTAAGATCAAAGTCCGTAATACTATCGCCACTAATAACTAAAAAAGTTTGATCGAGGAGTTCAGCAATATTTTTAACGCAGCCTGCCGTACCTAATGGCTGATCTTCCTCCACGGCATAAGTCATCTGAATGCCAAAGTCGCTGCCATCTTGAAAGTAATCGCGCATGACATCAGGCAAATAGTGCAGGGTCGCAATCACTTCGGTAATTTGATGCCGTTTAAGCAAATTGATAATATGTTCCGCAATCGGTCGATTTAGTATCGGCACCATCGGTTTGGGAAGGTCGCAAGTTAGCGGACGAAGCCGCGTCCCAGAACCTCCAGCCATCAATACTGCACGCATAAGCCCTCCTTCGGTTGTTTGCACTTATCACTGGGTCGAAGCCCATGATTCCTTTTTTGCTCGTCTCTCTTTAGTCTCCTACGTCTATTGAAACTTAATGTACTTTCATAAGGCACATCATATCTGTATCGTTATGGTGCAATCGCTACCTTAAGTACCTTACGATTTTTCATATCCTGAAACACCTGCTCTAAATGCTTTAAAGGTCGGTGTTCGCTAATTAGCAATTCAAACGGGATAGCTCGACTTGCCAATAGTGACAGCGCAGCACGCACATATTTGGGTGTGTTATGGAATACACCTTTAAGGGTCAGTTCGCTGTAATGTAACTGTCCTGTATTTACAGTAATAGTGGTATCCCGTGGACAACCCCCAAAAAGATTAACCGTTGCACCCGGACGAGCACAAGCGATCGCTGTCTCCCAAACAGTGGGAACCCCAGTGGCTTCAATCACTACATCTGCACCATTACCCTCTGTCTGTCTGACGACAGCTGGTATATCTATCACCTTACGGTAATTAAATGTCTGGGCTGCACCCAAATGTTTTCCGATTCGCAGACGCTGCTCATTACCACCAAATAGCAACACTTCAGCTAACCCGTCGCTAGCTAACTTCGCCACAAACATTAGCCCAATAGCACCATCTCCCAGCACTATTACTCGGTCACCCTGCTTAACGTTCGACCGTGCTACTCCGTGCAACACACAAGCCAATGGTTCTGTCATTGCTGCCAGTTCATCTGGCAACTCATCTGGGATCGGCAACAAATTTTGTTGCACTATTGGTGCTGGAATTTTTAGGTACTCTGCAAACGTGCCATTATTCCACGTTAAATTCGGGCAAAGGGAATATTCCTGACGTTGACAAAAAAAGCATTTCGTGCATGGAGCAGAATTGTTAGCTACAACGCGATCGCCTATGTGCCAATCAGTAACACCTTCCCCCACTGCGACAATCTGCCCAGATGCTTCATGCCCGAACAAAGTAGGGGGCTGAAGCATTTTTGCGTGACCTCCTCGACGCCAGACTTTCAGGTCAGTACCGCAAGTTGTCGCCACCGCCACTTCAATTACCACCTCACCGATAGCCGGGGTAGGGTCAGCAACTTGCTCTAAACGTAAGTCCTCTTGACCATATAGTAGTGCTGCTAGCAAATCACCGCTCACTCCTCATAAGAAAGGGATCAGGGATCAGGGGGCAGGGGAAGAAAAGAGATACAGGCTGGAATCTCCCGGCACTCGTTCCCGGGCTCTGCCTGGGAATGCTGACTGTGAGGCTCCGCCTCTAGTTCTAGCACCAAACCAGAGGCAGAGCCTCCAACCATGCATTCCCAGGCTCCAGCCTGGGAACGAGAAATGTAGGTAATAAGAAATGTGGGTAATGACAAGATTTTTAAGCCTGGGTTTCCCTAACCCCTGACCCCTGACCTTTGACCCCTATAGTACGAGATAGCCTACCAGCAAGCAATATTGGCATATCCTGGCGGCAGGAGGTACAAAACCAATACACGCCACCTTGTCTAGCATGGCGAAGCAGGGAACCACCACAACAAGGACAAGTATTGAGTCGCATATTCATTATCTCCTCTTTGCAAAAAATATTGATTAATAAACGTAGTTTGAGGGCATTAACGCGCCCGATCGAGCAATAACTTGCCCACAGGGCTATTCAGTACTGACTACCCAACTGCGGTGTTTCTAACATATAACCTGCCGTTAGATGGCTGTATCTATCCTGGGGATCAACTTCTAGTAATGGTTCTGGCAACTGAAGGTGAAGTAAGGATTTACGTATACCCCAGACGACACACGTCTAAAATTTAACCCATGTATCAACGCGTCGAACGAATTCCTGCCTTGGAGGGAGAATAGCTCTCATAGTTTCTATATGCCTTTGCCACCGTACATTCACTCAAGTAATTTGACAGCAATGGTGCTGATGTCGATACAGATCTGATTTTTTAGCTCCTGACAATCTCACAGTGCATTAAGAAATATTGCAGCTACTTGCATTTGCTGTTAGCGTATGCGTAAGAGCAAAGACAATGCCTGATTTTGTCAAGACGATTTTTCTAAGGAGTTTATAAAAGGTTGAAAAGTCGTAAAGAAAAAATCTTGGTAGTAGATGACGAAGCTAGCATCCGACGGCTTCTGGAAAACCGACTTTCCATGATTGGGTACGATGTTGTCACTGCTGCTGATGGCGAACAAGCCTTAGAAAACTTCCGCCAAGCGCAGCCAAATTTAGTGGTACTAGAAGTGATGCTGCCTAAGCTTGACGGCTACGGTGTTTGTCAACAATTGCGTAGAGAATCTGACGTGCCGATCATCATGCTTACAGCCTTGAGCAATACTGCTGACCGGATTATCGGGTTGGAGTTGGGAGCAGATGATTATATCGCCAAACCGTTTTCCCCTAGAGAGCTAGAAGCCCGGATTCGCTCAGTGCTGCGACGGGTGAACAAAACCAGTGCTTCTGAGATTCCCACTTCGGAGGTGGTTGATGTAGGTAATTTGCACATTAATACTAACAAGCGGCAAGTCTACAAGGGTGAGGAGCTGATACATCTGACAGAGATGGAGTTTAACTTACTAGAGTTGTTGATCAGCAGCTTGGGGACAGCGTTTTCCCGCGCCGAAATTTTGCAACAGGTCTGGGGATACACTTTAGAGGACCAGATCGATACACGTGTAGTAGACGTACATATTTCACGGCTGCGGGGGAAGTTAGAAGATGACCCATTTAATCCAGAGTTGTTACAGACAGTGCGAGGTACTGGTTATATGTTCCGACGTCTGGCTGAGCATAGCTAGTGTGCTTTGTATGGGGTAGTTACAGATACAAAGTCCCAGATTAGGTAGTACATAGGTTCTACAATAGAATATCTAACCTTTTAAGGATGAAACCTGTGGCAACCTATACGTTAGCAGAAGCGCCAGAAGTCGTTGTTTCTGTTCGAGGCAAAGATTCACTCACTACTCGTCAGAAAGCCCTAGACAAAATCGCTGAGATTTTGGAAACAGAAGAATTACCTACCGAGCGGTCGTTGCGTCTGAGTACTGAACAACTGATCTTAACTGAGGCTGTAGGCAAAACGACTGATGCAGAAGGCGGCGAAGAGCAACCACTGGAAATAGCGGTACGTGAACTGCATAAATTCTTACTTTTAAAGCTTAGAACACAACGACTCAAGCAAGCCGCTGTTCTGGCACGGCAGAATATTGAGGTTGTTTTAACCGAGGAGGCAATTGAGCAAGACCTAGACCAGTTGGAGGAAATGGTAAAAGGGAGCTGCAAGTCTCTCAAAGAATTTGTCGGTGCTCTAGGAGAATATCGCCAAGCCAGGGTGGGAGCAGAGGCAGCACTAATCATTGTGGATGAAGCACTTGAGTTCAACTTGTCAACTCCTACCGCTCTCAACTCCAGCTCATCAACTGCTCAGGTATTGACATCTGAGCCTCAGACAGATACAGCTAAGGCTGAGACAACTGAGATAGAAGCAACAAATGAAACTAAAAACGGCAAGAAAAGAAAACCAGAACAGAATGGTGCTTATGACCTCCATTAAGAATATTTAAGTTCATTAGGGTGTCTGCATAACTATCAGACAATCCGCAGAGGCTTTGGCGCACTATCGTTATCCAACTTAGAATGGGTTCTCTGCTTGCAGGTGAAGCTCCTGTCCAGACTGCGGGTGCTTACAGCGGAGTTCTCTCGCATGCAGATATAACCGCTTGGTGATCGCACAACAACCATAAAGGCGATCGCCGAGGATAGGTACTCCAAGCCCTCTTGAATCAGCAGCATGTACCCTAAGCTGATGAGTCCGTCCGGTTACTGGAACAAACTCTATCCGAGTGCAGCCTGCTGCTGCTATAACTTGGAATTGAGTTATGCTAGGTTTACCTCGCTGCCAGTCGACCTTTTGCCGTGGGCGATTGGGAAAATCTCCGCTTAAAGGCAGCTCAATCGTACCTCGGTCAATTGACACAGGACCGGCAAGTACAGCTTCATAAACTTTATGCACCTGCCGCTGCTGAAACTGCCGACTGAGTTGACAACAGGTTTGTCGATCGCGAGCTAACAGCAAGACACCGGATGTTTCTCGATCCAAACGATGCACGGCAGTTAGCTCCATCTCATCGGGTAGCAAACGACGCAGACGACTAAGAACACTATCCTGGCGATCGCTGTAACGACCAGGTACAGAGAGCAGCCCTGCGGGTTTGTTCACGGCAATGAGCCATTTGTCTTGGTAAAGAATTGGCAGCGACAGTCTATGGTCAATTTCTCCAACTGCAAACTTCTGCGGCAAACCTGAGAGCAGAAACCCCATCAATGGTTGACAGCGCTCTGCACAGGCTTCATAGAAGTCTCCTTGTTTACGCTCGTTGGCTGAAGACGGTCCCCACCAAAACTCTGCCATTGCTAATGGTTTGAGGCTGTGGTTCGCTGCGTAATGCAACAATTTTGGAGCACAACAGTCTCCTGTTCCCGTAGGCATACCTTGCGGCATTAACTCTTCTAGCGACAAAGACTCCCCGACAAAATTAGTCAGGCAATAGGAAGCATGCATCTGAGCTTGAAGCTGTCTCGATAGGGCTTTGCGCTGTTTTTTCAACTCACAAATCCGGGTATCCGCCTGTTCGACCACTTGCTTAAGTGACTGTAACGCAGCGTCCTGTTCACGCTTGAGCTGCCGTCGCTCGATCCCATTCTGCCGGCTCCATTCATTCAGTTGCTCAAGTGCCCGTGCTAGAGCTTCTCCCTTAAAAGTTTGGTGGAGCCTCTGACGATATTGTTGCCGTTCATACTTGTACTGACGATGTCGGATAGATAGTTCTTGCAGGCTGGTCTCAAACTCACGCGACAATGCTTCATATTGCTGCCGTTGTGGAAGTTGCTGCAATGCGATGAGTTCCTGCTTCATAGCGGCCATTGCTGCCAAGAAGCGGGCTTCCTCCAGGGCAATCTTGTCTCGTCCCGGAATCGGCGGCACCCATCCCTCAACTACACTGTTGCCAAACAGCCGCCCAGAAAAGGCTTTTAGCACCCGCTGTTCCCCAGCAGGGGTTTCAACCAGCAGCACGCCATACATCTTGCCCTCACGGGAATACTGCTTATTGCTATCTAGGTGCTGCATTAAACTATGGGCGATCGCTTCTGCTAAGCGAGTCCGGGGCAGTCTCAACAACCTGGCGCTCTGAGGGCAATTGCCTTCGTACCAATAGGAAGATAAGCCTTCGGTAGTCCAGTCCTGGCTAATGAAATCGGCAGGTAACAGTTCGTTCAGTAGCATCAGGGGATGGATAAATGAACTATTGCGGCTCAAGGCGTAGCACAGCCATAAACGCTTCCTGTGGAACGTCCACCGTGCCGACGGCTTTCATCCGCTTTTTACCTTTTGCCTGCTTTTGGAGCAGTTTTTTCTTCCGGCTAATATCGCCGCCGTAGCACTTAGCAAGCACATCTTTCCTTAAGGCTGGAATGTGTTCACTAGCGATGACTTTACTACCAATAGTCGCCTGAAGCGGTACCTTAAATTGATGGCGCGGGATCAGCTCCTTGAGTTTTTCCACCAGCGCCCGCCCCACGCCATAGGCCTTATCTCTGTGAACAATTATCGCTAGGGAATCAACAGGGTCACTATTGATCATGATATCCAGGCGAACGAGGGGATTCTCTCGGTAACCAATCAGGTGGTATTCCATACTGGCATAACCGCGAGACCTAGACTTCATCTGGTCAAAAAAGTCGGTTACGACTTCTGCTAGCGGTAACTCATAGCTCAGCGTTGTCCGACCCTGTGTCAAATACTTCATGTCCTTGAAGATACCGCGCCGGTTTTGGCACAGCTCCATTAGGGTTCCGACATAGGTTTCCGGTGTAATCATATCCACCTGGGCATAAGGCTCTTCAATTTTTTCTCGTTCATTAGGAAGCGGCAAGGTGCTGGGATTATCAATGTACAGCACTTCCCCTTTGACGGTTGTCACTCGGTAAACTACCGACGGGGCTGTAGTAATCAAATCCAGGTTGTACTCTCGCTCTAAGCGCTCCTGCACAATTTCCATGTGCAGCAGACCTAAGAAACCACAACGAAAGCCAAACCCCATCGCGCTTGATGTTTCCGGTTCATAGTGCAGCGCCGCATCGTTGAGCTTTAGCTTTTCCAAGGCATCACGCAAATTTTCAAACTGGTCGGCATCGGTAGGAAACAAGCCGCAAAAGACCATTGGCTTGGCTTCGGTATAGCCTGGTAAGGGTGTAGCTGCGCGTGAGGTGGCTAACGTAATTGTGTCTCCCACTCGTGCATCGGCTACAGCTTTAATCGCCGCCGCTAAGTAGCCCACCTCTCCAGCATGGAGTTCCTCCACCTGCTTCTGGGTAGGAGAAAGAACCCCCAGCTCGTCAAGTTCGAATTCTTTGCCAGAGGCCATGAGGCGGATGCGATCGCCCTTTTTGACCGTGCCATCCATCACCCGAAAATAAACAATCACGCCCCGGTAGCTGTCATAGTAACTATCAAAAATCAACGCCCGTAAGGGGTCACTTACTGTATCTTGTGGCGGCGGCACTCTCTGTACAATCGCCTCCAGAATTTCATCAATCCCAATTCCCTCTTTTGCCGAAGCCAGAATTGCGCCGCTACAGTCGAGACCAATGATTTCTTCAATTTCCCCGATCACTCGCTCTGGTTCTGCCCCTGGCAGGTCAATTTTATTCAGTACAGGAATAATTTCCAGGTTATGTTCCAGAGCTAAGTAGACATTAGCCAGCGTTTGTGCCTCTACTCCTTGGGATGCGTCTACAACCAAAAGAGCGCCTTCGCAGGCAGCTAACGATCGCGACACCTCGTAAGAAAAATCTACGTGTCCCGGCGTATCAATTAAGTTTAAAACGTACGGTTGACCATTTTTTGCCCTGTAGTTCATCCGAGCTGCTTGCAGCTTAATTGTGATACCACGTTCGCGTTCTAGATCCATGTTGTCGAGAAACTGTTCCTTCATCTGCCGCTGCTCCACCGTACCGGTGGTTTGCAGCAGGCGGTCTGCAAGAGTAGATTTCCCGTGGTCGATGTGTGCAATAATGGAAAAATTACGAATGCGAGAAGCGGGGACATCAGTCATATTCTTTAAATTAAGCGGCGACCAAGGTGGAGACATCAGCTCACTTAACGCATTTTAAACTTTGTGAAGACGTTACGGGGGCTTAAAGCCAAGTTGTCACCCTAAAGAACCCAATCTAGCACCCAAAAAAATGCTTGAGCTTTTTGACGGTCAAAAGGAAGGTGTATGACAGAAAATGCCATTGATTCGGCTCGTTCACACGACAAGGTGGAAATTTCCATTTACCTGGACCCAGACTTATTAGACCAAATCCAGCATCTAACAAAAGAACCCAGCAAAGTTATTGAGGTAGCAATCCGACAGTGGCTCCGGGGCGAAACGCAAAGGGATGATGAACTGACTCGAACCCTCCAACGAACACCCCTACCGCCTCGCGGTGAGTGGAACGACTGAGCTCGAAAAAACTACAGTCGTTAGATTTTGTGCCAAACTCTAAGCAGTTCCATAGTCTGTCTTGCAGTTTGTCTACCTAACGTGAGCAATGAGTCTTTCTGGTAATTTCCGACTGCCGTTTTCTGAGTCTACGGATTTGGCATCTGTTGCTACCAGCCCCTTTGCCTTACTGCCAGCTTTAGGAGTAGAACTGCTCTTTACACAGGATGCATCAGGCCGCTACCTCTCTTTTTACTGGCGGGAAACTGCTCTGCAGGATTTAACACCTGAGCAAGTGGGACAAACGCCTCTAGGAGAAAAGTTTGGTCCGGTAGAAAGGGTTCCGTATTTAGAGCGAGTGCAGCGAGTTCTAACTAGTTTTGTTCCTGAACGCTGCTGCTGTCTGTTTAGCTACGCTCAGCAGTTCTTTTTATTCGAGCTGGTCATTAGCCCGATTTTACCGCCAAAGGGCGAAGCAACTGTGGTTTTGGTGATGGGACGGGTGCTTGAGGCAACAGGAGAAACGACGTCTAGCGCCAACGATGTCACACAATTACTGGCGTTACGCTCGATTCAATCAAAAAAACTGCTGACGCAAATTGCTCAAAACATCCGGCGCACACTTGATTTAAATACAATCTGGCAGCAAACGGTCGACAGCTTGGGAGAAGCCTTGGGTGCGAATCGCTGCGTTATCTATCCCTACAAATTAGACTGCTTACAGATTACCGTAGCCGCCGAGTATCTGCAAGCACCTTTTCGTTCAATGTTAGGGTTAGAACTCGCTGTTGCTAATCAACCTTCATTGTCTCAGGCGCTCAAAACACGGGAACCAGTTGTGGTTGATCAGACTCAGCATCCTAACTTCCAGCAGCAGTCGGTTCTGGTAGTTGCCACTTGCTATCAAGATCAACCAAATGGGCTGATTAGCATTCAGCAGTGCGATTACCCTCGCAAGTGGACATTCAGTGAGATCGAGTTGGTGCGAGAGTTAGCAGAGCAGGTCGGGACGGCGATCGCCCACGCCACTCTTTACAAGGAACTGGAAGCTGCACGCCAACAAGCCGAAGCAGCCTCGCGCCTCAAAAGCGAGTTTCTGGCGAATACCTCCCACGAAATTCGTACCCCCCTCAATGGCATGATTGGGTTTCTCAAGCTGATCCTGGAGGGCATGGCAGACGATCCAGAGGAACAGATGGATTTTATCCAGGAGGCTTACCGCTCGGCGCTACACCTGCTCAACATCATTAATGACATCTTGGACATTGCCAAGATCGAAGCAGGCAAACTGGAGCTAGAGCTTGGACCCGTCAAGCTGGATGAACTGTTCAGTGCTGTGGCAGATTTTATAAGTACTCAAGCCGAGCAGAAGAACCTGAGCTTACAGATTCAAATGCCTGCTACCTCAGATGAAATTATTGTCCACGGCAACTACCAGCGATTGCTGCAAGTGATGCTTAATTTGGTCGGCAACGCGATCAAATTTACCCATGAAGGTGGCATTACCATCAGCGCCGATGTAGTGGCTAAAAAGGTAACATTTCAAAACCAGGACCTCCCTGGTTTGGTGAAAGTCCGTGTAGCTGATACCGGCATCGGCGTTTCGCTGGACAAACAAGACAAACTATTTCAATCGTTTAGTCAAGTGGATGGTTCCCGTACCCGTCAGTACGGCGGCACCGGCTTAGGACTTACAATCTCTCAGAAGCTTGTAGAAGCGATGGGAGGTGCGGTGAATTTTTACAGCATGGGTGAAGGACTAGGTTCGACAGTCACATTCACAGTGCCGCTTTATCAACAACCGGTCATGATTTCAGTGCCACCAGGCGATTCCTCATGGGAGTTTTGATTGTAGATTACACTAAAGGAAGTTGAAGTCAGGATGGTTTCATGACAGAGCAAGGGAGTGCCAAGGATTTATTCCGGGCTGCTTACGAAAATCGTTACACCTGGGATCAGAACTTTCCCGGCTACAGCGCGGATGTTCAAATCAAGCAGGGAAATGAAATCTACACTGGCAAAGTTCGCATTAACCGCGACCTCAGTGTAGAAGTCACAGGTATAGAGGATGAACAGGTAAAAGAGAGCATATATACTCAGTTGCGGGACATTGTAACTCACCGCAAACGCGGGATATTTGAGCAGGCTCATGGAAAGAACGAATTTAACTTAGGCAAAATGGATGAAACCGGCGCGGTTGAAATCCTGGTCAAGGGTGACTCAATGGGGTCTAATTATAAGATTCGGGGAACCGAAATTTGCCAAGTGAGCCGAGTGATGGGTCGAATGGCATTTGTGATTGATACTCACGAAAGCTTAAACACTAGAAAAGGCTACCTTGCGAGTCGCTACGATGCCGTTTTCCGCAATCCGCAGACAAATGAAGTCACCAGCGTTCTAAATTTTGAAGACACTTTTGAGAAGATTGGCGACTATTATGTAATGACCAAGCAGGTCGTCCAATCCTATAAAGACGGGGAACGAACCACAACTGAGTTCAACTTCTCCAATGTGAAGTTGCTAGAACTGGCAGCTGTTTAAGCTTAAGTCTAAGGGTGCTTAGATCAAGTAGCAATCGGAGCTAGGATCAATATAACCACCCTTAAGCACAAGATTCGTAAGGTAAACGAGGCATCAAACAATGGAACTCACAAATGACAATGTTGAAACAGTTTTGGATGAACTGCGCCCCTACCTAATGTCTGATGGTGGCAACGTCGAGCTGGTTGAATTGGATGGTCCAGTTGTGAAGCTGCGGCTTCAGGGCGCCTGTGGTTCCTGCCCCAGCTCAACGATGACGCTGAGAATGGGTATTGAGCGCCGACTGCGCGAAATGATTCCTGAAATTGCTGAAGTTGAGCAGGTGATGTAAGTTGGGCTGCTGACTCCTACTTAATGAACTATAAAGGCAAAAGGAAATTCTCCTTTTGCCTTTTGTCTTGTACTTTATTACTTATTCTATGGCTCATCCTCTTTACGTCGCTTTTATCTGGCATCAGCACCAGCCATTGTACAAACGTCGGGGCAGCGCCTCAGCTTCCTCTGCTCAGTACCGCCTACCTTGGGTGCGGCTACACGGCACAAAAGATTACCTGGATCTGGTGCTACTGCTAGAACGATATCCCAAGCTGCATCAAACGGTGAACTTAGTTCCGTCCCTGATATTGCAACTAGAAGATTACATCGCTGGCACTGCCTTTGACCCTTATTTGGTAGTGAGCCTGACACCGACAGAACAGTTGAGTCGAGAACAGCGGCAATTCATCGTAGAACACTTTTTTGATGCCAATCACCACACACTGATCGATCCCCATCCCCGCTATGCTCAGCTGTACCAGCAACGGCAGGAGAAAGGGCAAGCGTGGTGCTTGGAAAACTGGCATCTGCAAGATTACAGCGACCTGTTAGCTTGGCATAATCTGGCTTGGATTGACCCGCTGTTTTGGGATGACCCGGAAATCGCTTCGTGGTTGCGGCAGGGTCGAGATTTTACTTTAAGCGATCGCCAGCGAATTTATTCTAAACAGCGAGAAATACTCAGGCGCATAGTACCACAACACCGGCAAATGCAAAAAGCGGGGCAGTTGGAGATAACCACCACGCCCTACACTCACCCGATCTTGCCCCTTCTAGCCGATACCGATGCCGGACGGGTGGCGGTGCCGAATATGACTTTGCCACAGCATCGTTTTCAGTGGTCCGAAGATATTCCCCGCCACTTGCGGAAAGCTTGGGAATTGTATCAATACCATTTTGAGCAAGAACCCCGTGGATTGTGGCCTTCTGAACAGTCGGTCAGTCCCCAGATTTTGCCCTACATTGCCAAGCAGGGATTCAATTGGATTTGCTCGGATGAGGCGGTGCTGGGTTGGACGTTGAAGCACTTTTTCCACCGGGATGGGGCTGGGAATGTCTTAGAACCAGAGTTCCTCTACCGTCCCTATCGCCTGGAAGCCCCAGCGGGTGACTTGGCGATTGTGTTTCGAGATCACCGATTATCAGATTTGATTGGCTTTACCTACGGGTCAATGGAGCCAAAGAAGGCGGCAGCTGATTTGGTGGGGCATTTAGAAGCGATCGCCCATTCTCTGAAACACCGACAAAGCGATGGCAGTACGGCACTAGAACACCCCTGGCTCGTTACTATTGCCCTAGATGGCGAGAATTGCTGGGAATTTTATCCTCAAGATGGTAAGCCCTTCCTAGAGAGCCTTTACCAAACGCTGAGCGACCATACCGATCTGCAACTCGTAACCGTCTCTGAATTTCTCGACCAGTTCCCACCCACCGCAACCCTGAGCGCTGACCAGTTGCATAGCGGTTCTTGGGTGGATGGCAGCTTTACAACCTGGATTGGTGACCCCGCCAAAAATCGCGCCTGGGATCTCTTGGCAGAGGCTAGGGCTATGCTGGCAAATCATCCAGAGGCAACAGAAGAAAACAACCCGGAGGTATGGGAAGCCTTATATGCCGCAGAGGGTTCCGACTGGTTCTGGTGGTTTGGCGAAGGCCATTCCTCAAACCAGGATGCCATCTTCGACCAGTTGTTTCGAGAACACCTATATGCTATCTACCAGGCGTTGAATGAGCCGATTCCCCCTCATCTATACCAACCAGTAGAAGCGCATGAGTCAAGGGCTGACCACCGACCCGAAGGGTTTATTCATCCGGCGATTGATGGACTTGGCGATGAACAAGATTGGGACAAAGCAGGTCGCGTTGAACTTGGCGGAGCGCGGGGAACGATGCATCGCAGCAGTGCTATCCAGCGTCTCTGGTACGGGGTTGATCACCTGAATTTTTACCTAAGACTCGATTTGCAGACAGGCGTCCAACCAGGGCAGGACTTCCCAACGCAGTTGAATTTGCTGTGGTTCTATCCTGACCGGACAATGCACAATAGCCCAGCCCCCCTAGAGAATTTGCCGGATGAATCGCCAGTAAACTACCTGTTTCACCACCACCTGGAAATTAATTTGTTAACTCAGTCAATTCATTTTCAGGAGGCTGGAGAAAATCATCAATGGCATCCGCGCATCAGTCGTGCCCAGATTGCTTTGGATAAATGCCTGGAGGTAGCGGTGCCATGGGCAGATTTACAAATCCCGCCAGACTCCCCGCTACGGCTAATTTTAGTAATGGCAGATAGCGGACGTTTTAGCAGTTATCTGCCTGAGAACGCCTTGATTCCGATTGACGTGCCATGAACTACCCCACCGTAAAGACGGATGGGGTTTCTTTGATAACACTAGCGTTGTACTCAGCGAAAGAGACACAATTCCACTCGAGCGGATCAAGGCTGCAGGTGTCACGCCGGAAACAGTCGACTAAGCAAGCTTTAGTTCAAGGCACTTGCCGGTAAGCGCACAGTGAAACAACTGCCAACCCCTAGCTGACTTGTGACAGTAATCAAGCCACCATGGTTTTGGGCAATAGCCTGAGCGATCGCTAACCCCAACCCAGAACCCTCACCCGAGTAAGAACGAGACTGCTCAGCCTGCCAAAACCTTTCAAAGATGTGTTCTATATGCTTTGGTGCAATTCCCATACCCGTATCCTGCACGTTGACATAGAGTTGGGAACCAATCCGGCTTATTTTAATCTCAATTATGCCCCCTGATGGTGTGTGGCGGAGTGCGTTCTCGATTAAATTGGCGAACAGCCTAGTTAGCTGAACTGGATCGCCCGACAAGTATAGATTCACACTTAGCTGATTCTTCAAATGAATTCGCTTAGCCTCAGCTTGCGGCTTATAAAGTTGCGCTAAATCACTTAAAATCGACGTTAAATTGACATTAGCACCATCTCGGCTTGGAACTTTATCGGTGCGAGCTAAAAACAGTAAGTCTTCTGTGAGGCGAGTCATTTGGTTAGTAGCACTAGCAATTGCTTGAAATTTTTCGGCATCAGTAGCTCGCATTTCTTTTGAGTACTTTAGTGCTACCGACACATTACTTTTTATTACCATTAGAGGGCTACGCAGTTCGTGGGAAGCATCAGCAGTAAACTGTTTAAGCCGTTGAAAACTTGACTCGATTGGCTGCATGGCTTGACGAGTTAGCCAAACTCCACCAATACCACTTAAAACCAGAGCCATGATAATCCCACCGCTTAACCCCCAATCTAATTTTTGGAGGGTTTTATCAATTTCTTCTAAAGATTGACTTGTCCTTACATATCCAATCAAGTGTTTATCATCACTACTAATAATCGGCCAAGTCACTCCTTGGAGGTGAACTTTGCCAGTTTGGAATTGCACATTTTTACTCTTTAACAGAGGTAAGGTAAGCACAGGTTTTCCTTCTTGGCTAATCAAACGCCCTTGAGGATCAAACCATTGTAATGCTTGATTTCGAGCCACTAAATCTTCTAAGTAAAAGTCGTCGCCAGTTTTTAATTTCCCGTCATCACTCTCTGCACTAGCAGCAGCACCTTGTGCCAAAGTCGTCAGTTTTTCTGTCAGTTGTTGAGTTAAACTGCGAGTGAAGACAAACCTAACTGCCAGGGCAAATATTGCCAAGTTTGAGGCAAATACTGTTAAGTAAGATAGCAGTAAACGATAGCGAATTTTCTGAAACACACTTTTGTTTTCGTCTTTCATTATTAGTTGACGCAGAGACGATACCCAATACCATAAACCGTTTCAATAAAGTTTTCTGAACTCCCTGCTGCTTTAAGTTTGCGGCGCAAATTTGTAATATGGGTTTTGATTGTTTCTTCCCCAGATAATTTATCAAACTCCCACAGCTTATCTAGTAGTGTCGAGCGGGCCAGAACTTGATTTTTGTTTATTAAAAAACATTCCAACAGCATATACTCTTTAGACGTTAATGATAGGGTTTTACCCTCATAAGTGACATGACGGGTACTTGGATCAAGTTGTAAATCACCATAAATCAAAACTGGTTGCCGGACTTCTTGACTTCTACGAGATAAAGCCCTAATCCGCGCTGCTAGTTCTTCTAATTCAAACGGCTTAACTAAATAATCATCAGCCCCAGCATCAAGTCCAATGACTTTATCTGTAGTTGTATCTCGCGCTGTTAGCATCAAAATAAAAGCTTTGGATTTAGCAGCACGTAAACGCTTACATAGAGTAATTCCATCTAAAAGAGGTAGCATCAAATCTAACAAAATTAGGTCATAATCAGTTGATTGGGAGTATTCCCAACCCTCGATTCCATCACTTGCTATATCTATAACATGATGTTGATGTCTTAAATCTTCCGCTAAAGGTCGAGCAATCCGTTTATCGTCTTCGACAAGCAATATTCTCATAGAATGTATTGTATTTTAAAGTTCAATTAATGCTCTAAAAATGCCTTGACTAGAAAAAATTGGAAGTCGTCGCCAATTAAACTACCTTTTCAGTAGAACTTTTTCAAGTCTGGGAAAATATTTTTGAGCCCTTGACAGTGCGTTACAAGTATTACTTTACTCATGTGACATCACTACGCGATCGCTGTGACAGTTGTAATAAGCACGGTACCCCACTAACTGGCAAACGCTATTGCATGAATGGGGTTACCCTTAAATTTGTTGGGACATGATTCTATCCTGGGCTTTTGACAATTTTGCCCAAAGTCCAAAACCAGTTAAATATCTCAATAGTATTGTGGAACAAGACCATCGGTTCATCAAACGATTGGTTAACCAGGGATGGAATTTGCCTTGTTCAACACAGCGGTACCTGCCACCCGCACACACTGCTACCCTGTAGCCCTACTTGACGTAGTGTACGTGGCACACTGTGCCGTATCGTTCCCAAAGGTAAAGGTGATTGACTCTGCCGTGCACCGCTGCCCTTCGTTATAGGTGCAGTCAAATACGTCGCACTGGGACACATCGCCCGCTCCCACCACGCTAACCGACAATGACGCCACTGGCTCTTCTGTATCTGACGTAGCGTAGGTAAAACATTTGGCCAGTTCATCTTCGAAGCTAACGTCGACTGCGCCTGCTGTGCACTGCTGCTTTGAGTTGTAGATGCAGTTAATTGCGTCACATTGGGACACAAGACCTAGGTCCATAGACTCAACTGCCTGAACCATAGTGTTCTCCTTAGTGTGCCTTTTGGTTAAAGTACTTTATCACAATAGTTGATGGGAATCGTATTCGGGGCTACAGCGCTCACTTGTGTGAATTGGCTTTTCAGTCGTGAAGTTTTGTACCTAACACTGTTACATTCCGGGTAAGTTCCTTGAACGAGGGTAAACCGGTCTTCCGTCCCATGCTCCTTCTTTTATACACACTGCGGGCTCGCAGTCACCTTTGCATTCTGAGTTTGCAGTTCTGCTTGTGCCAGAAACTCAGTCAGTTGGCTTTCAATCTCGTCGCGCACAATCTGGCGGTACTCCAAAAAGTGCTCGTTGTGGGCACAGACAATGATGTACTGATCCCAAACACTGGGGTTGCACTTGAGGATGTTAAACAGGTGGTGCCAGAACTTCCAGCGTGTTCGGCGTTTTAACCCCTGTCGCCAAACAACAATCAGCAACGCTCTCAACTCCACCCAACTAGGCAACTTGAATGGTGCTTTGCACTTCGGCGCACCTAACATCAGAAAACAGCGGTAAGTGCGATCTAGAAAGCGATCAGCATCATATAACTTCCAGAATGCCTCGACGTATTCTCTGGCGATGTCTTCTAGGGGTCGCGTCGGTACAAAGTTCATCAAAGTCGTCTGGTTGATGTTGCCACCTTTGCCTCGTAAACGTCCCTCTTTTTCCAGCCGATGCCATAGAGCCGTATGGGGCAGAGCTTGCAGCATCGCAAAGGTGGTAGTCGGAATCGCTGTCTGTTCGGCAAATTGGACGATGCGATCACCCGATCCTGATTTTTCCCCATCAAAGCCAATGATGAAGCCAGCTATGGGTCGCAACCCAGCTCGGGTAATCGTCTCAACAGAATCACTTAAAGAGTTACGGGTGTTTTGAAACTTCTTCGTCAACTGCAAGCTTTCTTCATCTGGCGTTTCAATCCCCAGAAACACGGCGTCAAAACAGCACTCCACCATCAGCTCCATCAGTTCTGGGTCTTGAGCCAAGTCAATAGAAGCTTCGGTGTTAAAACGGAAGGGATACTGGTGTTGTGCTTGCCAGACTTTTAGCTCTTTGAGCAATAACTTAACGTTCCGCTTGTTGCCGATGAAGTTGTCATCTACCATAAGTACAGCGCGACGCCACCCCAGCTCGTAAAGATAATCCAACTCTGCCAATAGCTGTGCTGGCGTCTTGGTCCGAGGCTTACGACCGTAGAGCACTATGATGTCGCAAAACTCGCACTGGAAGGGACAACCGCGCGAAAACTGTACCGACATCGAGTCATAAGCATCGAATTCCAATAAATCAAATCGCGGGATTGGGGTTGTGCTCACATCTGGTTTTTCGCCGTTGGAGCGGAAAATTCCACTGGTCTCCCCCCGCCCAATTGCCTCCATAAACATTGGCAGTGTGATTTCCCCTTCATCCAAAATCAGATAATCTGCTCCAGCTAAGGTCGCTTCTTCAGGCACAGAGGTGGGATAAGGACCACCCACAGCCACCCGCTTGCCACGCCGTTTTGCTTCCCGGATTTGGTCTAAGAGGTCTTCTTTCTGGACAATCATGGCGCTGAAGATACAGACATCCGCCCATTCCCACTCTGACTCGTTCACCGCTCTGATGTTGCGGTCTACCAGCTTGAACTCCCACTCTTGGGGCAAGATGGCAGCGACTGTAACCAAACCCAGTGGCGGCAACAGAACTTTACGATTAATTAATTGCAGGATTTTTTCGTAAGACCAAAAGGTTTTGGGAAACAGAGGATAAACCAGTAAAACTCGCATTGAATTCAAATCCTCACACGGTATTGTTAACTTAAGTCAGCTTTGTAGTGACTCTGTCATAGCAAGATTACTGAGTTCTGCATCTTCAGTAAACATTGCAACAAGCGGTTCAACATCAGTAGTTTATTCTATCTGCTGCAACGCCTGGATGAAGCACTCAGCTATTTCCAATGTCGTTTCGCTCCTTGATCGCGATTACGTCGCAAAGCGAAAGGAGTACGCAGAACGCGAAATTCCTGAATACTGGCTAGTTGACCCCGCTCGGGATGTGGTGATTGTGCTGTATCTGGACGGGAAACAATACAGCGAAATCGGGCAGTTCCGGAGCAGCGATCGCGTCATCTCCCCCACTTTTCCCGAATTGCAATTAACGGCTGAGCAGGTTTTGAGGGCAGGTCGATAAAAAACATGAGCTTAAAATCTTGATCTGAAAAATAGGATCTGAGTTCCTATTTTTTGGATCGCGGGATTCTTGCCGCACTGCCTTGTTATTGCTCGATGCGAGTCGTTCGCTTTGCTCGGAGCCTACGGATAGCTAGAACACAAATTAAGCCATACAAACTGATTAAACCCAGCAATGATAAATCCCCAAAGGGCCAAGCAAGACCCACTCCTTCACCTACCCAAAAGGTGCCAAATGCCATCAATAACACACCCGCACTTAGCTTGATCAATACTTCTGGCACTTTTAGTAGGTGACCATGTAAAACTGCGACTACAGCAACCGTCAATAGTAACGCAAATAACGCTCCGGACAAGGCTTCAGACCAAGCTCTTGATGCCAGACCAAGTGTGGTAACAATGATTGCCACCTCCAAGGCTTCGAGGGCTGCACTTTTAACCATGATGAGGAAGTTCAGACGACTGAATCCTCGCCGCGACGATTCTAGTACAATACCTTCAGAACCCAGTGGATCAGTGACCCATCCAGCACGTTTATGCAGTGCTAGCCGCAGCACCGACTTTTTGACCCAACCCCAACCGAACCACAGCAGCACCAGCCCAATCACAATTTGAAGCAAACGTAGGGGAATCAGCTGCAAGGAAGTTCCCAAAGTCGCTGCCGCTAACCCAACGATGGCTAAGCCTGTGATGGTACCTAAAGCAGCCTCTCGCTTATAGCCAGAACGCGCAATGGCATAAGCGATCGCTGCTGTCTCAAAAAATTCCACACTCGCGCCGCTCAAAGCACCAACAAATATACCTACATTCATATTGTTTTTTATCCTCAAATACTAATTCTGCTACAAGAATTTTTTAGGGCAAGAAGACTGTGGCGGCAGTATTTGCTGAAATCCATCACCATCAAGCAATCATATTTACAAATATTGCTTGTGCAAAAATCATGCCAAGCAGACTTATCGACCTAAGCTTTTAGGAGCCAGCAGCTCATATTTTCATGCGTTTGCCTCGGGAGTTTGAGCCAAAGCTCGCTTATCCCCTAAATCTTCTAAGAATCGTTGTTTATCAAATGTATATTCTTGTCCCAAGAAAGAAATGATTTTTTCAGTATCAAATTCTGCATTCTGTAAACAAGTTGAAGCCCCAGGAGATGGCGTTATGTTAAACAAGGCATTTTCTCCTATAATTTTGGCTTCTCCAAGATCAAGGTGTTTAGTCTTAAGATTAACGACTTGAGGTCTTATTCCTCCGTACCCTTTGGCAACCTGTATATCGCCCAATTGTATTGAAGGAACAATCTTCTGAACTTCTTTCAAAAATAATCTCTTACCAATTAAAGGTATGTCGTAAATCAAGTTATTTACAATATATTTCAATATTACTTTTTCTGAAAGGATATTAAAGAAACTCATAAAAGCATTGATGCTGAGTCCAGCCGTTTTGAAATAATCAAAAATAGTATTATATTTATGCTGCTCCAACAATGGAGTTACTTTTGCAGTAGGGCCAAATCTAGTCTGACTTTGATCGTGGACTTCTGCATCTCCATGAATAGCTGCAAAAGGTATTTTTTTTATCTGTACAGTATAGACTTTACCGTTTAAAACGCCTGGTGCAAGGTAAAAATTTCCAGCCACGTTCAGAAGCGCGTATTCTTTTCCATAACCTAGAGATTTTGCAAACAGTAAACTATACGCTCCAGCCGTAAAAACAACTACCTTAGCAACAATCACTTCTTTAGTAGTTTGGATATAATACAGCTCTCCTTCTTTTTTGATACTCTTGACCCTTGTCCCCATCATTAAATTTATCAATTTTTTGGATTTATCAATTGACTTTTGCAGAAATGATTGGGATAACTTCTGAAAATCTATTGTATAACCTTCCTCAGTATATAGAGCCAGGATATCTTCATCAGGCGCTCTATCTTTCACCACATTAGGTTCTATCAAGCCTATTTCCTCTTTTGCCAGCAATTTTAATTTAGGAAATAGTAATCTGAATTCTTTGTATCTTTCTCTAAGTTCCTCAACTTGTTCTTTCCCTATAGCCAAAACCATCTTGTGATATTTGCTGTATGTTTCTTGCTGAGGGTCGTTTCTTAAAATATAGTTTTTAACTGAGCTTGCGGCTCTCTTAACTTTTTGAGCTTTTTCCAAGGTATAGTTTGTTTCTATATCTCCAAAATGAAGCGTTTGGCTATTGCTCGTTTTATGAGAATTGACTAAAGCAACCTCTTTGTTTTTTTCTATCAAAGCAATGCGGTTTATGTTGGTATAATTGCTCAAGCTGTACAGCAAAGCAGTCCCAGAAATTCCACCTCCAACGATGGCTACTTCATAAACATTGTCTTCGGATTCCATGTTTTTTCCAAGCTCTAACGAAAAATGAGAAATTGTAAGTATTTTTGGGACTATTTCAACCCTAGTACCTCCAATCATAGCTCACTAAGGATTGGCTGACCAGCGCCCAAAACCATTTACAAGCTCCGCCTCTTCTATGCTAAGTAATTTAGATGACCGACTACGCCCACTTATTACCGCTATAATCTGTGGGTTGGTTATAGTCCTACTCCCTTCTTGGTTACCTCTGCCGACTCGCGTGATTCTAGGCTGGGACTCAGGGGCTGTATGCTTGCTGGCATTGATTCTATTGATGATACTTAACGCCACTCCCCAAAAGATGCGCCGTAGGGCTCAAACGCTAAATGCTAGCCGCTGGGCCATATTGACTGTAACTATAGCTGCTGCCTGTGCCAGCCTTTTAGCTATTGGGCTCATGCTTAAGAGTACTCCAAAAGGGAGTTCTCCCAGTCTAGTTACTCTGCACTTGACGCTCTCAGCTGTAACAATTGTTTGCTCTTGGGTGCTTATACATACCATGTTTGCACTACGGTACGCCCACAGCTACTATCGACCTCACACGGCAAGTTCAACTGCTAACGAAAAGGGAGGCTTAATTTTCCCCAACAGAAAGCAGCCAGATTACTGGGACTTTTTATACTTTTCCTTCGTAATTGGCATGACTAGCCAAGTTTCAGATGTTCAAGTGGCATCATCTCAAATGAGAATTTTAGCTTTAGTGCATGGAGTATTATCCTTTTTCTTTAATACAATTATTGTGGCACTTAGCATCAACTTGATTGCTGGAATGCTCTAACTGGCAATGCTCATTACGGTCATGTTAGAGACGGCAGAAGATATAATTTTATACCTAAAAACAGTACAGAGTGCCTCGATGAAGGAGATCGAGCAAGGCCAACATGTGCGATTAGAGTAAGTGCATGTCATACTTTAATTAGCGTATGGCAGATGAACTAATGCCCATGACCAAGGTTGGGGACGGTATTAGGTCGTTGTTCCCAAAGAAGTTCGAGGGGTACTGAACTTGAAACCCAGTGACTATCTAGAAGTCAAAATTGTGGACGGAGCAGTTGTGATGGTGCCACAAGCCTCTTACACCTTGCGGCTGTTTGGGAAACATCGGGAGGTTTGGCAAGAGGAAGATGCGGTAGCGTATGTGCGGCGTGAGCGAGAATCAAATTGTGTACGTCTTAGAACAAGAGAAAACCAGTAAGCGCCGCTATGGGTAAGGATTCAGGTCAGGGACTTGACAAGATGAATTTTTCCAGTACCTTAACTACATGAGCATTGCTGTGCCACCGCAGTTACAAGACCAAGCGACTCTCAGACAACTGCCGACCGAGCAGC
>JAABUQ010003351.1_pt1 | contig 29596 bp, 28 predicted proteins | sample 5560001 | NCBI WGS metagenome assembly JAABUQ01 (sample SAMN10711888, study PRJNA513371) | rock metagenome | isolation source: Antarctica rocks | place: Antarctica: Victoria Land, Finger Mt nord | collected 2015-12-18 | reverse complement strand
ACTTCTTCGCCAAGCTCAAGCAGTTCCGGGCTATCGCCACGCGCTACGACAAAACCGCACGCAACTTCCTCGCCGGCATCCACCTCGCCGCAGCAACCATCTGGCTCAATTGAGGACACCCCCTAGCCCTGCGAACTGGCCGCTTCCTCCACCACGTGGACGAGTTCGGTGAAGAACGGGTTGGTTATATCGGCAACGATGAGGCCGAGAAGATTGCTCGATCCCTTGCGCAGGCTGCGCGCGGCCGGGTTGGGCGAGTAGCCGAGATCCTGGATCGCCTGCGTGATCCGAACCGTCAACGCCGGGCTGACCCGGCACGGCGCGTTGAGCACATTGGATACAGTCGCGACCGAGACGTTCGCGCGCCGGGCGACGTCACGGATATTGGGCATCGATCTGTTTCAAACGGTGAACCTCGCGCGCGGGGGGCATGACGGCGGCCCCGTACCGCACAATCGCCCTGGCGGCGGGCGGCCGCAATCGGCCCTTGCGCGAACGGGGCCGCGGAGGCAGGGTTTAAACGATACAAAAACGCCTGGCGGAACCGTCGGGGTCTGCAGGAGGAACGGCCATGGCTGGCTTCAACGGTCTGGGCATGCATCTGGGCGCGCTGCCGCGCCTGTCGGCTGCGAAGTCGCGCTCGATCTCGCCCGAGAATTTCAACGGCGACCCCGGTGCGGGCGGGCGTGCCGTAGAGGGGACGGGGGCGAGCCCGGCCCGCACGCTCGGCGTCAAGTGGAAGGTCTCCCCCTCGATCGAGATCGCGGCGGGCAAGACGCGCTTGCTGGCCGATATCGCGGGGCCGGGTGCCATCCAGCAGATCTGGGCCACGGTGCGGGGCGCGCGCTGGCGCTTCCTGATCCTGCGCATCTATTGGGACGAGCAGGAGCATCCCTCTGTCGAGTGCCCCATCGGCGATTTTTTCGCTAATGGGTGGGAGAGCTACGCCCACGTCAACTCCCTCGCCGTCTGCGTCAATCCGGGCCGGGCGTTCAATTGCTACTGGGAGATGCCGTTCCGCCGCCGCGCACGGGTCACGCTGACCAACATGGATGAGGGAACGATGACCCTCTACTACCAAATCAACTACACGCTGACCGACGTGCCGGACGATGCGGCCTATTTCCACGCCTGCTTCCGCCGGTCCAACCCGCTGCCCTACATGACCGATCACACGATCCTCGACGGGGTGGAGGGCGCAGGCCACTTCGTCGGCTGCTACATGGCCTGGGGCGTGAACAACACGGGGTGGTGGGGCGAGGGCGAGATCAAGTTCTTCATCGACGACGATGGCGAATACCCCACCATCTGCGGCACCGGGACCGAGGATTACTTCTGTGGCGCTTACAATTTCGACATCGGCAATTGCGAACCCGGCCAGCCCCGTGCCTACAACGAATTTACCACCGCCTATGCCGGGCTGCCGCAGGTGATCCGCCCGGACGGGACGTATCGCTCACAGCAGCGCTTCGGCATGTATCGCTGGCACATCATGGACCCGGTCCGCTTCGCCAGCCGCCTGCGCGTGACGATCCAGGCGCTCGGCTGGCGGCCGGACCAGCCCCGGCGTTATCTACCACTGCAGGACGACATCGCTTCCGTCGCGTTCTGGTATCAGGCGCTGCCGGGCAAGCCCTTGCCGCCGCTGCCGGACCGCGACTTCCTCGAAGTGATCTGAACGGGCACCGGCCGTGCCGAAGCGCCTCCGCTTTCTGGCCTCCCGCCTGCTGACCTACGTGCTGGTCATCCTGTTCGGCATCACGTTCGTCTTCTTCATCCCGCGGCTGTTGCCGGTGAACCCGGTGGACGCGATGCTGGGCAGGATGCTGTCCCAGGGTTCCTACATGGAACAGTCGCAGGTCGAGGCATTGCGTGCCTCGCTGTCGGACGCATTCGGGCTGAACGGGTCGCTGCCGTCGCAATACTTGGGCTTCCTGCGCCGCGTTCTGGTGTCGCACGATTTCGGGCCGTCGATGGCGATGTATCCGACGCCGGTGACGAGCCTGATCGCCCAGGCGATGCCGTGGACGCTCGGCCTGCTGATCACGACGGTGCTGATCGCCTGGGTCATCGGCAACGGGCTCGGGCTGTTCATCGGCATGCGCGGCGGCACCAGGCTGGCGGGCGTGCTAGAGGGGGTGGCGATCGTGCTCTACCCCCTGCCCTATTTCGTGCTCGCCTTGGTTCTCAGCATACTCTTCAGCTACATCTGGCAAGTCTTTCCGCTCACCACCACGATCCGCGGCGACGGGCTGGCCCGGGTCTGGACGATCATCTACCACTCGATCCTGCCGGCGCTGTCGATCCTGCTGGTCACGTTCGGCTGGTGGATGTTGTCGATGCGCGCGCTCACGGTCGCGCTGCTGGACGAGGACTTCGTCAGTTACGGCCGGCTCAAGGCGCTGCGGCCGTCTCGCCTGACGCTGCGCTACATCTTGCCGAACGCGCTGCTGCCGCAGGTCACGTTCCTGGCGCTGCAACTGGGGCTGATCTTCAACGGATCGATCATTACCGAGGTCGTGTTCAACTACCCGGGCCTTGGCTCCCTGATCTACACGGCCATCCAACAGGGCGACTACAACCTGCTGATGGGGACGGTGTCGTTCTCCATCGTGGCCGTGGCCACCGCGACGCTGCTGTTGGACCTGATATATCCGTTGCTCGACCCCCGGATCCGCCAGCAATGAGGGCGGCGTGGATCAAGCTCGTGGCCGGCGGCGCGGTCTCCGGGACGCTGATCGTCTTCGGGCTGGTCGTCGCGCGCTTCGCCCCCGCGGACCCGCGCGTATGGCAGACCTACGGACGCAACCTGCGCCCCACCGCGGTGCACTGGTTCGGCACAACGGCACTGGGCCAGGATACATTCTGGCTGCTGTGCTGGTCGGCCGGCAACTCCATCCTGCTCGGCCTAACTGTGGCTGCGGCGGCGACCATGATCGGCGTTTTCGTGGGCTTGCTCGCCGGCTACAAGGGCGGCTGGGTGGATCGCGTGCTGTCGTTCTTCATGGACGCGCTGATCGTCATCCCCAGCCTGCCGCTGCTGATCCTGCTGTCCACCTTGACCAAGGGACAGACGTCGCTGTTGGCACTCGGCAGCCTGCTGGTTGTATTCAACTGGCCGTTCCCGGCACGGCAGATTCGCGCGGTGGCGCTGTCGATGCGGGAACGGGATTTCGTCTCGCTCGCCTGGTTCTCCGGCGAGTCCACGACCCGGATCCTGCGCCGCCAGATGCTGCCGTACCTGCAGCGCTGGGCGGTGGCCAATTTCGTCAACACGATCCTGGTGGTGGTGGCGGTGGAAACCTCGCTCGCATTCCTCGGGCTCGCCAACGACAACGTGCCGACGCTCGGCTCGATGCTGTACTGGGCACTGAAATACCAGGCGCTGCTTGCCCGGCGTTGGTGGTGGATCGGGCCGCCGATCGCGACCATCGTGGCGTTGTTCGTCAGCGTCTTCCTCGTTTCCAACGCGCTGCTCGACCGGGCGCGGGCCGATGCGGAGGGCCGGCGGTGATCGTGGTGGACGATGTGACCGCCGGCTACCGGACCCGGCGCGGCCTGGTGAAGGCGCTCGACCGCGTGTCGTTCACCGTGGGCGACAGCGAAATGCTGGGCATCGCCGGCGAGTCCGGCTGCGGTAAGACCACGCTGCTGAAGTTGCTCTACGGCCGGTTCGACGATGGGCTCGAGTTGCTGTCCGGCCAAGTTTATTGGCAAGACCCGGACGGCGGCGAGCGGGTGGACGTGCGGGACTTCCATCGCCACTGGTGGCGCCTGTTTAGTTACGTGCCGCAGGGCTCGATGAGCACGCTGAACCCGCTGATGCGGGTCGGGCCGCAGATGCTGGACGCAGGCCAGGCCACCCGTGGGCGCGAGCCGGACCGCAGCGCCCGGGTCCGCTCCGTGCTGGACGAGCTCGACCTGCCGGAACGCACGCTCACGAGCTTCCCGCACGAGCTCTCCGGCGGGATGCGCCAGCGGGTGATGATCGGCCTGGCCACCCACATCGACCCGCCCGTGGTGCTCGCCGATGAGCCGACGACGGCGCTGGACGTGGTGGTGCAGCGCCAGTTGCTGGAGGGGCTGGTGCGGGCGCAGCGCATCCGCCGCAACGCGGTCGTGATCGTCTCGCACGACCTCGGGCTGCACTTCCAGTGCACCGACCGCATCCTGGTACTGTACGCCGGGCGCGTAGCGGAGATCGGCCCCACGGCGGAGGTGCTGGAGGCGCCGCGGCACCCCTACACGGCGGGGTTGGTCGGCGCGCTGCCGCGGCTGGGGGACCGCTCGGCCCGACGTGGCATCGAGGGGCGGCCGCCGGATTTTATGGCCATGCCGCCCGGGTGCCGCTTCGCCCCGCGCTGCGCCCACCGCCACCCAGCCTGCGACACGACGGACCCCGACCCGTTCGCCGCCGGGCCGGGGCGCAGCGCCGCGTGCTTGCTGGTGCCGGAAGGGCAAGCGCCGTGACCGCCGCGTTTGAGGTGACCGGGCTGCGAAAGGTTTACCAGTCCGGCGGACTTTTGGGCGGGCGCCGGCACGTGGCGCTGGACAATGTGTCGATCGCGCTACCAGGCGGCGCGGGCCAGGTGCTCTCGGTAGTGGGAGAATCGGGCAGCGGCAAGACCACGCTCGCGCGCTGCATCCTGCGTCTGATGCAGCCGGATGCGGGGCGTATCACGCTCGGCGACCGCGCGATCGTAGGCGCCGGGTCGGCCGCACTGGCCAGCTTGCCGTTCCGCCGCCTGGTGCAACCGGTGTTCCAGAACCCGTTCGAGACGTTCAGCCTCAAGCTGCCGGTCGAGGAATACCTGGTCCGCACCGCGATCAACCTCGGCCGGGATGGCCCCTCGGGTGCCGTAGCCGCGGTGCGGGTGGCGCTCACGGCCGTGGGGCTGGACCCGGGCCGGGTCGGCGGCCGGGGCGTGCGCGCCTTTTCCGGCGGCGAACTGCAGCGTATCTCGGTCGCCCGCGCGCTGCTGGCCGATCCGGAACTGATCGTGGCCGACGAGCCAGTGAGCATGGTCGATGCCTCGTTGCGCATGACGATCGTGAACCTGTTCCGTCGGCTGGCGGGGGAGCGAGGGATCACCTTCGTCTATATCACGCACGACCTCAGCACGGCGTACTACCTGTCGGACCGGATGGTCATCATGCGGGCTGGCGCAGTGGTGGAGGCGGGTGCGCCGGACGAGGTGCTGCGGTCCCCCAGGGACAGCTACACGCGCCTGCTGATGGACTCGATCGCGACCCTCGACCACCGCTGGGTGGACTAGGGAAAAACAAGAAAGGAAACGGGACGATGAAGCGTTGGACGATGGCGGGCGTCGCGGCGGCGGCGCTGATGGTGGGCGGGGCCAGGGCGCAGAACACGGATGTGGGAACGCCGCGGAAGGAGACGTTGATCGTCGATATCCTGACCGGGCGGGTAGGCAACCCCCACCAGATGAACCCCTATCAGGAAGGTGCGATCGTCACCCAGGGCCTGCACCAGGTCGCCTACAGCAATCTTTGGGAGATCGACACGGTCAAAGGCACACAATACCCCGACCTCGCCGCCACGATGCCGGAGGCGCTGGACGAAACCAACACGCGCTGGCGCTTCAAGGTCCGCAAGGGCCTGACCTGGAGCGACGGCGTGCCGTTCACCGCGACAGACGTGGTGTTCACGGCCGAGATGGTGAAGGGCAATCCAAAGCTGTCGCTCAGCGGCCTTCTCGCGAACACGATCAAGTCAATCACCGCCTCCGACGACGAAACCGTCGAGGTAGAGACAACCCGGCCGTTGCCCAAGATAGGCTACACCTTCGGCGTCGTGATCTTCGGGAACGCCTTCCGCGTCATGCCCAAGCACGTGTGGGAGAAGGTCGATCCGGCGCGGTTCGAGAACTATCCGCCCGTCACAATCAGCGCGTACACCCTCAAGGACACCGACCCGAACGGAACTTGGTTCCTGTGGGAGCGCCGGGTGGACTGGCAGCAGACAGATGTCGGTCAGATCGCGGGCCAGCCGGCGCCGCGCTACGTCCTGTTCCGCTCCTACGGCCCCGAGGAGCGGCGGGTCATCGCCATGGCGCAGAACGACATGGACGTGCTGACCGACGTGACGCCGGAGTCGCTCGACATCCTGCGCAACCAGAACCCGAAGGTGCGGGCCTGGTTCGACGCGTTCCCCTACGCGAACCTCGACGACCCATGCGAGCGCGGTATCTCGTTCAACAACATGGTGCCGCCTTACGATAAATGGCAGACGCGATGGGCTCTGGCGCTCGCCATGCGGATCGGCGACGCCGCGATCTCCACTTATTCCGGCATGCTCCGCGTCTCCCCGCTGCATGCGCCGCCGACAGCGATCCTGACCAAGACCTACCAGCAACCGATGGCCGAATGGCTGACGGGGTTCGCCCTGCCCGACGGATATAAGCCGTTCGACCCCGACTACGCGGCGCAGATGGGCAAACGCCTGAACGAGGAGGGCGTGGAAGGCCTTCCGAAGGATGAGCCTGGGTTGCGTGCATTGTTCGGCGTCGGTTGGTGGCGCTACGACCCGGCAGAGGCGACCCGCCTGCTGGAGAGCGTCGGCTTCAAGAAGCAGGGAGCCGGCTGGCTGAAGCCGGACGGCACGCCGTGGAAGCTGACCATCGCGGCCCCGGCCGATTTCGAACTGGAAAGCCAGCGGCTTGCCTTCGCCGTCGCCAACGAGTGGAAGAAGTTCGGCGTCGACGTGAACGTTCAGCAGCAGCAGGGCGGCGTGTTCCAGACCGAATACGCGGCCGGCCATTTCGAGGCCGGGTCATACTGGAACCAGACCTGCGGTATCGGCCCCGATTTGTGGGTGCGACTGGAGTGGTGGAACCAGCGCTACGTGCAGCCGCTGAACACGCCCAGCGCCTTCAACCGCGAGCGCTACACCGACCCCAAGGCCAGCGCCATCATTGACGAGATGGGCAAGTACCGCAGTGACGACCCCAAGAACGTGGAGCTGGGGACCGAGCTGCTGAAGCAACTCGTCACGGGGATGCCGGTAATCCCGATGTTCGGGACCGCCAAGTTCGTGCCGGTGAATACGACGTACTGGACCAACTTCCCGACGGCCACGAACTACTACGAGGGGCCGTGGTGGTGGTGGTCCAACTTCAAGTTTACTCTCGCCAAGCTGAAGCCCGCGCAGTGATGGCGAGCATGGCGGGTTCCAAGCCGGTGCTGCTCGTAGCGAACGGCGACCTGCGGCTCCGCGCCAACCAGATGTGCTGGCCGGCGCAGGCGGCGATGGAGCCGCGGCTGGACGCCGCCGTCGCTGCCTGCGCCGGCGTGATCCAGCGTGCCCATCCGACAGATCCGGCGGAGGGCCACGACTTCATCGCCAGCCAGAAGCAGGGCGTGGCGGTGTTCGCCGGGCTCGACCCGGAGGCGCCGCTTATCGTGGTGGAGGCAGTGGCAATACTCGCACCATGTGCTGGCAGGACTCATCACCCATTCGCGGCCCGATCCTGCCAGTCGCGAACTGGTCTGCCCAGTGGGTCGGGCTGGTCGGCCTTCTCAACGGGAGTATCAAAAACCTGGGGCGCTACGCCGCGAGCTGGATCGCCCGGTGGCCGAAGCGTCCGTCCAGCACTGTGGCCCTGACTTGCAGCACACGATGGGCGCCTTGGGGTGACCAGCGCATCCGCCTGCGCTTGTTCATGCGGGCGTTGACCAGCTGATTGACCGTGCCCTCGGCCCGTGAGGTCGAGATCGGCTTGCCAGCACGGTAACGCTGGCCGTAGTCGATCAGTGCGCCCTCGTTGTTCCCGACGTAGCTGTGCAGCTCCGTGCAACGCGGGCCAGGCGCCTGACCTTCTCTTCAATGCCGGGTTCGGCCAGCACGATGGCGTCCTTGGCCCAGCTCTTGATCCGGCCCAGGGCCTCGCACGCCTTGTCGTGATGGCCGTTCCAAAGCAGATGGCGCAGCCGCTCGACATCGATCCGAGCACGATCGAATAGGGCGAGGAGCGGTGGCTCGAGGGTGCACAGATCATGTATGACCTGCTCGACGTGCTGCACGCGCATGGAGAGATGAAACCAGTCGAGGATGTGCTCCACCGGGCCGCCCGTGGCCGAGCGCACCAACGCCGGCCGCGCGGGGTCGCCGTCACTGATCACAGTGACCGCATCGCCCTCCCGCCAGCCCTGGTCCCGCAGTGCTGCACGCAGTAGCGCATGGGGCTGCTCGGCTGCGCTGCGCACCACGGCGAAGCGACGGGCGGGATGGCCCTCATGCTCCACCTTGCCGCAAATCGCCTCGAAGTTCCGGGTCTGGCGGCCCGGCATTGCATGTATGTAGGCTCCATCGAGCATGACGACGGGCCGGCTCGCGTCCGCTGCGGCGGCCTTGGCTGGCTCGTCTCGGACCGCCATGACCTCCGCGGCTGCTTGCCGGCCGTCTGCCTCGATCCGCAGGGCGACCGCGTGGGTTCGGGTGCGCAGGCTCTCGTGGTGTGCAGGCGAGGCCGGCAGCAGGCTCTCCAGATGCGTGCACCATCCCGGAACGAGGTGCGCGCGCCCAACTCGGCCTGCACCCGCTCCAGCTCCGGCGTGCAGCGGGCCGTCAGCAGCGCGCAGATCGGCGAGACCGTCATCCCCGCCACCGGCATCGTCAAGCGGCAGCGGCAGACCTTGAACCGGGGCGCCTCGACCTCGACCGTGCCGAACAGGGTCTGCAGCCGACGCGTCCGCCGTTCCTTGAGCGGCCGCAGCATCCCGCACGCCGCACAGACCCGGTGGTGGGCCGCATGCTCCGCTACCTGACCACACACCATGCTCGCCTGCAGCTTGGCCAACAGCGTCTTGGTCTTGGCAAGCAAGAGGCCGATTTCCGCGTGCGTGCTGACCGTCCCTGGCCGGCTGAACGTCACCAACTCCGTCGTCTTCGCCTCTCCTGCGCTTGTCGTCGCCTCCAGTCGCACCGTCCACTGCATCACGCCTGCTGCCCTTGTGGTCAGGCATCAGCCAGGCTGATCAGCCCAAGGCGGGCAAGTAGGCTGCCCCAGGTTTTTGACACTTCCCTTCGGCCACCAGGTAATCCAGCTTGCGGCGTAGTGCCCCCGATTTTTGACACTCCCGGCCTTGAACTCAGCCCCGGAACGCTTGCGTATCACTTTGCCCATCTCGTCCCGTCTCTCGCTCAAGCGGGACCGGCTCATCATCCTGTCAAAAATCCCCGGGGCCACCTCAGTCACGACTGGCGCCGGTCGTGACCCCTTTGTACTGCTGGTTAACTGATGAAGCTCAAAATGTTGAATGCAAAACTGGCCGGGGTCACAGGCGAGCGCCGATTCACACTCAAGCAGGCCGCTGTCTTACGTCATTGTCACTTACGACCTGCTTGAAGCCGTCGCCGATGTGGACCATGGATAGGCAGATCCCGTCACCTTCAACCTCAAGCTCCTCATCGGTCCCGCGAAGTGACCCTGCCCCCGTTCGACCCGGACGTGCTGCAGCATGATGTCCGTTCCCGTTTCATCGACGGCGTCAATGGTCTGCGTATGCACCTGCTGGAGGCTGGCGACCCCGCAGCCCCCTGCGTCGTGCTGCTGCACGGTTTCCCGGAGATTGCCTATTCCTGGCGCAAGATCCTGCCGAAGCTGGCTGCGGCAGGCTACTATGCTGTTGCACCCGACCTGCGCGGCTACGGTCGCACCGCCACGGGAGCGACGGCCTTCCAAGAGGACCTGGCACCCTACCGGATGACCAACCGCCTGTTGGACGCGCTCAGCCTGCTGTCGGCACTCGGGCGCCAGCAGGTCGCCCTGGTAGGGCACGATTACGGTTCATGGATCGCCGGCTTTTGCGCCTTGGCCCGGCCCGATGTGTTCGCCTCGCTCACCCTAATGAGCGCGCCTTTCGGCGGCGCCCCCTCGCTCGCCGACATGCCAGCCTCGCTCCGCCCGCCCATTAACGACCCGATCCACTCGGCACTCGCCACCCTAAGCCGCCCGCGCAAACACTACCACGCCTACTACGCAACCTCTTCCGCAGCCGCCGACATGGATGGGCCTGAACACCGGGTCGCCGAGTTCCTGCGCGCCTACTACCACCACAAGAGCGCCGACTGGCCCGGCAACGCACCCCACACCCTGCCAGGGTGGACCGCCGAGACGCTAGCCGAGATGCCGACCTACTACATCATGGACCACGACCGAACGATGCCGGAAACAGTGGCGTCGGAGATGCCGGCTGACCGGGGCGCCGCCTGTCCCTGGCTGACGCCTGCAGAGCTCTCCATTTATGCCGGGGAGTACGCCCGCACTGGCTTCCAGGGCGCACTGCAAGGCTATCGCGTCCGGATGGATGGCAGTCTGGCCCACGACCTGGGCCTCTTTGCCGGCCGCCACGTTGAGGTGCCGGCCCAATTCATCTCCGGCCGACAGGATTGGGACCCCTTCCAGGGCCCAGGTGCCCTGACGCGCATGCAGACGGTATCCTGCCCCCGTTTGGAGGAGTGTCACCTGCTGGAAGGCGCCGGCCATTGGGTGCAGCAGGAACAGCCGGAGCAGGTTGCCGAGTTGCTGACCGGGTTCTTACGTCGTCACTCACCCCCAGTTTGATTAATACCAATCGCTGAAATGCCTGACCTACATCGCGTTTAGAAATTTCCTTTTGGCATCCGGTCTGATTCACTGCCGCCCGGTGCTGGGTTTGTAGGGAGGCGGCGATGGGCGCGATGGTTGCGGTCACGCGTGAGAAGCTTTCGGCGACGGAGCTTCGGCAAGGGGCTGCGGGGTGCGGCGACGGCCGGGTTGCCTGCCGGATGCTTGCCATCGCGCATGTGCTGGACGGCCGGTCGCGGACGGAGGCGGCACAGCTGTGCGGCATGGACCGGCAGACGCTGCGGGACTGGGTGCACCGCTACAACGCGGACGGCATCAAGGGCCTGTCCAACCGGACCAGCCCGGGGCGCCCTGCCGCGCTTGACCCCGAGCAGATGGCCCGGCTCAAGGCGTTGGTCCTGGCGGGGTCGGAGCGGGCCACGCACGGCGTGGTGCGCTGGCGCTGCTTGGATCTGCAGGGTGTGATCGAGGCGGAGTTCAAGGTCGAGCTGCACGAGCGCACGGTGGGCAAGCTCTTGCGCAAGCTGCGCCTGACGCGCCTGCAGCCGCGGCCATACAACCCCAAGCGGGACCTTGAGGCCCAGGAGGCTTTTAAAAAAACTTCGCCGGCCTCGTAGCCGACACCCTGCCGTCCGAAGCGGCTGGCAAGCCGCTGGAGGTCTGGTTCCAGGATGAAGCCAGGGTGGGCCAGCAAGGCACGTATGGCGCGGTCTGGGCCGAGGTCGGCTCCCGTCCATCCTGCGTGCGCGACGACCGGCATGACTCAGCCTGGCTGTTCGGCGCCGTGTGCCCGCAACGGGCTATCGGCGCCGCACTGGTCATGCCCTGGGTCAGCAGCGAGGCCATGACGCTGCACCTGGACGCGATCAGCAAGATGGTCCGCCCCGGCGCACATGCCGTGCTCGTATGCGACGGCGCAGGCTGGCACCGGACCGGTGGCCGGCTCGCGGTGCCGGACAACATCAGCCTGCTGCCCTTGCCAGGCTACGCGCCCGAGTTGAACCCCGTCGAGAACGTCTGGGAATACCTGCGCGGCAACTACCTGAACATCAGCGTATGGGACAGCTACGACGAGATCGTTAAAGCCTGCTGCCATGCCTGGAACGCCTTCATCAACGACACCGCACGCATCATCTCCCTAACCCAGCAAAGCTGGGCGAAGGTCAGCCTTTAAGGCGGTTGGTATAACATGCCGAACCGGTCCAGGCCGACTTCCGAGTCCTAGTGCCATTTCGTCTTGGCCTAAGCGGCTAGGCACAATACCGTTCAGTTAGGCGGTTTTCCGAAGTGTCGAGCAGCCCCTATCAAGCCGTTTCCTCACCATCACTGGACGGCTAACGGCGCTAACTGAACCGTATTGCGGCTAGGCAGGAGGGTTCGCATCGAGCCTGCCCAATTTGATATGGCCGGATACCGTTGGCGAACTGGGCAGTTTGGGCTGAGTGGCGGCGTTGAGGACAGGGCGTCGGGTGGCACGCAGACAACGCGATAGGTGAACGGTCCAGGAACACTGCCATCCCCAGAACGTGGTCGGCCAGTTTGAGACACACAGGATTTGTGGGACGTAGTCTGTGGACGGGCGTTGGTGCACTCGACAGATCCAGGGCGAGATGGCCCCAAATCCCAAGCTGCTACACGATGACCGGCTGGCGATGGACGGAGTCCGGGCGCCCGGCCGCCAACATCCGGTTCAGCACCGCCACGCCGACCGCAGCCTCAGTCTGCTGGGCCGCGAAGCCGCGGGCTCGCAGACGCGGTCCGATCAGCGCCTTGTAACGACCCATTGTCGTTTCCACTAGGGATCGTTGACCGTAACCTGTCGTGGCCTGCCAGACCAGGCGGCCTTGTTCCGCGATTATCGCCAGATGCCGATCACGCTGTGTCGGCACGCCCGGTTCGCCGCTCGGGACCGCCGTCGAGCGGGGCGGGATCACCACCTCGATCTCATCGCCGTGCGCGGCGATCGTCTGGTAGGTGGGCGCGCCATCATACGCGCCATCGGCCGTCACCTGGACAATTGGATCGTCGATCTGATCGAGTAGCGGGCCTACCTGGGACGGATCGTCCGCATCCTGATCCGTCAGCGTCTGCGCCACGATCATGCCGTTAGCCGCATCGACCGCCAGATGCAGCTTGCGCCATGTCCGGCGTGACTTCGCACCATGCTTCGCCTCCAGCCATTGACCCGCCCCGTAGACTTGCAGGCCGGTGCTGTCGATCAATACATGCAACGGACCAAGCGGCACGTGTGCTGGCTGGATCACCGGCAACGCCACCGCCCGACGGCTGACCGTGCTGTGATCCGGCGCTGAGAACGTCAAGCCCATCAACGTCAGCACCGACGTCATGAGACCCTCGGTCTGGCGCAACGCCAGCTTGAACGCCATGCGCAGCATCAGGCTGGTCTGAATGGCCGCATCCGTATAGCGAGCCTGCCCGCCCGGCCCCGTGTTCTGCCAGTCTCCCAACGCTGCGTCCTCGATCCACAAAGTCAGGCTGCCACGCCGACGCAGCCCCGCTTCGTACTCCGGCCAGTTCTGCACCTTGAACGACATCTTCGGGATGTGGTGACGGCGATCGGCGTTGTGCTTGTGTGGCATCGGGGTGCTCGAACCAGAGAAGGAAGAGCATCCTACCACCCCTTAGATTGTCGAAGTGCACCAACGCCAATCGGGGGTGCTTGGGGTGCCCCGGGTTCAACTAATACGCGGGCTCGATCACACCATGGAACGACCATCTATCCGCTAATGGCTGACGAACAGTGCCACAGATTTCATCCACGGCGGGTCAATGTTTTGATATCGAACTAATACCAATGGTCCTCCGCTCTGACCGTTTTTCCCGTCATTGCGAGGCGCGCAGCGCCGCGGCAATCCAGGGCCGCCAGCACGGTGCTCCCGGTTTCTGGATTACCACGCCGCAAGGGCGGCTCGCAATGACGGTGCGGTTGCGTAAGGGTCAGGGCAGATGGCCGTTGGTATAACAGGACGTCCTGTTAGCCATTCCGCTCACAATCCCAGCCATTACAGCGGCATCGAGCTAAAATGACACTTGCGCCGAGACCGAAGACAGCTTCACCGGCGCGGTCAAAACCCTCAGCATCAACGCCAAGATCACGATCAAGCCGGCCGACAAGGCGCCCGACTACCGCATCTTCACAAGCCAGGTCGAGCTAGGTGCCGCCTGGAAGAAGACCTCCGGCGAGGGTCGCGAGTATCTCTCGGTCAAGCTGGACGATCCGAGCTTCCCTGCCCCGATCTACGCCACCCTGATTGAAGCCGAGGAGCCAAACACGTTCAACCTGATCTGGTCCCGTCGCAACGGCGACTGACACGTAGAACGGCCCCGCGCCAGACGGCGCGGGGTCGGTTTCTCTCGCAGGTCGGGGCTGTTCTACCGCGGTCCCTCGATTCGATCCATACTCCGTCCATGTGAGAACCCGAAAACTTCGCACCTCTGAAACCCCGCTGAGATCAGGGTCGACTCGCCAGCCGATTTTCGGGTTCTCACGTGAACGGAGTACAGTTTGGCTGACTCGCCTGACGTAGACCGGGCCTGCCGGCATCCCGACCGCGTGCTTGGTGGAGGACATGATGACGCTGGCGACTTGCGACCACGCCGCCGCGAGGTCGCCGGCCACAAGGCTCGGCATGTAGCCGAGACGTTCGGGCACCCTCTCGATGGTGTCGCGCATCGGCCCGGATATCCCTCGATGGCTTGCGCAAGTAGAGCGAAACAGGAGGGCGACGCGCCGGCGGCGACGGCCACCTCGGCGACCGTCACGCGCAGTATCTTGCATCCTCGCCGGATACCATTTCTGCCGCTTGCCGGCGCGTTCGCCGTCATTGATCCGTGCTCAGCTCGCCAGATCATAGGATGGAGAGGCCGGCATCGATGATGAAGTTTTGCCCGGTGCAGCCGCGCGCCTCGTCTGAAGCCAAGAACAGCGCCATTCGGGCGCAATCGGATGCGTCTAGGCGGAATTTCAGCATCTGCAGATTGAGGAACTCGGTGTTGGCGGCCTCGAGCCCGGCCGGGTTGGAGGCCCACATCGCATCCTGCCGCGGGGTGCGGATCGCGCCGGGCATGATGCCGTTGACGCGGATGCCCTTGTCGCCCAGCTCGCGGGCCATGCTGCGGGTCATGCCATAGATCGCCGCCTTGGCCGTGGTGTAACAGATCAGCCCCGGCCGCCCGCGCAGCCAACCGATCGAGCTCATGTTGATGATGCAGCCGCCGCCGCGGCGCGCCATCCCAGGTGCGACCGCTTGCGCCGCGAAGAACTGGTGCCGAAGATTGGTGGCGTGACGCTCGTCCCAGAACTCCAGCGTCACATCCTCGATCGCGTGACGGTCATCGCGCGCCGCGTTGTTGATCAGAACATCGATCCCGCCAAAACGCCCTTCGACCCGGCTGATGCAAGCCTGCAGCATCGAGACGTCGCGAACGTCGCAGAACTGGAAATACGCGTCGGTAAGGCCCTCCTGCTCGAGCAGCTCACGCGACGATTTCTCGTCGAAGTCGACGAAGCTCACGTGCGCGCCTTGCGTCGCGAATGCCTCGACATAGGCGGCGCCGATCCCGGAGGCCCCCCCGCTGATGAACACCGACTTGCCGGCAAGCGAGCGATAGACGGCCGTCTCATACGTCTTCATTTCGTCCTCCCATTTATCATTGTTGTTGGATCCGGTGCTTTGCCAGCACCTGCATCTTCCCTCGGCCTCACCCGGCGAATTCAGGCTCCGCCAGGCCAGCGACGTCAACGGAGACCGCGAAAAGATTGCCTGAAAGCGGGTATTGCGCGAGTTCGGCCTCGCTGCGGTTCTCCCGCGAGCTGGTGACGAACAGCGTCTTGAGGTCTGCGCCGCCGAACGCCACCATGGTCGGCTATCGGACCGGAAGCGGGACCTCGGCGACCGGCTCGCCTTCGGGCGAGTAGCGCACGACCCTGCCGCCATCGAACAGCGCCGACCAATAGCAGCCGTCGCTGTCGACCGCGGCGCAGTCCGGACGGCGGTGGCCTCGAGGAAAATGCTTCCAAGTCGCCCGAGATCCCGGCTCGCCCGTGACCGGATCGAGCGGGTAGACGTAGACGACGTGATTGGGCGTATCCGCGTGATACATCCGGTCGCGCCGCGGCGAGAATGCCAGGCCATTGGAGACGAGCACGCCGTCAGCGACCACTCGGAACGAAAGGTCGGGATTGAGACGGCAGAGCTTGCCGTGAGGATCGTCACGAGGCTGCCAGATCGTGCCGCACCAAAAGCGGCCCCAGGGATCGACCCGCCCGTCATTGAAACGGCTGCGCGCCGGGTCCGTGGGATTGTCCGCGACCTTGCGCGTCACGCGCCCCTGTTCATCCAAAAGGAAGACGCCGGTGCGCATCGCCGCGACGAAGCCGCCACCCTTACGCAGCCCGAAACATCCGATGTGCTCGGGCATGCCGAGGTTGCTGTGCGCGCCGGAAGCCGGATCGAAACGGTGGATGCAGGGCGCCAGGATGTCGGTGAAGTAGAGCGCCCCTTCCCCGGCGGACCATACTGGGCATTCTCCTAGAAGCGCCTGGACGTCGAGAACGGAAACGGCGCTCGCGTAAGTCTTCATGTCAGCTCCCTCACCCGTAGGGTCATCAGGACGCTGAGCGATCCTCCGGGCGGCAGCAGCCGGAGGCCACACGGCTGCGGAGCGGGCGCGGTGGCGGCGTTGTTCGCGGTAGCAGCTGGCTCGAGTGCGAAGAAGTCGGCGGGTGGAGGTGGCATCATCGCGACGAAGTCGCCGAGCTCCGGACTGGTCCCCCTCTGGAGAGCGAGCCACTGTCCGGGCCACACGATTTCCGCCGTGCCGCCTAGATCGGATCCTTGAGTAGAGCGGTCCGCAGATGCTGCGGCATCTTGGGCGCAAGCCGCCTGGGTGCGGAAGGTCACGTACGCGCCGTCGTGGCGCGGGAAGAAAGCGTGCCAGCCGATCCCCACGGAGACCGGTTCCGGCGCCAGGTTGTCGACCTTGAGCAGCAACGCAACGCCGTCTTCCCGCACGGAGATGACCTGCTCGGCGTCCAAGGCGAATGGCCAATCTCCGGCGCCGTCTTGGTCCGGCCGATGCCGCAGCCGCATCCGTGCTTTACGTCCGTGTGCGTCGAAGCGCCAAGCCCGTTGCCAGCCGGTACTATGAAGCGAGCTCGGGTGGTCGCCGAAGCTGTTCCTCGACGCGTGCGTCCGGCCTGCAACGCCTGCATCGGCGACCGGTTTGGCCCTCGGGAGCAGGAGATAAACCGCCATTCGATGGACAGACGGCTCTCCGTCCCAAGGTCGCAGGACTGGAACGCCCCGAAACGTGACATTCGCCAGCGCGCCGCCGAACTCGGGCGCGAACTCGACCCTGATCCGATTGCAATCCAGCGCATGCAGGAGAACCCGGCTCATCGCCGACGCGGCCCTGTCGCAGCGCTGCGACTTTCTCCGGAAGCAAAACGTTGCTCGGAGCGCCTTGATTGAGACATGCCAGATTTCCCCTGGGTGGGATCTTATTGCGACCAGCGCTTTGTCCCGATGCGAATCTTCGTAGCGCTACGATTTGTAACTGTCAAGGTTTTTGCGATCAGCGCTTGAATTTGGTCGGCTCAGACTTTGGCGATCTGCTCGAACAGCGCGCGGTGCCCCGACCCGGCGCGGTAGAACACGGGAGGTTTGCCCAGCGGGGCGGGAACCCGCGCTTTATCTCCGCCAGGATGCACAGCGCCTGACCACAGATGGATCCATTCGGTTCCGGCGGGCAGGTAGGTTTGCCACTCCGCCGCCCCGGCCTGGTGAACCGGGGCGACCAGAAGGTCCGGGCCGTAGAGATAGGCGTCCTGAACGGCGTAGGTTTGCCGGTCGCCCTCGAAGTGCAGGAAGAGAGGCCGCTGCGCGGGGAGGCCGCTTGCGCCGGCTTCGGCCACGAGGGTCCGAAGGTAGGGGACCAGTTCGCTCCAGATTTGCGTCATGCGCGCGAAGTGGGCGAGCACGACCGGGTCGCTGTCGATCTGCAGATTATCACGCGGCCGGTTGCCTTCATGCGTGCGCATCATCGGCGTGAACGCGGCCATCTCGGCCCAACGCATCAGCAGTTCCGGGGTCCGGACATTGCCGAACAGGCTCGTGTATCCGCCGATGTCGGAGTGGTGATAGGCGTTCCCCAGCAGGCCGGAGGACAGGGCGGCCGGGATGACGCTGACCAACCCGTCATGCCGGCTGAAATCGACGCACTGGTCGCCCCCCCAGAGCATCGGGCAATAGCGCTGCACGCCGGTATAGCCGGCCCTCATAAAGAACAGAGCTTCGCCAGTCTGCCCGCGCCTAGCAATAGCGCTTGCATTGACGTCGGCCCATAGCACCGGCCAGGCGTTGTGCATCAATCGCGCGTCCACGCGGTTCGCGAGATGCACGTCGATCGGCAGGTATTCGCCGAAATCGGCCATCCATCCAGCGAGACCGACATCGAGCATGTTGCGGCCGATCACGCGCTCGGCGAACCACGCCGCTGCGTCCGGGTTGGTGAAATCGACCACACCACAATCGAACTCGCCGAAATCGACCAGCGCGGTCTGCCCGGCGGCGTCGGTTGCGAAGTAACCGGCCGCCTCGGCCTGTGGAAACAGCGAACCGTCCGCGCAGAGGTAAGGGTTCACATAGCCCAAAAACCGGATACCGCGCTCGCGCAGCGCCGCGACGCGCCGCTCGAGGTTCGGATAGCGGCGCTCGTCGATGCGCCAGTCCCAGAACAACCGGCTGCCGAAGCTGGTCTGCCGTACCCCGGCCCAGTCCTCGCACCAAAGACCGGAGACCTTGACGCCGGCCGCGAGAATCCGCTCCAGCCGGTCGAACGATCGCTCCCCGTCCTTCAGCCCGATGATCGCGCCATTATAGAGCCACTCGGGAAGCGGCGGCTGACGCCCGAACCGATCGGCCATAGCGGTGACCAGTCCGGCTAGGCTCGGCCGCGTCCATAGCTCGATCCGGTCCGGAACCGCCCAGGTCTCGATCTCGTGCCAGCCGGCGTCGCGGAAGTCGAGGGCGGCGTAGGCCGTGGTCTCCACATGAACGGCGTATCGGCGCGACGACAGGAAGGTCGGCTGCGGGTAGTTGGTGGTCCAGTAATCGCCCCCTGCCCTGCCCTCGCGGTCGGCCTGGAAAGTGATTGGGCTGGTCTTGTCACGTCCGACGCCGGGCTCCGAAGTCCAGAGTGGAAACCGGCGCCCGCGCAGGTCGAAATAGGACATCTGCTCGCCGCCACCCCAGACATGCTCGTCCGGCTCGGCGCAAAGGCGGACCCATATCCGGTTGACCTCCGGATCGCGTGCGGAGAACTCCAGGGTCGCTCCGCCGTGGCCCTCCCGAACCAGAACCACCAGACGTGGCGCCAGCCCGGCATCGGCGCCGAACGCGATCTCATAGCCCTCGGCGACCGACCGCACCGCGGCGTGGCGGAGCGGCGTGCGCTCCTCTAGCCGGTCCTCGATCTCGAAATTGCCCCGATACATGTCCATCCGCGGCTGGCCGACGCCGACGAATAGGCAGGGCGCGTTGGGGCGATGACGCAGGAGCAACCGTCCGCCGAGGACGAGGTCGAAGCCCTGCGCCTCGGCGACGAGGCCCACGGCGCCCTCAGTAGGCTGCGGTGACCGGCTGCGGCGCGGCCTTCTCGCCGCACAGCGCCGACAGCATCTCTCCCGCGCGTGCGATCATCATTGCGAGGTCGGAGGCGATCGCCACGAAGCCATAGCCCCATTCGCGGAAGCGCCCGACCATCTCCGGGTTCGGCCCGACGATGCCGACCGGCTTGCCGCAGGCCCGCGCCGCGGTGGCGGCGTCGCGTAGCGCGTCCTGCACCGAAGGCGCCGCGATCCGACCGAGTTCACCCATGTCGCCGGCCAGGTCGCCGGGGCCGATGAACAGTGCGTCCACGCCCGGCACGGCGGCAATCTCGGCCATGCGCGCGATCGCCGCCTGGGTCTCGAGCTGCAGGATGACGCAGATCTCGTCATTGGCCGAGTTCAGATAATCCGCGTCCCGCCCGTAGCGGCTGGCCCGGTGCACCGCGGCAATCCCGCGCGTGCCGACCGGCGGATACTTGCACGCCGCGACCGCCCGGGCCGCCTCCTCCGATGTCTGCACGAAGGGGACCATCAAGGTCTGCGCCCCCGCGTCCAGCATCTTCTTCATCAAAACGGAGTCGTTCCATTCCAGGCGCACCACCGCCTGCGCCGGCGTGTTGGCGATGGCCCGCAACAGGTGCACGGCGTCCGAGACGCCGATCGGCACGTGCTCCATGTCGAGCACGAGAAAGTCGAAGCCGCAGAACCCGAGCGCCTCGGCAGTGGATGGCGCGCCGGACATGAGCCACGTGCCGACCGGAACCGTGCCGCCGGCGAGCGCCCGCTTGAACTGATTTTCAATGCTCATTTTTCGTTTCCTCCCGTGTTCGCTTCTAGAAAATTGCGGGCTCGGGCACCTTGCCGGGCGCCTGCAGGAAGTCGAAGTCGCAGCCTTCGTGCGCCTGGCCGACGCGCTCCTGGTAGAGCGCGGCATAGGACCGCACGTACCGGGAGGGCGGCTTAGTCCATGCGGCACGGCGTGCCTCGATCTCGGCCGGATCCACCAGCATGTCGAGCCTGCCAGCCGACACGTCCAAGCGGACCATGTCGCCGGTGCGCAGCAGCGCGAGCGGACCGCCCACTGCCGCCTCCGGCGACACATGCAGCACGCAGGTGCCGTAATGGGTGCCGCTCATCCGCCCGTCGCAGACGCGGACTATGTCGCGCACCCCACGCTGGAGCAGGGCCTTGGGGATCGGCAGGTTGCCCCACTCCGGCATCCCGGGCGCGCCCACTGGTCCGGCGCCCCGCAGCACCAGGACGCTGTTCTCATCGATGCCGGTGGCTGGGTCGTCGATGCGCGCGGCCATGTCTGCAGGCCCTTCGAAGACGACGGCCGGGCCGGTATGGCGCAAGAGGGCCGGGTCGGCGACGCTGGTCTTCATAACCGCGCCGTCCGGACAGAGGTTGCCGCGCAGGAGGGCCAGGGTGAGACCGCGCTCGAGCGGCACGACCGGATCGTTGAGGCCGCGAATGACGTCGTCATTGTAGCATGGTGCCGCTTCAATGTTCTCGCCCAGGGTGCGGCCGTTCACGGTTGGCGCCGCCAGGTCCAGCAGGGGCGCGATCTTGGCCAGCAGCGCCGGCAGGCCGCCGGCGAACCAGAAATCCTCCATCAGGTATTGCCCGGACGGGAATAAGTTAAGGCACACCGGGACCTTGGCGGCCATTGCGGCCATGTCGTCGAGCGTGAGAGGAACGCCGGCCCGGCGGGCCATGGCGATCAGATGGATCGCGGCGTTGGTCGAGCCGCCGATCACCATATAGGTGATCAGGCCGTTGGTGAAGGCGCGCTGGTCGAGCAAGGTGGAGGGGCGCAGATCCTCCCGCACCATCTCGACGATACGCGCGCCGCAGGCGGAGGCCATGCGGACGTGGCCGGAGTCCGCCGCCGGAATGCTAGACGCGCCGGGCAGCGTCATTCCCATCGCGTCCACGATGCTGGTCATGGTCGATGCGGTGCCCATCGTGTTGCACGTGCCGTTCGATCGGGTCATCCGGCTTTCGAGATCGACCCAGTCGGCCTGTGTGATCAAACCGGCCCGCAGATCGTCCCAGTATTTCTTCGTGTGGGTGCCGGCGCCGGTCTTCTGTCCGCGCCACTGTCCGTTGGACATCGGCCCGGCCGGGCAAAATATCGCCGGCAGGTCCATGCTGATCGCGCCCATCAACAGGCCCGGCGTGGATTTGTCGCAACCGCCGAGCAAGACCGCGCCATCGACCGGATTGCAGCGCAGCGCCTCTTCCGCCTCGATGGCCAACAGATTCCGGTAGAGCATGGTGGTCGGCTTGACCATGACTTCGCCGACCGAATGGACGGGCAGTTCCACTGGATAGCCTCCGGCTTGCCAGACCCCGCGCTTCACGGCCTCGGCACGTTGCCGCAGGTGGATGTGGCAGGGGCTGAGCTCGCTCCAGGTGTTGAGGATAGCGATCACCGGCTTGCCCATGAACTCGTCGCGCCGCAGGCCCATTTGCTGCGTCCGCTGGCGGTGGGCGAAGCCCCGCATGTCGGTGCCGGCATACCAGCGCTGGCTTCTCAGGCTTTCGACGGGCCGGTCGGGCATGCTCCGCTCCTCTAGACGGCGTCGCCGTCGAGGGCGCGCATCGACAATGTATATCGTAGCGCTACGAAGCCAAAGACGTCAAGACGGCAATCGCGCGCGGCAGCAATTCTAAGTGGACCTCCGGCGCGGGTGTCACCTGGTGACCTGGGCTGCGATGTTGGGCGGTGGTTTTGAGTCGATGAGGGTCTGCATGAGGGTGGTCCAGTCTGGGAAGACCAGGTAGGCCGTGATGGTCCTGATGTGTTCGAAGAAGCGGGTGCGGGCCCGCTTGGCGACTCTGGCGTCAATCCAGAGCTGTTCGAGGCAGTCGCAGGCGGTATGGATGGCGAACGCCAGCAGGTTCATGGCGGCGAACATCATGGCGAGGTGCTGCTTGCCGTGGCCGAAGTTGTGTTCGAGGTGGTAGCCGTTGGACTTGAGGACGTTGAAGCTTTCGTTCTCGATTTTCCAGCGCGCCCTGGCGCAGGCCACGATCTCGGCAACGGTATCGGGTGTGATGGGCAGCGAGGTCACGAAGGCGCTGCTGCAGGTGACCTTGTCCGGCGAACGTCTCCGTTCGACGCCCCGGGCGTCGGTGACGGTGACGCCGACCCAGTTGACCAGCATGGCGTCGCGGCCGTCGCGCAGCGGCGCGTCTGTGAACCAGCGGTAGCGGCAGGTCAGGCGCTTGCCGGCGCCTTCTGGGTGACGGTCCGCTCGTCGAGGGTGGCACCCTGCATGAAGTTGTAGAGGGCCTTGTGCGATGACGGCTTGGCGGTGAGCAGGAAGTCGCCGCCTGCTGCTCGGATGGCCTCGGCGACCGGCTGGCAGGCGAACAGGTCGTCGCCGAGGTAGACCGGCCGCAGGTCCTTCAGGCGCCCGCCGTGGGCGGCCAGCCAGCGCTTGGCGGCATTTCGCTCGCAGTCCTGCTTCTCGGCCCCGTCCTGGGGCGCGATGAACTCCGGCATCAAGGGCAGCGCCATGGCGTGGCCCGGTGCCACGACCGTGGCGGCGAGCATGGCATGGTAGCTCTCGACCCGGCCGTTGGCGCGCTTACGGGTCAGGCACCCTGGGCAGCCGAGCTTCTGGGAGCAGAAGTATTCCGTGCCGTCGAGGGCGACCAGCACGCGCCCGCCAAGCCGCGCAAACGGCGCCAGGCCGCCCTGCCGGTGCAGCGTGTCGAGGACCTGGTCGAAGACAGGCTGCAGGTGCGCGGGATGCACCGGGTCGAGCATCGCCCGGATGTGGTTGTCGGTCGGGATCGCGGCCATGCCGAACAGGGTCCGGCAGTTCGACGTGGCCCGCCCCTCCTCCAGGCTGCGCTGGTGGGCCAGGAACGACTCCGACTGCATGAAGAACAGTGAGAAGGCCGACATCCCGATGTCGGCCATGCTGTAGCGCACGTCGCCGCGCCGCGCATCAGGGAACAACGCACAAGCTGAGCGCACGCCAGCAACAAGGGCGTCCAGAAGCTCCATCCAGAGCTTGAATCACACCATGCAGCACAGCGGAACCCACAACCGTCAGCAGCCACTTAGAATTGCTGCACGCGCGCGGCTGCAGTTGCAATTTCGCCCCACGGCAATCTCGTCTAGACCGGCTCCATGACGCAAACGACGATGACGCGCAGTCGCCGGAAAATGCAGCGCGTGACGATGACCGATGTCGCACGTGCAGCCGAGGTCTCGCCTTCCACCATATCGCTCTATCTGCGCAAGCCCGCCCTGGTCTCGCCGACAATGGGCGAGAGGATCGCACGGGTGATCGATGATCTCGGCTATGTGCCGAGCCTGGTCGCGGGCGGTCTTGCCGCCGCCAGCTCACGGGTGGTGAGCATCATCGTGCCATCGGTACGGAACGCCTTTTTCGCCGACACGGTCTCAGCGCTGCAGGACATACTGGACGCCTCCGGGCTGCAACTCATGTTGGGTCACACGGATTACGGGCTGGAGCGGGAAGAGGCGCTGGTGCGGACGGCGCTGTCCTGGTCCCCGGCGGCGATCGTGCTCGTGGGCCTCGAGCATAGCCGCGCTACCCGGCAGCTCCTGCTCGCCACTTTGGTCCCGGTCTTCGAGATCTGGGAGTACAGCCAAGTCCCGATCGACACCGCGGTCGGATTCCACCATCGAGAGGTCGGCATCACCGCCGCGACGCACCTGATCGAGCGCGGGCGCAACAAGCTCTGCTTCCTTGGGGCCATGATGGACGAGGATAGCCGGGCGCAACAGCGCGCCGCGGGTTTCGTGCGGAGCATCGCCGATCGGGGCCTCCCCGAGCCGCCCGTGCTCGATCAGCCTGGCAGCGCCTCCACCGAGGCGGGCGCCCGACTGTTCACGCAGGCGCTGACCGCCGTTCCCGACTTGAACGGCGTGGCCTGTTCGAACGACCTGATCGCCCTCGGCGTGCTGTTCGAGTGCCAGCGGCGCGGCATCGAGATACCGGGGCAGGTCGCCGTGATCGGATTCGGCAACCTGGCCTTCAGCGCGTCGTGCGTGCCGCCGCTCACCACGATCCGTCCGCCCGGTGACGAGATCGGCCGAAAGGTCGGTCAGCTCATTATCGCCCGCCAGCAGGACGCTGCCGGAACGGTCGTGCCGCGAGCATTCGACCTCGGTTACTCGCTGATCGTTCGCCAGAGCACCTAAACAGAGGAACGACTCCGGCGCTATGATGTTGACACCGAAAGTCGCAGCGCTACGATGGCGGGTAATCAACCAATACGTAGGAGGCGGCCATGTCGTCGAATCCCGCATCTTCGGACGCGCCCGGGCGCGTCCCACTCGAGCGAGGGGCGATCCTGCCCGTCATCCTGGGGGCGCTCGGCTTCCTCCTGTTCGGATACGACACGGGCGTCATCGCCGGCGCCCTGTTGTTCATCCGTACCGAAATGGGTCTCACGCCAACGCAGGTCGGCCTCGTGGTGAGCATCCTGCTGGCCGGCGCCGCGCTCGGCGCAGTGGTGTCCGGCCAGCTGGTGGAGCGGTTCGGCCACCGGCGCCTGCTGATGAGCGCCGGAATCCTGTTCACGATCGGCGCCGCCATGGCAGCCCTCGCCGTGAACGTGGATATGCTGATCCTGGCGCGGTTCGTGCTCGGCCTTGCGGTCGGCGCTGCCTCCACCCAGGTCATGCTCTATCTCAGCGAGATCTCGCCGACGCGCAGCCGCGGGGCCCTGTCCACGATCGGGCCTCTCACCGGCACGACGGGAATCCTGGTCTCCTACATCGTCGGATATATGTTCTCGACCGGTGGGGAGTGGCGATGGATGTTCGCCGTCGCGATCATCCCGTCATTGCTGCTGACCTTCGGCATCCTCCTCGCCCCGGATTCACCGCGGTGGCTCGCTCACCACGGCCGGGTCGAGGAGGCCCGGCGGACACTGTCGCTCGTGTATCCGCCGGATCAAGTCGACCAGGAGCTCACCCACATCGTCAACAAGGCGCGGCTGCCGGGTGCCGGACTGGGCATGTTGTTCACCGACCGAACGCTCCGCATTCCGCTGCTGATCGCCTGCTCGATGGCGATTCTGCAGCAGGTCGTCGGCATCAACACCGTCGTCTACTACGCACCGACGATCCTGAAGAACATCGGCTTCGACTCCAGCAGCGCGATCCTGACCACGAGCGGACTGCAGTTCCTGGCGGTGGTGGCGAGCATTTTCACGGCGCGCATCGTGGACAACACGGGGAGGCGTCCGCTGCTGATGATCGGTGCCGTAGTGATGGCGGCGGCGCTCATCGCGATCGGGCTAATCATGTCGACCCCGCTGTCGCAGACCACTGGCGGGCACATCATCGCGGTGATCAGCCTCGCGGTCTACAAGATGGCGTTCTCGTTCAGCTGGGGCCCGCTCGTCTGGGTGATGATGCCGGAGATCCTGCCGACTCGTGGCCGCGGCCCGGGCATGGGGTTCGCGACGCTGACCAACTGGGCGAGCAACTTCGTGGTTTCGCTGCTGTTCCCCATCCTGCTCGGGATCGGCGCGCTGACGGTGTTCGGGGTGTTCGTCGGCTTCTGCGTCGTGGCCTTCCTGTTCACCGTTTTCGTTCTGCGCGAGACCGCCGGGAAGAGCCTGGAGACGATCGAGGAGCAAGAGGAGGAGGAGTTTGGGTTGGTGCCGGCGCACTGACCGTTCCCGTCGTGGCCGGGCCGACCCGGCCACGACGGGCTCCATTCCTCATCAAACCGGCGTGGCTCTTATTGGGTTCCGGGGTGGTGAGGCCAGTACCGGGAAGCGGGGCTGGGGGCCTCTGGTGTATGAGCAAAAGCGGGAGTAGGTGGCCTGCTCGCGCGAGGAGCTTGTGTCATAGCCGCATCCGACCTGATCAACCTTTCCGGCCTGATGGACGACGCCAAGTGCTTCGCCTTTGTGCGCCAGCATCGCTGGCCAGAGAGCGTGCGCTGCCCCGCCTGCGACAGTTCTTCGGTCATCCGGGACGGGTGCGACGACACGCAGCCGCATCGCCAGCGCTACCGATGCAAGGCATGTTCGGGGCGTTTCGACGACCTGACCGGAACGGTGCTGGCCGGGCACCACCAGCCGCTGCGCGTGTGGGTGCTGTGCCTCTACTTTATGGGACTGAACCTCTCCAACCGGCAGATCGCGTTGGAACTGGGTCTGGACGGCTCGGACGTGCAAACCATGACGGAGCAGCTGCGCCGCGGCTTGGTCGCCAAAGCGCCAGAGGTGGAGCTGACGGGCGAGGTGGAAATCGATGAGGTCTACGTCGTGGCCGGGCACAAGGGGCAGCCAGCGGCGGTGGCCAAACGGGCCGGCTCGGGCGCCGGCGCAAGCTGGCAGGCGCGCCGGGCCGCGGCACGCTGGCGAAGGACAAGCCGCCCATCCTCGGGCTGATCCAGCGCGGCGGTCAGGTCGTGCTGCGCATGCTGGCCAACGTGCAGCAGGCCACGATCAAGCCGGTCATCGCCGCCGCCGTCGCCCCGGGCACCCTCGTCCACACGGACGAATACAGCATCTACGCCCGCCTACCAGCCTGGGGCTACCGGCACAAGACGATCTGCCATGGGCGCGGCGATGGTTGCGCCCGCACCGAGGCATCTCGCAAGACAAGCTACCGCTCTATCTGGCGAGTCGCCCGGGGGAATTTCACCCCCGGGCGCTCCTAGAACCGTGCTTGAAGTAGAGTAGGGCGTCGGCGAGTTGCCATCCGGCACTTTTCCGGCGCCCTCTCCCCAAACCGGACGTGAGTCTTTTGATCTCATCCGGCTTTCCAGTGCCCTGTCCTCTCAGCCACCCGGATCGATCCCGATGGATGTTCTGGTGACACCGGTCGCAGACGACCAGGGTCAGAGTAGACGGCCATCACTGTTTCGGCTGTTGCCATTGCGGCTACCTACCAGCTTTGGCCATCGAGACACCTGCGGCCCTTCGCCATGTGGACGGCTTTCCCGTCCTCGGACTACTACGGCCGCTCCGTCGCCATGGGCCTCGCGGCCTGTAGGCGATCCCGTGTCCGTGCAAGTTGAACGTTCTAGCCTGCAAAATTCATGAGGGTTGGCAGGCATAGTACAGGCCCTTGATCGCGCGTAAGATGTGGGTGTTGACACCAATCCTGCCGATCTGGAGCATTATGCCCGCCAAGGTTGAGACTACCCCTGCGCTGCCCGGCCTGTCACCGGTTGGCGGCAAGCCCGTGATCGCCCGCTTCGACGGCGGGCATCTTTCATCTGATGGTGGGTTGCTGGTGCTGCGCGAGATAGAGCAGCGCCTCGATGTCGCCGGACGGTTGGCGGCGTGCCTCACCGACCCGCGCGACCCCGATCGGGTTGTGCATGGGCTCGACGAGATCATTCGCTTTCGCCTGCTGATGATCGCGGCCGGCTACGAGGACGGCAACGATGCCGACCGGCTGCGCACGGACCCGATGTTCAAGCTCGCCATGGCGCGGCTTGAAGGCGAGACGGCGTTGTGCTCGCAGCCGACGATTTCGCGCCTGGAGAACCTGCCCGACACGCGCACGCTGCTGCGCATGGGCCAAACGATGGTCGACCTGTATTGCTCGTCGTTCCGCCAGGTGCCGCGCCGGATCGTGCTGGACGTGGATGACACGTTCGACGCCGTGCATGGCGCGCAGCAAATGCGTTTGTTCAACGCGCATCACGACGAATACGGCTTCCAGCCCATCGTGGTGTTCGACGGCGAGGGTCGCTTCGTCACCGCCGTGCTGCGTCCAGCCAAGCGGCCGTCTGGGCGCGAGGTCCGGGCTTTCCTGCGCCGCCTGCTGCGCCAGATCCGCGCCAACTGGCCCCGGGTCGAGATCCTGCTGCGGGCCGACAGCCACTATTGCGGTCCCGAGGTGTTGAGCTGGTGCCGGGCGAACCGCGTTGACTACCTGCTCGGCGTCGCACCCACCAGCACGCTCCGCCGTCATGTCGAGCGCCTGGAAGCCAGCACCGCCATGCGCTTCGCCGCCTCGGACGGCAGCACCAAGCTCCGCCGCTTCACCGAGTTCTACGACGGCGCCGCAAGCTGGGACCGGGTCGAGCGCATCATCGCCCGCGTCGAGGCCGGGCCCGACGGCGTGGACACGCGCTTTATCGTCACCAGCCTGCCCAGTGGGTCGGCCCGCACCCTCTACGAACGGCGGTATTGCCAGAGGGGCCAAGCGGAACATCATATCAAAAGCTGGAAGCGTCACCTCGCCGCCGACCGCACCTCGTGCATACAGGCCACCGCCAACTAGGTCCGCCTGTTTCTGCACGCCGGCGCCTATTGGCTCCTGTGGAGCCTGCGCACGCTGATGCCGCGCCGCTCATCGTGGCGCACCCTCCAGTTCGACACGCTGCGCCTGCGCCTGATCAAGCTGGCCGTGCGCGTCGTCGAGCTGAAAACCCAGGTCAAGCTGCACCTGCCCAGCAGCACCCCGTGCCAGTCCATCCTGGCCCTCGTCCTCGGCCGCATGCCGCGTCTGATCAGCTGAAGGGCGGGGCAGCGTGCCCCACCGTAACCCGCTTCCGCCAACCCCCAACGCCGCCGTATCGCGCCGACAGCATGCCACCCCCGAGGTGGCAACGATCCAGCACGCCCGCACAACCATCACGCGAGAAACGCCTGTCTCTGCCCGGGGTCGCTCCGGCCTAATGAATAATGGCGGCTAGCGCCAATACCGTTCAGTTAGGCGGTTTCTGGAGTGTCAAGCAGCCCCTATCAAGCCGTTTCCTCACCATCAGTGGACGGCTAACGGCGCTAACTGAACCGTATTGCGGCTAGCGCGACTTATACCAGCCGACTTAAGTTTTGACCTGTGCCCAGCCGCTTGCAGCCTGTGCAATAGCAGGGTCTGACCGGTCAAAATTTTTGGCGGTTGGTATTAGGTCCCCTGTTCGCCCCTTTAAACGACCTCATTGGCCGTTGCTCGGCAGGGAGAGATTTCGGACGGCGAAAGCTAAACCGTCCTATCCTGCCGACCGCGCCCTGACATGCCGTGGCGCGGGATGTGAAGTTCCCTCGCTGGAGACTGGGGTTCAAGCAATCCAGCCTTGACCATATCGCGCGGGCCTTGCAGGGCGTTGGGTCTAGCATGTTCGCCCGACCGCCGCTTCACCATCATGCTCTTGTCCCATAGGCGTCATGCTCTTGTCCCATAGGCTTTCACCGTCCGGTAATACTAACCGGCGAAAATATTGACCTGTGCCCAGACGCTCGCATCCTGCGGAACGGCATGGTCTGACTGGTCAGAATTTTCGGCGGTTGGTATAAGTTCGACACCAAAACATTGACCCGCCGTGGATGAAACCTGTGGCACTGTTTGCGGGCCATTGGCGGAGAGGTTGGTCGTTCTATGGTGTGATCGAGCCCGCGTATAAGT
>JAABUQ010003350.1_pt1 | contig 29599 bp, 39 predicted proteins | sample 5560001 | NCBI WGS metagenome assembly JAABUQ01 (sample SAMN10711888, study PRJNA513371) | rock metagenome | isolation source: Antarctica rocks | place: Antarctica: Victoria Land, Finger Mt nord | collected 2015-12-18 | reverse complement strand
TATAATATTATTAATTAAATATTATTTTTATTAAAATTTATATAATTAAATATTATAAATTTAATATTTTAAATTTATTTAAAAAAATAATTATAAAATATTAAATTAATAAAGTTAAATTTAATATTTTAACTTTCAACTTTTTTATAAATTATATAATTATATTTAATAATTAGAAATATAAATAATAAATATTATTTTCAAAATTTCGAATAAATAAAACAAATTAATTATTATTTCGAAACAATATAATATTATAAATTTAATATTTCAAACTTATTTAAAAGAGTAATAATAAAATATCAAATTAATAAAATTTAATTTAATATTTTAATTTTCAATTTTAATTTTCAATTTTTTTATAAATTATGTAATTATTATTAAATAAAAAAACTTTATTAATTTATTTTTATAATATATATATTATTCCAATTTATATATATAAAAGCTTTTATAAAGTTATTTAAATAATTCCAAATAATTATTTTAAATAATTAATATTTTTATATATTAAATAAATTTCCTTTATTAAATTTTTAAAAACAAATAATATAATTAATAATTATATAATAATTATATTTAATAATTAAAAATATAAATAATAAATATTGTTTTTAAAATCTCAAGTAAACAAAACAGATTAATTATTATTTTGGAAATATATAATATTATTAATTAATAATAATGAATTTTGTTCCTTAAGTAAAAGCGATATTAATAATTAAAATTATTAAAAATAAATCAAAGTTTTATATTAATAATAATATAATTATTATATTAATATAAAATTATTATAATATAAAGAATAAAGAATTAAAATTAATAATATAAAATCGATTATTATTTAAAAATTGAATAAAAGTAATTAGTTTTAATTAATTTTAAATTATTTTATTATAATTTAATAAACTTTTATTATATTTATTATTCTTTTACGCAAGTAGTAATTAATAATAATAAAAAATATTATACTAATATAATTAATTAAAGTTATAAAAAGGTATAATATTATTAATTTAAAAAGTAATATAATTAATTAAAAAGTATATTATACTTTTTTGTAAATTTAATTAATTAAATTAGAAATAATAACTAATTCGTAATTACCGGATTTTAAATATTGTAAAAGCGAAATTATTAACAATATAAAATATATAAATAACGATTATAATAAATAAACCAATTGCAAGATCAACTTTATTATATAAAATTATAAAAAGTTATTTATTATTATATTAACATCAAATATAATTATATAATTAATAATTAATAAAGTTTAAACAATTAAGTCCTTTATTTAATAAACGAATAACTTTAACTTATTCTTTTATACAATAAAACAATATAAATTATTATATAAAAGTAAAAAAATTAATAAAATTTATTATAAAGAAATATAATACAAATAAAATAACAATAAAATATATAATAATAATATAATAATAAATAAAATAAAAACGTTCCTTTCGGAAACTATTTTATAATATATATAATAATTAATAATTCGAAAATAATATTAAAATAATAAAACAAATATATATAAAAAATATAAAATAAAATTTTTTATATATAAATTATATTTATAAACGTTTTTGAAATGTTTTATAAAATTAATATTTATAATTTTATTACGAAAATAAATAAATCGAATAAAAACTTAATAATTATCGAATATAAAATATAAAAATAATATAAAAATACAATTAATAATTTAATATAGAAAACAGAATCTTGTTTTTATATATAATAATTTTTTTGAAAAAATTAATTATAAATTATAATTAATATTTATAACAATTTTCATATAATTTTTAATAAATATTAAATCAAATATAAAAGAAAAATAATTAAAAAATAATTAAAACAAATTAAAAAATAATTTTTATTGAAATAATTAAATTTAATTTATATTATTAAATTATTTTTTATATAATGAAATTTAACAAATATAATTATTAATTTATTTATTATTATTATTATAATAAATTGATTATTAAAAGTTTATTAATAATTAAATTTTAAAAAGAATAAAAAATTTATTTATTAAATCAATATAAAAATATAATATTATAATAATTTAATGTTTATCAATCTTTAAATAAGTTGTAAGTAGTGTTCCAAAGCCTCTACCTACCAACCGAAGGGTCAGACTTTTCACAAACGAATCCTTTCCCGCTGAGTTCTTTCTTTCACAAGGACTGGCTTAGAGTAGAGGTGCCAGGAAGTACTTTTGCGATTACAATACGAGGAAGTGAGAAAACTTGCATTTACTTATCAGGATTTTTAATATTTTTCGGGCGCTGACACCTCCTGGCCATGCCTCAAGAAGTGGGATAATCTCGTCTCTTTGTACTTAGAGCGTAGACTTACATACAAAGACAAAATTCTACGAGCACTGTCGGGTGTTCTTGGGGTACTTGGAGAAAATCTATTCGGAAAATTCTTGTTTGGCCTCCCACAAGGGTTCCTTGATGCGGCGCTGCTTTGGATCCCAGAAGAGCATTCAACACGACGTGAGGATACTCGGAACGGAACAAGGACAAACGCACTTCCCAATTGGTCTTGGGCCGGGTGGAAACGCGCTCAAGCAAGCCAGATGAATGCCTTCGGACTAGGTCATGAACATCGGAACCTTGTGATCGATTATTCGCCATGTGTAATAGATATCGAACCTTGCGTGACCTGGTCCAGGATCGACATCGACACCTTCGAGAAGATAAAAATCCCCAACGACTATAGCACGTTCCGAGGAGGGGCAATGATTGGTACTATAACACTACCACTCGGTTGGTCCCCGTACCAGGACGAAGATGGCGAACCTTACTAGTACAAGTACGATGGCGCCCCTTCCTCATCTACTTTCTGGTATCCAATACCAACGGTTCGCGACGTACAACCAGCAATTGACCATCAGTGGGGTCCTGTCATATATTGTAAGACTTTGAGAGGCTATCTTGCAATAGGGGAACCTTTCCCTCAGCAGGTGGAGGATGATGACTAAACCTACCCTCTATATTCATTGAGAAATACCAAAGGAGAATGGACTGGAATGATTTACGTCCATTACCCTTTGGAAGGTGCTAGTAAACACGACAATCCATGCGAATCGATTAACATATCCGCCGGGATTGCTCTTGAAGGACATAATGAATCAAGGGATTGGATTCCAGAATGGGACTTTACAGAGAAACCATGTTTGGGGGACTTTTATCACTTCTGCCTTGTTCTCTGGATCGAGTGGCAGGGTAATATTTCTTACCGGAAAGGGCTGGGGCGTGTAAGTAAGGAGATTTGGGATGATGTATCCAAGGGGGAGGTGGAGGTCTTGCTCGGCCAGAATTAGAGTAATAGCGTGAACGGAGTAGATGGAACGCCGAAGATGTCCGAGAAGCGCTGGAAAGAGCAGGAATCCTATCAACGCCAATTTCACAACAGCAGGCCTCTGGCTCGCCAGTGTCACAAGCACCCTGCACGCAGTATCCCTTAGCGTCAAAAGCGGGGAAGATGGTGGATTTCGTGCAGCACAGCTCATATTACAGTCTTGTCTTGAAAGGAATCGGGTAAGCGGGCCAACATTAGCACTAGGTGCTCCAGTTTTGGGTGTAGAGAAAGTTGCGGTACGAAGGCGTGCAATTTTGGGACTGTACTGTGATGGCGAAACTTGAATGAGAGAAGGCAAACGCGGGCGTAGGATAGCAAGGTCGCTTCAAAGAAAAGCTTATACTTTATATATGCTAGCTACGCGAGATAAATTCCACAGAGTATACCTTTCTACCTCTTCAGGAGCCGATGAATGAGGGCCGGCACTGTATTTCGACATTGTCTTGAAATTCATACAGGCTTTTTGGAGAGAGTATGAGGTTTTCGAAAGTCAACTTGCGACTAATATTTCCGATTGATTCCCCAATGGGAGTTCTTTGTTGGAACGATTGCCGGCCCCAGATATCCCGCTGGCACTTGATAGATATGGCCTTCTTTTTCCAAGACTGTGTTGCGCCCAAAATGTTTTTGGGCGGATTGCTCGATGAATTCGCATTGATTAACCCCCGGTTTGCACGACATATCCCAAGTCAAGGTTTTCAACTGGCTGATGCAAGCCGCATTGAGACCGGCCGCTGTCACTGTGACATTAACAGCGGAGCCAAAACTGCCCTCGGAGTTGCAAGCGTACGCCGCCTCGAACAGAAGCTGGCCAGTCGTCAAGTTGGACAGAAGCTTGGTGATCAGAGACCCAGGATTGCGACTCATATCCGAGAAGGCGTCGAGGGTAAAGGCAGACTGGTAGTTCTCGCTATACCACCAGGCATCGCAAACATTTTGCTCATTGTAGGTTTTACAGTCGAGTTTATAAGCAAGTTCTGTGCCGTTTGTGGCTAATTGCTGCGGGTTCGTGTCCCTGCCAATGACCGCGTAGAAATTATTGCCGTTGAGGGCTTCCGATATAATATAGGTATTGAATGCAAAATACAGGTAGTCCGACTGGTCAGGAAGTGACGGAGCACTTGCGGAGAAGTTGCCTTGGGCGGCGAAAGCGAGAAATTCTGTCGCGTTGGACTATCGAATGTTCACATCAGTAATTTCCCTGATAGTAAGTCACAATGCGATAGAAGACGCCCCGTCAGACGGCTTACCATCACAGAACTAAGAGTCAAGTTCAAATTCGATTGAACTTGCTGAATAATTGTACCAAAATTGGCACTTAATTCTGCGAGTTGCACAATTTTGGAGACCGCGTCGCCGGTGGGAAATAAGAATCTTCCGACATTTGGAGCAATGGCAATAGCGTTCGAGAAGACCTGGGCCCATGTTTGCCACACGGGGTTGAAGTTACTGTGGGCTGCATAGACTCCCAATGGACCAGGGATGAGAGCAAACACACTCTGGAGAGCGATCATAACCCATTGTAGGACAACAGCAGTTTTTTTTGGTACGTCAATAATCTGTACGATTTGTCCGATGTTATCGGCGGCAATGCCAGCAGAGTTGCCTACTGCGGTCCACCAGGAGTAAAAGAATGCTATGAAGACGTGGTGAGTCAGCCAAAAATCGCTTCAGACAACATGGATCCACAACCCATGCTTAGACTGCGATCGATGGAAGAAGCAAGAGTGCTGACAGCTCTCCTATCAGCAGAATATAGGATGGACAGGAAATTGCATCGTGGGCGACGTACCATTGATTGCTACGTTCAAATCAGCCAGGCATCTCTCGATGAACAACCACTACTTACCGTAGATGTTGTATGCGACATAGAATGTTCTCGGGTCTTGATTCACAATATCACTTTGAGGAGCCGGACAAGCGCTGACGGAGATAGCGTGACAGTCGAGACTTGGGAAACCATTTTGCCTCAAGAAGCAGCCGGAAAACCCTTCTCCTTCGTAGCAGCTGCTGCTTTTCTGCCAAGTTTGAACATATTCCGTCAATCCGAGTATGTTCCAGCATTTGTTCGATCGACCAGTAGTGACATCGGAACAATTAATCTGCTGGTAATTGACGCTTCCAGTGTTTCCAATCAAACCTGGTGCGACGCCGTTCACTGTATTAGTATTGGAATTACTGGTATTCAGATTGGAGGTGTTCAAAGTATTTTGAGTCTGTGGCGGAGCGACAGAGATGTTGGCATTCTGAGTGCCGGATGATGACGCGGCTGGCGTCGCACGTATGCCGAGAAATGATAGAAGATGGCCGAGTCTCGGTGTAGGTTTTCCAATGTGATCGAAGGTTTTACGCCATCCATATGAGCGATCTGGTACATGCGAGTCCAGGGATACAACATCTGCAAGATCGTGTCTGTGTCGAGCCAATCCCTTGGGCGTTAACCGCCCCCAGCTATTCTTGACAGGGTCAGATCCTTCCTCGCCAGCGATTGTCTCGTCGATGTCTAGATCTTGGAAGTAGACCCGTCCAGCGAGTATATTGACGAGTGCAAAGTATAACAAAGCCAGCATGATGCTTCTCAAATGCAAAGCCAACACCATCTTCGCAAGTGTCACTGGAAGAACTGATCGAAGGATTAGAAAAAGCTATCAACGGACCATGAATAATTACCGAGGTGTAGATTTGGTGCGAAGCAAAGGTTTATGAAGCACCACTGCGAAGGCGGACGATTCATCACAGCAAAGGAGAAGTAAAAAGACTGGCTGGGGTCACGAGTTGTCCATGGAAAGCACCAGGAGAAAACGATCTGAAACGTAGCCCTTTGATTTGAAGCCAATCATGAATAGAAACAATGCGAACATCTCGCATATAAAGATCTCAATGCGGGCATGTGCATCATGCTTGGTATTTGGGCTGCGCTTGTAAATTTGGGCCGGCTGATGGTCATCTAAATCTTGTGCCTAACGACGGGAGATTCGTAACAGTGCATGCGATCCGTCCATCGCGTTTCACGGCAACTCTTATCGAGAGCCTTGTGGGCATTAATAGGTCCGGGGTTCAAAGATGCGGGGGTAGTGCGCTTGTGTCATATACCAAAGAGGACAAGAAATGAAGTGTGGGGAGTGGGGAACGTAACACGCTTACCGTTGTCGTGCTAACTGCACCTACGATCTTGACAAACATAGCAGGCAGAAGCATAGAGGCTTCAAGCTCCCCAAATTGCAATATTCATGCGCGGACTGCTGGCCAGCGTTGAAAACATGAGACCTGAGTGAGGACATATGGTTATCATCAAAACCACCAGGAGCACATGACAGGCAAAGTACCTTGCACAGATATCGATATCGCAGACTTGCAGACATGCAGACATGGCCGTCTAACAACGAAAACCAGTTAATTAGGTTCATCAGGGAAGAAACATAGGCGGCCACTTGACCGCTTATTACGACTGCTACGAGGCACAGTTGCCACGCCGCCTGAATTCTTCGGAAGGGAAAGCGGTGTGGGCTGGCTTGCATACACCAGGCTAAGCAGGCTTGTAGTGGCAGTCATCCGCGTACTCGCCGGGTTTGGCTTTGGTGCGGAGGATTGTGAACCGGTAGACTAGGATTAGACTCAGCCAACGTGGTCACTGAGGCTTTGTGCGATGTTTTGCAGATGAAACAGTTGAGACCCAACTACGTGATTGAAGGGACCGTAGAAACAGTGCTGTGTGTGAGGTTCCAGAGAGACAAACGCCTTTTCCGTTGAACGCGTAGCCTCGTAGTTATTTTGGATATTACGGTTATTACCTTGAAAGTTTCTCATTACAATTATGCGACTGGCGCTCGTGGTGCTGTAGGTAAGTTGGGGTTTAGGAAGGACTCACTATCTTCATTTAGGAATACCGTACCTAAGCCTTGATACCTTAGTACTAAGTGTTTGCAGTTTCAGGAGGCGTCCCTCAGAGCGGAGATCTTTGATTAGTCTCAGATTGAAACATGATACCCCTCATACCCCATGTACCCATTTCCCCACGGAGGATTGCGCATTATCGCAAACTATTGAATTTACATCATCACGTGGGTAGAATTCGATGGCCAGTCGCCTAGTGAAATTCGTTGGTTCTGGAATTGGCCTTGCCAGAGAGGCTGCCATTGCAGGCAAAGCACCCTCATCAAAACCGTCTCCGGAACATGAGAGTCACCTTTGGGAGAATAGCGGGGTCGGAGCCTCAACAGAACCTGATAATTCTGATGATAGCGACAGTACTGACGAGGAAGGTGATGAGGAGCAATGGGAACTTGATGATGCCCAACAGGAACGAAGCTATCCCCAGCATCCACCGCCACCCTACGACGCGGTACGAGAAGAACAAGCAGCTGGAGACGAGCAGCGAGGTCTGAGTGTCGACGAGGTTGTCCAGGCGTTCAATTCGAGTCATGCGCCAACTTCGTATAGAACGGCAACAGCCCGACTGCCATGCCCCGTCATTCTTCCACAACGCCGGCCCCATAGTAAAGGTCGTGGCTTCGTTCGAGCCTACGCCCCCGTGCTGGATCAGTGCGGCATTGCTCAACAGACCTTTCTCGACTTTTTGGACTCATTCGATAAAGCGTCCAAGGTAAAAGCTTTCAAGTCTATCATCGAGATTGTGTCTTCGTTAATCAGCCGATGCTTAAGTTGGACAGGCATCACCGATATTTGACGTTATCAATCTCGCTGCCTTCGCCGTCGGTAACATCCCAGAGCCTATAGTGATGGGCGTTTCTATTGCTATCAACTTCGCCGTCACGACAGCCAAAGAAATTACCATTAGACGCCAGTGAGTCAAGTCTCTGGGTTATCCAACGGCTGGTTCAGCCTGAATGACATCTTCTTACTATGCAGCACAAACACTTTTCTAGATCAGATCAATGACGCCCTCTTTAAGCCACGAGGACTCTTTTGTCTAATCATGACGTTCATGCCAGAGAGTAATTCAAAATCCGAGCCCGTGGATATCTCTCAGACTGTTATTAGATACATGCAGCCCGCTCCGACGCGTGTGCGTGAAGACTTGAGACAGCTTCGGGCCTCGAGTGGGAAAACCCATGGCGAATTGGAAATGCCAGAAGCAGCACCTCTGATTTTTCCCCAACTTGATGCGATGCCGGAGGCTCAGAAGCAGAACGCCTTGAAGCGGGGCTCAAATTTCATCGGCGAATACTATGACCGTCGTGCTCAGGCCATCTACGTAAGCCACTGTCCCTTTTTCGAGACAGCTCAGATGCTCACTTCGAGTCTCAATTACGCTAGGCCGCTCAAAATCCCAATTCTTCATTGACAGTGGCACCCATACCACAATTTGCCTCGCGATACAGCGATCCTAACCATTCTGCCAACAGCGGCTCGCTCATTTCGCTCGTCACGGGTGGAGCCTATGACCCAAAGGCCCGCAAAGCCAGCCGAAAGGCAGCGAAGCGGGAACGCAGAGACATCAAACACCAAGTCAAGCAGGAGCGGCGAGGGTACGCCACCGCCAAAGATATGCGACGGGAACGCCGAATAGCTAGACGCGGTCCTGATGGAAAACGTACGGATGGGATTGGTGGCTTCCTGAGACGGATTTTGAAGGAGGTATGTCGATTATTCGGTCTCTCCTCTCTTTGGCGGCAAAGTATGGCTGTTCTGGAGATGCTTGGCTGAATGATCATCCAGGGAGTTCTGTACCTTATGGTCGTCAATTTGCCGACTGAAATTGAAAGCAGGGCAGCTGACGCATCGCTGAAGCAAAAAGAGGCCTCGCTCGGGCATGATGCTTGATATATACGTGTTCTCATGCCTGCAATGAGGATTGCCCGGTTTTCCAATACCCCTTTTCGTTAGAGAGTTATTGTTGCTTTTAGCCAGGCCTCTGAGAAAGGTGTTATTTTGGATCAGATTGAAGGGCCTGAGGTAAGAAGAGGTGAACATTTGAAATTGGGAGCGGTTTTTACCCAAACCACTCTGAATGATCAGGAATAGTTTCAAGTGCGAAGTGAACGCCACAACTACCGTCCACTTCTTTCTTTATCTTAATCCAGCAAACCATTTGCAATCAGCAGACAGTTTCACCTTGGTCAGATGTTACAGACACTATAATTACTTCCTCAATCGCGACTCTTTTCTCAATGTTTGCCCATTCTTTCTCTATATGACAGGCAATATCCTTTTTCCACCCCCAATCCCAAAAATTGTCAGCACGGGATCCATACACAAAGCCAGGTAATCTACTGCCATAATAGCTTCCCACCAGCATTACAATCAACCTTGACCTCCATTTAATTCTATGGTCTCTTCTTCCAAAACAGCGAGTAGATCTATCAGATTACTGCCAGCAAAAGCCAGAACCCCAGCCTTATGAGAAGCTCTCGGCAACCACCAAGTTTCGACAGTGTAACCCGCAAGCTTGAAGGATGCGGTGCACGACTGTCATTACATGTTGCCTACGCATCCACGTCGGATCTACGCCGTCTCTCCGCTGAACCATAGACTCATTGCATCCAACCGCATCAGACGCCTACCCGATTATTCGACTCAGCATACGTCTCCGTAGGTAATACACAGCAACAATTTTCCCAGTTATCATTCCCCCATCCACAGGCTTCGCCTTTCCCCCTTTCGTCGAGACGTACAACAATACAGAAGAATCTAGTGCCGTTCTCCTAAACGCCACTGTAGTCGCACCAGCCAGATAAGTATCGTCGAGACCGCCAACGAGCGTTCGAACCTCGCCTGCAGCGGAGATTTCCCTGAGCACGTTCGCCGCATCTTGCGCGATATAGGTATCCCCGGCTTGGTCGAAAATGAAGTCGTCTGCGGTGACGAGACCGGTTTGCAAGATCTTCGCCGGACCGCTGTCTTTGTCGATAAGGATTCGGCAGAAGTATCCGGCATGTGTGTTGGTAAAGTAGAGGAAGCCGTCGCGGATTATGGTCGAATCTATACAAGAATGCTTCTAAGAACGAGGCTTGTGCATGTTGGCGGAGAGAAGATTATTTCAAGACATCCTCTTCATTGGAGGCTGCAGTGCAAGAAGGTAGATAACTGTCTCGTGGTGTATTATCGCAATGAGCGGCATCCATCGCTCACTTCTTCCTCCTTCGCGCAGCTAGAAGTCCCTTTTCTAGTCCCTCCTCCCCTCTTCATCCTCATCAAATCTTCGATGCGGCAAGGTATCCATTGATAGAGCCAATCCATGTTTCCAAAATACAACCCTGATCTCTTCAAACCCCTCCAGATCCAAGCACCCCAAGATCACTAGGCATGCTTGGAGATGCAGGACATTGCTCTATTGTGGAAGTCTCCTCACCCCTTGGCTAGAGGTCTGTAAAATGGCATGATCTCTTGTACGATGGCTGTAACCTGCCTCATTATCAACGTCGAGACGATGAGAGTGTGGGGGGGTTTTTACGGAGAGTGCGGACCCTCGCTGTGACTCTATCTCTCCAAGCCGCTATATATGTCAGGTATAAGTCCTTTGTGGCTCAAATTTCCGATTGAAGACATTGAATTCGTCCCTTATTACGATGACTCCTCCCATCCAAGATCTATGCTCCTTGTTGGGGGAAGTCCACGTGGAAGGGTCTAAACTCCATGCACCTGAGTCCAGCTCAACTCTAGTGGCCATCATGGTTCTGCTCCTCGCCCTCAGTGCACACCCGCTGAAGCCACAGATTGAGGTCCAGAAGGTTTCGAGGGACTTGAAAGTAAAGATTACAAGGATCGTGATATCATAGCATTCTTTTCTGGATTCACGCCCTTGATTGAACTCTCAAGAACATCTCCAACCCCTCTCGGTCTTCTCTGGCTGGCATTGCATCACGAAAAAGTCGCTCCGTGATGCCATCCATCCCGCGTATGGACGTTTAGAGCATTCACAGCCCGTTCGGGATCTCATGGACCGCGTGACCACTATCTAGCTCATTGATCTGCCCTCCCTGGGGGTATAGCTCATTGAATTGCCGTCCCAGGGGCTGGTTAGGGTGTAGAGTCTTGTCGATCTCGGAGCTCTGCTTCATTGTCGACGGCGTACGATCACCATGCCTTTGCTGCCAAACATCTATCTCTCTCTGTAAAATTTGCCTTCTCCGCCGCTCGCTGAAGAGAAATCCGGACACCAACAGCAATGCCAATCCCAGCGGAATCCCTACGCCAGCGATTGCTACTTCTGTGTTCTGGTTCGACTTGATTTTGGGATTAGCACTCGGCGTGTTGGTACTGGGTAAGATAATAGCAGTCGGTGTTGTAAATAAAGTAGTAGCTGTTATATTTGGAGACGTGGACCCAGAGGTGCGGTTGAAGATGACTTTGCCGGCTGCTACTCCAAAGGGCTCGAAGCTGTTGTATGTGCTGATTTTGCAGGTATTGTTGTTCGAGAATCCTGGTCCACAGCAAAATAAAGTTTCCTGTATGGGAAATATAGTGACCCTGTTACTGATGTTTACTGCGATACATTCATGATAGTTAGCCAATGGCGCATTTGGAATATTTTCGTTCAATAATGCACCATCACGTGAGTATCGGCGTAGACTGACCATCGTCGCAAAGATTGGCACAGCCCGGGCTTTTCCAGATTGGGTCTGTGCAAGTGCCTCGGCTGATAGCCAAATTGCCCTGTTACGAGAGACGGAGGCGATTGTCGAGACAAGAGTTGTCGGCAGCGCAGCACGCACTTCCCCTTCTCGTATTTGAGTTGAGGGAAAGACATGGTGTGTCAGCGACAGCGACTGTCTGGTCCGGAAAGTAGCAAGTCTGGCATCTCGCTGTTCCACTGGCGACCAGAAGACATAGGAAACTAAAGGAAAAAGTGGTGTAGTATATGTCGCGTGTCTGTTAAATCTTGCAGTATCGTGTAGACGTTGAGGTTTTCTAGAGCTTCAAGACTGTTTGCATGCACTCAGCTGGGCAGTGCCAGACTACGTAGTTTGGCAGACTTTGCCTTCGTGGAGCATCTCAGTGTATTTGTTTTACATCTAGGGAATGGTGTAGGACCTGTCGTGGTGTTGAAACACGAGATTTTGCTTCGATTGTTGCCGAACGCATATTTGAAAAAAAGATGCAAAGCGACAAGACTTTGGCAGTATGGAGCGCTCAAGAAGACATTGCTGCGGCGTGTACTTGGGTGCACGGCATTGAACGACATTTCCAGCATCTATTGCACGCATTTTTGTTGAAATTCTTAGACAAATTTATTGTTAAGGTAGACAAAGTCCACAAAGACTGCCTCGATTGGAATGCATGGTGTATGCTTTGTCAGCAAATTGCGGCAGATCTCGACGTTCCAGGGTTGAGACTTGAGATGCGCAGAGACGGCGCCTGTAGATGTATATATGATCTCCTGCACACTGTAACGCTCTCATATTTGGACTCGGACGATTCAGCATGATAGCGGTGCAGATGTAAGTCGATGATGGAGCATTGCCTCCCTAATACCTGACCCGGACCTCCCGAATACTGAATCGTTACGCGCTTGTGAGTGGAGATTGCAGTAGATGATAAGAAACACATCCTAGAGCAACCCAAATGATAGGATTACCTTTAATTTGGCAGATTGCAATCAAATATCTCAGTTAGCACATCTGACAAACCCTATCGAAACTTTCTCAGACTTGAGGCTCTACACGCGCCCCAGTGACGGGAGACGTCGAGACTGAAAAGCAAATGAAGGCCATAACTCTGCGTTTCAACATCCCATTCCCACTGTTTTCAAGGTAAGCAATAGAAACCAGTACTGCCATCACCAGGATACAGATGCAAGCATCAGAGAGGGGTTGATCCCCTCATAATCAGTATGTTTACTACTTATCCTCCCTCAAAATTTTCTCCCTCTTCAAGCACTGGCAGGGGCGGGCAGTCAATATGCGATTCTCTTCGACTTCACACTCTTTTGCACTGGTTGCAGCATCGTTCATTACTACTGCTTTGACCTCTCCACTTTCTGTAAGCAGTGCAAGCTCGATCAATTCCCAGTCTAGCAGCACCTCGTCCTCCGCCAAAGTCAATGGAGAGTTTTGGGCTGGGGCGACGATAACCACACTGTTGCGCATGGAGGTACAGTACTCTCGAATTTCAATCCCAAAAATTATCTTAAATGAAGATATTACACTTACGCCATTTTTCAAAAGTGCATGAGCAGCAAGTGCATGAGCAGCGTGTGCGAAGGAATTGCCTACTCGGTCAATGCTGACTGCGGAATCCTAGCAGGCGATTCCCGGCCGTGTATTCTACGATTTCGATGGCAAGACCGTCAAAGACACGATCAAAACGCTTGGAGATGCCGGCGTAAACGCCATCCGCGTCGAAGCCACGCGCGGCCAATGCCTCTCCGGACCATTCAAGCCCGACTCCAACCCTCTTGGCGACGAGCTCCTTTTCACAATCGACTTCGGCTGCATCGACACCCAAGTCGAGGCCGCGAAACGAGCCGTAGCCCAGAGCATGAGGGTCGTGCTCACGATCAACCAAGGCTTCAACCTCACCAAGGAGATGGAGTCGTACAGCTATCAGCAAATGGTGGACGACATCCAACAAGAAGCCAAGCGGCAACTCCAACCCTTCCTGGACGCCAAAATCGTGCCCGACATCATCCTCCTCGAAAACGAAGGCTCGGACGGATTCCTATTCACGGATACCACCGGCCACGTCCGAGGCATCAAAGACGGCAAAGTCGACAAGACCACCCTGGATAAAGAACTCTGCGGGCACCTCCCCACAGGGAACATGGCCTCCTACGCCCAAACATCGGGCTACTACAAAGCCGAAATCAACGCCTGCAACGCCGCCATCACCGCTGCCGGCCTCTCCACCACCCTCGTCCGCTACGGTCTCCACTCGCACGGGCAGTACGTGCAGTGGAAAGAATCCGTCGTGCACGGTCCCCAACAAGCCAGCCAAACCCACCTGGTCGACTCCTCGGGCGCCACCTGCGCGGGCACACACCCAATCCCCTCCAACATCCTCGCGCAGAACGCGTCGGAAATGCTCACGATCCTCGGCTTCTCGGCCTACCCGGACCCGATGACCCCGACGGACATCAACAGCGCAGCCAGCCAACTCGCCACACTAGACCGGCTGACCAAAACACTCACGCAGATCCAAAGCTACGCGGACGCCTACGGGAAACACAGCTCGGGCCCCTTCTCCGGGCAGCCCAAGCTGCAAAGCCTGGGGGTCGAGTACGCGAGCTCGTACACCGCGGAGCAGATACCGCAGCAGCAAGCGCACACGCGGCTGATGTGGGAGAAGGTCAAGGGGTTCTCGTCGCTGCTGGGCGTGCTGTGGTATGAGCCTTGGTATTGCTATTCGGATTGGGAAGGGGGATTGGGGAGTTTGTGCCGGCCAGTGGATGCGCCGGGGAAGGGGACGGGGGAGGCGCCGACGGATACGTTGAGGACGTGGGGGGGGGCGGCGGTGTCGCCTTGGAAGTGATGGGGGAGGTGGAGATGAGGGTTGGTTTCGGGAAAGGGGTTGGTGGGTTTGGGTGACGAGGTACATTTGGCTGGGCCAATTTTATCTTCTATCTTCTGCCGATTGACAGCGTCGAGGTGCCTGGGGAATAGGTTGTGAGCTGGCCTCCGAATGTTCGGGTATTTCTTGTATAAACCACTTTGAATCTCGGCATCGATTTTGTGAAATATGAGGAGTGCCTTAGCGACATTGGCTGATTGTGATTTGCCCCTTTTCATTTGCAGAAGCGCTGATATCGAAGCCGTGAGATGGCAAGGCGGATGATCAGATTATACTCACTTACTAATGAAGTATTCAATCATCCAATGCTCTTGTCAATAAGAAGCATCCATTTCATGATCCATGCGATGTCGGAGCGATCAAGGAGAGCCAGCCGATGGCTGAACGATCAACAACACAGATTTGTACAATTTGTCTAACGGACTATGTGCTTTTATGCAGTCTAGCTCTCTTGACCATTCGCTTCTATCCTTATAATTTCATACTTCTCCCGCCAAACACACGTCTGCTTTCCAATCAAACCCAAACGGAATACCTGGAAGTAGCCCGGACGGAGGATAGGTGGACTCACCTACCTCTCACGCCCATAATTCGGCGGCATAGCCGGTTTATTTTCCAAAATCTTCTCCACGTCCTCCATTATTTCGTGTGTCAGCTTCGGCAACAACTTCAATGCCTTGCAATTATCGTGGATCTGCTCCACCTTTGTGGCCCCCAATATCACCGTGCTCACATTCTCGTTCTTTGCCGCCCACGCCAATGCTAGCTGTGACGCACTGCCTCCCAATTTCTCAGCGATGGCGGTGAGTTTCTTGACCTTTTCAATTTTGGCTTTCCCTTCCGGGGATTCGAGTTCCTTGATCGTGCCTTGGAAAAAGTCTTTGTTGGAATGGAAGCGTGAACCCTCTGGAATGCCGTTGTTGTACTTGCCCGTCAAGAGACCCAAGGCCAAGGGTGACCAGGTTGTGGTGCCATACTGGAACTGATTGAACAGAGGGGCGTATTCGATTTCGAAACGCTCGCGGTGGAAGGCGTTGTATTGGGGTTGTTCGGCGATTGGGGCAACCAGGTTGTATTTCTCCGCGATTTGCGTGGCCTCCATTATCTGTACTGCGCTCCACTCTGACGTGCCCCAATAGTAGGCGAGGTTTAGATTGCGGATGCACTGCGTGAAGGCTTCGACTATCTCTTTCATTGGCGTCCTATCCATCTTATGAGTACTCTGCCATTGCTAAGGTAAAAACAGAGGTTCTGTGGGGGGAAGGAGGTCGGGGAAGACTAACGCGTGGTCTGGTCGATGTGCGAAGACAATGTCAACGTATGGTTGCTCTAGTCGCTTCAGAGAGCTTTTGAGTCCTTCGACAATATGTTTCCTGGACAAGCCGCGGGTATTTGGCTCTTTTCGTCCCGTACCAAAGAACACTTTGGTGATGAGGACATATTCGTCTCGTGGCCAGGCGAGCTCTTTCAAGGCGGCGCCCACCTCGATTTCACATTGTCCATTGGCGTAGACCTGTCATCGTGTTCTAAATTAGCCGGATGCTGCTTAGGAGACTGTGCATTGTAGGTAGGGTTTGATTATATGAGCTGGATGTACCTCGGCAGTATCGAAAGTATTGATGCCATTCTCCCATGCAGCTTGCATGCACTCTTTGACTATGCTGCCCTTTTGTTTCCCCCCGTAGGTGAGCCAGCCCCCTATTGATAGATGTCAGACCGAGCCCATCAAGAGCCCCAAGATTGCGGCAAAGGTAGAAGGGCGGGTGTACCGAGAGAAAAGATGGAGACTTTAAGACCTGTGGGGCCAAGGTGGCGAAAGACCTAACTTACCGTCAGTGTTTTGTAGCATTTGGGCGAGGTGGCAATTGGCAAGGTGCAGGTACCATGTCCTTGGGGTCATATTTCGATTCGACGGCCATTGTTACTGTAATTGGATTGAACTGGTTATAAGATGCCTATTCAACGAAGATATTGATGTAGGGTTTCGAATACAGGCAGAGAATGGGGTGGTAGAAGAACTGGGTACGTCAACATAGATACCTACCATACACCAATACGTCATTCTCTCAGACAGTCACGACACAATATCTAACAACTCTTATTGGCATCGATGACCTGGGAAGATAACAACTCTAAGAAGTTACGGTCGAGATGGGCCACGCGTCAGCATTATTCTACATATGAAAATAAATAGGCTATGCTATCCCAGCTGCATATCCTCTGTCTTCTTTCGGTGCTCCTGTATACCCCGCCATGGCTTCTTCGTCCCCTTCTCCATTGCTTCCAGCATCTTTTGTTCATGCCCATCCTCCGCATTCCATGTGTGGCTCCAGTACGTAATGCTGTAGCTCCCTAACCCGTCAACATCTAGGACATCCTTGCACGATGCCGCGTCAAACCGTGGGTCGCTGGCCAAGCAGACTCTTCGCAATTCTTCCCGATCCCACGAGTAGGGGAAGATCTCCCAGTCGGGAAGGATCTCTAATGTTTGTAGTGGAGGACTTTCGACACTCCGCGCCAACGAGGACGCTTCTGAGCGACCCCAAACACTTTGGGCGTAGTATTCGTCCAGCTTCATGTGATTTTCCTTATCATATTTCTTCTGATAACTCTTGACAGTGGCGTAGAGAGCATCTGGTCCAGTCAGAAGTTCAGGCGTGACTTCGTCTGCGGCATGCTCTACTATGTAGTCCAGCGGAAGTACCCAGAATGGATGGCCTGGTGTCGAGGCCATCCACGCATTGGGTATGCTGGAATGTGTATTTTTGTTTTTGCCCCTTCTTCCAACAAACGCTTTCCGCGTGGAAATTGTATCAGGGATGAACCGTGTGGTGTAGGTAGGTTGGTTGTGAGGGACAGTTGTGATGTTGTGGTCTTCGAACATGGAGTCGTAGGATCGCAGGCATTCGGTGTCAAGGTCGGCATACACACTTGTAGTCTCGTTAGTTGGATTGGCGCAAGGCGCTGCAAGGCATGGAAGACTCACCCGCCGAATATGTACATGTAGAGGTTCCGTGCAGCATCGGCGCGATAGATTTCCGACTTCAGCCTATCGTACGAATTGACAAACCAAGGCGCATATTTCTCCACCATATTCATGTTATCCTCATCCGTCCACATCACGTACTCCCAGTGGGGATGAGCTTTGCGACATGACTCGCTCCATTCCTGGAACTTGGCAGGCAAGGCTGAATCTTTCCAACTCTGATGCAATAGCCTTGGTGCTTTTGTTCGATCTGTTGCCAACGGCCGCGACATTAGCTCTTGAGCAGAGATCTTCCTTGCTTCACTCGGACTCGAATCAGAGAAAGTGAACATCCCCGTGTAGTGGTTCACGACGCTCTGGTTAGCTTTCCTTGCATTGTGGATAGCCAACACACTGACGGCAAGGAGAGTGAATGTCAGAACAAGGAACATCAACTGCAGGAGCCGACTAGGACTATGGTAGCAGTACATAGCAAGAAAGAGAGCAAGCAATTTTGGAGATGGGAGGTCGGAGGTGAAAATGCATATACATAAATGACCACTACCATGTTGTGACAAAGCTTGTTCAAATAGGAGTGAAGTATCACGAGCAATCCTACCGATTGCTGCCTGCCTGGATGCAACCGAAGTTTGAAACGAAGGATGATGTGGCGGTGGTGCTTTAAGGATTCTCTCCTGCAATTGAGGACCAATCAGAAATTCAGCTGGGCGCAGTCATAGAAGGTCCAGTGAATAGCAAGGTCACCGTGTCGCAGCATAGGGCTACAAATGTTTTAGACCCAACGCGTGTTGAATAAATCTTAAACGGTGTGGTTGGCAGCCTCATTGCGGATCCTAGAAATCATATTAATATCCCGGAGATTGCTCGACCGAATGACTGTCAGCTTGGTAGACCATCCAAGCGAGTAGCAATTCTTGTGCCATTCTTCCACTGGACTTTTTCGAGTTAGTTTCACGAGGGTAGCGCAAGATGCAATTGTGTGAGCGAGATTCGCAAGTCCAATATTCGCCAACTTAATGTAGCGACGATAATTTGAGCTGCAGGGCCTGAAACGGAAAAAGTGAAAAGCAGCGGGGCTTGAGAGGGCTGAGAGCCTAGAAGGATCGCGGCAGACGCAGTGAGCTTCCTTCGCGAGCGATACGAAGCAGCCTGTCAGATTTGAAATGTGTCAAGATGTTGGGATTGTTGTGGAGGATTTTGGGAGCTATCGCAGGGTCCTAAGCGTTCCGATCACGTGGAACGCTATATTTAGACAGCCCCTTTTAGGCATCCTGTTCGTCAGTGCGATAAGGTGCGCATCGTCACACTTGGTGAGGAATTCGTCAATACTAAGGAAGAGAAGCCGTCTGCAGCCTCTTCAGAAGACGACCCTGAGGATTGTTCCTGTCGACAGTGGCACTTCGTTGATCGAGCAGGAGCACATGCTGAAGCTTCACCTGGAGACGAAGGCATATGGTGACGAGAGCAGCGCACCCTCGGGAGTGCATTGTGTATCATGTACTCGAAATCGTTTGTGTATAATTCCTCAGTCCATCAAAATCAAGTAAATCATACGGATGAAGCTGCTCAAGCCTGCGGACACAGCCAACGTTCAAAGACGGTGTATGTGCATATGGAATGGATTGGTATCATGATCGAGGATATTGGACGTGAGATGCTCTACAGCGCGGATCCAGTCACGCGTACATACGCATACAATGCTCTGGTATCCAACATGCAACGCTCTATAGTGTCCACACACATGCTGATGCACATGCTTATAAAACACCAAAATGTCCATCCGAATACCCTGGCACCTCTTTTGAATGGCCCACCCTATATTCCACCACAGAAAGATATATAAACACACCAAAATGTCCCTTCTTATAACCGCTCCCACCCTTTTCCCCCATCGTTTCTGAACTGCATCAATTCCGACGTTTCCTTCTCATACGCCGCATCGGCGGCCATTCTCTCTCTCCGGCCCCTTCGGCGTTGCGTGACGCAGTACAGCAGGAACAGCCCCATGAGTAGCGCTCCCACTGAACCCGAGGAAGCATAAATGGCGATTTTGGCGCCAGCAGACAGGCCTGCGAATTTCTGCGCGACGGTCTGGGAGGGTGGAGCGTTGAGGGTTGCGAGGGTTGAGGAATTGCCACTGCGACGGATAAAACATGTCAGTACCTGTCCCAACGAACAGCAAGGCCCGTAGACTCGATGCTGTGTGGGCTTGGGAGGAGCTCACGCCACAATCTGAATGCTCTGCCAACTCCCCACTTGGTCGCCGTATTTGTACTGCATGCCACTGCTCGCATCCGTCACCCTCGCACTCTTCACGTACATCGAATACGGCCCTTTTGAATAATCAATCTCCCCGCCAGCCCACTGAATTGTATAATTATTCCCCGCCGGATCTCCACCGGCCCAAATGCCCAACTTGAGCTGACAGGGCGTCTGCGGGAAACTTTTCCCACCGTTCGCGTCCTCGTACGCGAGCGTGCGCACGAGCGCGCCGTCGAGATACCATTCCAGCTTATCTTTGCTCCAATTGGTGGTGTAGTTGTGGAAATCGGTTTGCGGGGCCGAAGGAGACGGAAGCCACTCGGCGCGGGAGATGGCGCCGGTGGTGTTGCCTTTGCCGTAATAATTGGTTTCCGCGTGGGTGGTGTTGGAGCCAATGATTTCCCAGTCGATCTCGTCGAGGTCGTCGGACTGGAGGACTATGCTGCTGACGACCTGAAGGAGGGTTAGTGCTGGGTGGAGATTTAATCTGTAGGAAGGGTCATCGAGGCACTTACTCCTTGCCCCGGCGCCGCCTTCATCCACACCTCGACTTGGCCGAAGAAGAGATAGAAATTCGTATTGATGGTGGGCGAATCCCCCTTTTGACTTATAGTGAATTCTGCCCCGTTCGTTCCATAGTTGAGGGTTCCTGCTGTCGTGTTCCATGTCGAACCAGCCGATGCTTGTGTGAAATCAAAGGTGTGGTTTGTACCTAGAGCTTCGTCCGGGGGGCAAGTCAGATTGAGGGGATTGCATGAAGTCGATGTTTGAGCGAGCACCAAGTAATCGATGGCAATTGCAAGCAGAGCAAGACTGGTCAGGAGGGACATAGTTGAAGGAGTGGACTGTGCAGGAAGGCACGACTTGTAAAGAACGGACGGTATAGATGTACACCTTCAAAAGAGCGGACAGTGCAGCACACGTTGCACAGGACCTACGATTACACAGAGAATGAGAAAAAGACTGTTGGCGGTGGAGGAGAGAGACGGCGCCTTCTCAGGGGTGATTGGAATGCTGCAAAAGCCCGACCAACCAATGAGAAGCTTCGGAGGTGAGATGCCCGAAGCTTCTTAGTGTAATTGTTTCGCCAAGAGATAAGATCTCGGCACCTCGGAACCCTCGCAAGCCTCCAAGACCCTCTTCTTCTTCAGTCACTTCTCCAGTTTCCACTGTCCTGCATTGCATCACCCGTCTAGCAACGAGGGTCCCATTGTCCTGCAACGGTCAGCAAGCCCACATATGCTCCTATCATCCTCTCCTCTTCTCTTAGAGTGCAGCTTCTGCACGATGACCGCATCGATTGGATCGACCCTGGCTTTCAATTCGAACAAAAGAAGAGGACTTTCCCTCGGCTGGGCGGAGATGCTTCAAGAGGACCGAGCTCTAGCACTTAGATTCGCAGAGCTCTAGAAGGGTCCACGGACCGGGGTTCAGCTGACTTCATAGCGACTCGCAAGGCGAAGAACCTGTTATCTTTGCCCTTGCACTGCTGCTGTCGGAATGGGTACTATTCTTGGGTGTGTTACGCCGATACGAGCATTGAGAAATGAACACTCATCGACTTTTCTGGTTTCCTGCATCGGTAGAGATTCACTCAAGCCATATGGCACCGACGCAACCTTTGGACCATTTCGCATCCTCGCAGAGTCCCCTTTTCTCCGATCTGATGTTCCAAACGACCTCATGGCTCTCGAGCTTCATCCCATGAAGCCCCTTCCCTAATCTCCTTATCCTAAAGAAGTCGTAGCTCTCCTATTTGAGATTTTCGGGACATTAGTTTTCCTCCGCATGGACGTTTCACAAGGTTGGCCATGAAAACCCTTCCCCAGCCTTTAGGAATTCCAATTACTCGTTGCCAACCTTCCTGCAGTCATTGAGACATTCGTTTGGCTCAAAGGAAGTTTCATTCAGTGATTCTCGCCACATAACTCGTCATTCCGCTGCATTCCGAGACTGGAATCAAGCATTCGTTCACTATGCCTTTGATGCTCCACCATTCTCTGTCTTCTCATCGTATACTGCAAGACAGGTCTTTGCTTGCAATAATCACCTACCACGACTGACAAGCTATGGAGTCGCCTAGCAATGAAACCAGAAGCCCAGATATTCAGACAGCAGCCGCGGTCATGACCTCTTTTGCCACAGTTGCTGTTGTCCTCCGCCTTCTGTCTCGGAGGATCTCAGCATGGAGCTACTGTTGGGAGGACCTCTTTATAGTCCTTGCGCTCGTGAGTCGCCTGTCCAAAGTAGACATTAAACAGGGACCTGTCTAACAAGCCGCAAGCTGTTTGCCTGGTCGATGTCCGCCGCGACCTTCTGGATGGTATCGAACGGCCTGGGAGAACACACTCCGGCTGTCCTGTCAGAGCTCCCAAGGCTACTCGAGGTAACAACTTCTCTGAAATTGATGTCGCCAGGCTCTAACCATCAAAGGGATCATTCTGGTTCCAACTTTCCTATATACTGTGCCTCACCTGCATCAAACTCTCGATCCTTCTCTTCTACATTCACATCTTCGCAAGCCGGAATTTCCAGATCGCAACGTACCTCCTAATAGCGTTCACTGCCGCGTGGGGCATCACGACCTTGTTTCTGGTCATATTCTCTTGCATCCCGGTCCAGTTTCAATGGAATCGTAACATCTCTAATGGACGATGTGGTGATCTAACCACGAGGATCTTGGTTAGCGGTATCCCCGGCATCGTGACCGATTTCATCGTTGTGATATTCCCCTTGCCAGTGATTTGGAGGGTGCAATTGAATTTGAGGAAAAAGCTTTTGGTTTCGGCCCTTTTCGCTTTGGGTCTATTGTCAGTGAACCGCCCCCCCTTCTTCCTCCAGTTCTAAACAATGCCTAATCACTGGATTCGAGTCGTGCCACCTTATTCGAGTGACTGATCGTTCTCAGTGTGACCATCGCCAGCTGTTTCCGCCTCGGGTATATCAGCGGAATTGAAACGGATCCAATATACCACTATGCACAAGCCATGCGCTGGTGAGTCTTCCTCCGCAACCAAGTCGGTCTCTTCAACATATACTGACGCATCACCCATAGGTCCAATGTGGAAGCAGATCTGGGCATTATATGCGCCTGTCTGCCAGCCCTGAATCCGTTGATCCGCTTCGTAGCGCCGCGACTAGGTCTTAACACTGAGAGTAAGACTCCAAACCACACGTCAGGAAGTTCTGGCTCGAAAAAGCCACAGCAGAGGTTTTGGCCATCGGCGAATCGGAACTACTCGATCTTTGGTAGTGATAGCATGAACGACATTGAACGATTAGTTGACGAAAGCGTGGCGCTACACAAAGCTCAATCGGCCCTACGGCGGGATGATCATGCGGCGTTGATGGGGTATGGAGCCGGGTCGTTGAATATGGGGTCATTCAAGCATGAGGCTGGACTTGGAAGACGAGATCCCGAATTTTCGCTCGAGCCGGTGCATGCAGTCGCTTTGTAAAGTGTTATGGAGATGTATTTTGTGTAAAATATGGCAAGACGGGCAACTACCGTGGAAGTCAGTCTTTCTCAAGATCAGGCGTAACACAAGGAGTTGATGGATGAGCTGATCTCTCTCGAGTTCTGCCAGATATCAGGTCCAAGCGTCTTGGAGCATATCCCTTGTCCAGTCAACTGAATTGAGCCATGCCAAAAACTCGGGTTCCTCTTCCCGCCCCATCATGGAGGAAAGAGGTAACTCCTCCGTAATGGAGTCAGGAGCGCCGATTGGTCCCGATGTCATTGGGTTTGGTGGTGGTGATTCGAGGACCTCGTCCAGAATGCGCTTGATGACTTTACGCATTCTCATGCAGAGATTATGGTTACCTAAAACAAAGATGATCCTGTTAGCTTCACTCGCAGACGGTAGAGTTGATTGCAGTCCTCAATCACCTTCACTAGGTCGAACCCATTCAAGAGCTCCAATGAAGATACTTAGATTTTGGATGACCTCTGCCCTCGGAAAAGCGGGACGCCAGTCATGTGGAGCCTTTGATTGTTTCAAGAGCTCCACGCTGAGGATAGCAGCTGCTGGGATTCCGCTACAGGTGATCTACAATCCTCGCTACTTAGCTGTTCCCTTCCGATGTAGGCAAAGGAAAGGACTCACGGCCCAGACAATGTGAATAGTATAATCCGCGAGGTGGTCTCGATTGGCACCAAGTACCAAGACACCGTCAAGCATCTTCCGGGCAGTATTCACTAAATCTTGCTTAACTTGACGAGATCCACCGTCCGGTAGGCGGTCGAGGAGGAAGTTATTCAACAAGAGCTCCTGGTGTAATAGAATGCGAAGACTGAAAAGGAATGCGCTCAAGGTATCACGATTTGGGTCATTCGAGTCATATTGAACAGGTTTAGGCATTTGGAGGTATGTCTCTTCTGATCGCCTTTTCAACTCTCTGTTTCTTGCATGAGCGGTACTCCCTTCCCCGATCGCATATCAACTTACTCTCGCCGCGTGTGCAGGTCTTGCGAAGACGGACCCAAAGAAAGCTCTAGGATCTCATCTTTGATCAGCGCCATGAGCATCCATGCCCTACAGATAGTATTGGGCGAGATCTCTCCACTTGTGCTCCATCCGTTCTGATCTAATCTACTTTCGACGATCTCCAGATCTTGACCGCTAGCCATCATTTCGGCTTCCGTCAGGTCCAGTGGTATCTTGCAAGTAGAATACCGTCGGCTTAGGGCCGGAGGTCGTCCCATTAAGGTGGCCAATTGCTTATCAGATATAAATACCTGGGGTCGATTAGTACAAAAGACTGAACCCGCTGGATTTCACAGGAAGAGTTACACTGCAGAACAGCCGCCGGCGAAATTCTGAAACCAGGAAAGAAGGCGAGATGTTTGTGGTCGATGAGTATACTACGTCTGTCTCTCGATGTAATCCCAATTGGGTGACGGCCGATGCAAGACTGCCGTGACGACGCCAAAGCTGTTGGCCTGATAAGTTTGTCAATCAGATCAGCAATCATGAGTATAGTACCAATCACATACTTGTGTCTCCTTCATTAAAGCTCTGAAGCAAATAAGCTAAGTACATAAGGGATATCACATGATCATTGAGGGAGTCAACATCATTACAAAGAGCCAGACAGGCTTCAGCGTACTGGCCCACCCTTTTCCCGTATTGCATTTTCGAGGACGGTCGACCAGTAGAGGTACGGCTGAATAGAGGATCCCAGTCTGGCATCGTCATAACGGCCAATCCGAACACTGCAAAGAAGGTGCCCAAGACCTCCCATCTAAGTCTCTTGCCGGAGAAGGAATCTAACCACTCTTGGGTGTTTGAAGATGAGGGCAGAGGCGTCATAGCTTTCTTACACAATTCTCTCGAGATAATCTCCAAGTCTTTGTCTTTCCTCGTCGATTGCAAGTACTCTCCATATGTTGACCAGATTGAATCATGGCAATAAAACATTGTATGCTTATGAACATGCACATCGCAGACTTCAAAGTAGCGTCCTAGTAAGTAGTCACATAGATGGCGTTCGGGAAACTGTTGCAGAATCTTGATCCCTTCATCTACATGCTCCTGGGCCTCTAGATTGCACGGCCCATGCCTCGGCTCTTGGGCCTGACCGTCATCCTCAACATTCATATTCGATCTCTGCGGGACGAAGTCTTCGTGTGTGTTGCCCAGATCATTCTCCCTGAACACAGCAGAGTAGGATGTGGGTCCAAGGAAGCCAGAGGGGGCAAGTCCTTCGCTCCTTGCGGCTTCAGCAGATGGAGCATGAGTATGTAACGAGGAACCGATCATTGCCGAGGGCTGATATCAAGCCTCTATAGCCACCTGGAGACTTGACGGTCGCCGAAAAACTTGATAGGTCCCCATCGTGGACCCGGTCTTGAAATTCTGCATGGCTTCTCTTCCCCGACGTCATAGGGGCAGGATGGTAAACGCAACGTGATTCGACATGCCTTTTGATACACCTACCACATATTGGCTGGGTGTGATCACATCGAAGCTTCGACTTCCGGCAGGGTTCACAAGATTGCGGTCTTCCATTCCGGCGTAGCGCTGCCATTATGAGTATGATATCTCATTGAATTTTTGTCCAGGTTGTAGGATTCGGGGAATGTCACAAATCGCTTCTTTCTCACGGCTGTACTTGAGCAAAAGCACCTGACAAACCGCGTGTCATTCATAACATAACAATGCAATGAGCACGTACCACTGAGAACTTCCGTCCTCTACCGGGTTGTGGAATGAGTTGCAGCGGCGATTCTTCTTTTTGCCCTCGCTCTTGCGCTACCCGGCGCTCGATTCACCAGCGCCATCTCCGTCGCGCCCATCCACTCTTTGGGGTACAGAGGTACAGAGTATTGCCCTTCCTTTCCCTGCCTTGACGTGTTCAACATGGCACCCCTAGGAAGAACTCAGGCTAAAATGCCACCTCTTCGGGCCTTTGACTTACCAGATGCCACCACAACCGAAGACGAAACATCAAAAGCCGTGGAGTCAGAGCACTCCTTTGTGAGCTCCTCGTCGGTCGACGGCGACGATGAGAAGGGAGATCAGGCTGCCGATTTCGAGTTCAGTTCACAGTATTCTATTGATGAATCCGTGTCAGAGAGCTCCAGCGGCGAGTCCGAGAATGAAGATGCTACTCCCAGTCAAAGATTCCTCCATCACTCCAATTCCTCCTCCCTCATGTCCAATACCTTTGCTCCGCCCTTCTACAACCGACCACCAACTCCTCTTCCAGCCTCGCCATCGCTGACCTCCCTCCTTCGGCCACCATTTTCCACCACCACATCACGCCCGACAACCCCCGACAGCTCTGAGAATGACACACCAAACGACACTGAATCAGCCGTAACCAAATCTGCTCGAATCGCTGCAACTGTACCAAGAGCGAGCCCAAAAGTACCCACGTACGAATACTATGGCTTCGTGCTCTACCTTATGTCGTCCCTCGCGTTCGGTGAACGTTCCTGTCTGGCCTTCCGGGACTTTTGCTGACGTCTTTAGTGATGTACATTCTATGGTCTTACCTCCCGTCCCCCTTCCTCCACCAGCTTGGCATTCACTATTACCCCAATCGCTGGTGGTCGCTAGCCATACCCTCTTTCCTCGTAATGACAATTGTCTACATTTACGTGGCATTGGCCTCCTACAATACTGGATACCTCACATTACCGATGAGTAGCGTCGAAAATATTGTAGACAACGCCGCTCATGTGGCCGTCCTGGACAACAAAGGGAGAATTCAGCGAAAAGGGGCCACTGCTGGCACGGCGACAGGTCCGCAGGACGCGTCAAAAGTCGACTGGACAACTCCATGGAGTAGAGGGACAGATGCTGTCATGGATGTACCACTTGGAGGGGTATGTGAGATACTATACGGGTGAGCCCAGGATTTGGTCATGTTGAAAATCAGAATGGGAAGCTCGTTCATCAGGTTGGCCTTGCACTGGGTGGGTGAAGTTGAGTCTGCGATTTGAAGCTCAATGCCTGGCCGTCTGTACTGGCGCATGTTTAACACGCAAGACTGGCCTAGCCTTGCCCCCGGTGCGCGTTTGGATGGCTTCACGTCGTCTTCTCCGACGATTCTCCAGAAGACTTCCGTCTCAAAGAGAGGAAATACGTCGCGGGCGATACTTGGCTTCCCAAACATCAATTGGCCCATTGTCACGTACAGACTTTACGGAAGGAGTGGTCTTTGCTCCGAAGCTGATTCAGTCAAAGTCCGCATCGAATATTCCTTCGAAGGCTTTATGGCATTCTTTCATCACGAAAATCACAAAAGCCTCCTGTCGTGCTTTGAGCTTCCATATTCGGCAATCCGATGATCGTCGGGAACCTAGACAAACGTGGTCTAGAATTCTGGTTCTCCCTTGGTGGGGGCTCCTGGTGTCACTACACAAACAGAACCCCTCCAACGTGGGGTTGATAAGACAGTAGCGGAAAAGATCTGTCAGAGCAATCTGTACTAAAGACTTCGCTTTCTCGTGCTCTTCCCTCCCCGCCACGGTCCGGCTGTGAATTACCTCAATTGTCAACATGCAAATTCACCAATTCCTCCCGCTGCTTTTCGTATTGCCACTATCTCAAGCTGTCGAGACCGTTCTCGGCCTCTACATTTTCTCTAGACATGGAGACCGCACAGCCAAGAGCACACCACCAGCGAATTTGACGGATCTTGGCTACAAAGAAGTATTCGACTCGGGAACATGGTTCAGGGATCAATATGTTTCTTCTTCGGCGCCTAGGAAAATCGCCGGCTTGAACATAGATCTTGTCAAACTTTCACAGCTCGCCGTGTCAGCTCCCCTCGATAACGTGCTCATGAGCTCTGCCCAGGGCTTCCTCCAAGGTCTATATCCGCCGGTTGGCTCAACATTAGGGTCAGATACCTTGCGCAATGGCACCGTGGTTCAAGCACCACTCGATGGATACCAGATCGTTCCTGTCCAGACTGTGACGTCCGGTGTCGGCAGTGAAGACTCTGCCTGGCTTCAAGGCGCTGGCAATTGTGCCAATGCCATCGTCAGCTCGAATAACTACTTCAACTCTCCTCGGTACATGAGTCTTCTCAACAGCACTCGAGGTTTCTACACCAGCATCGCTCCTACAGTCAACGCAACCTTTACACCCGATCAGATCAACTTTGAAAACGCCTATACCAGTCAGTCTACCTTCCCTCATCTCCCCCGATTCAAACCTCCGAATCTAACCATTTACCCAGTATTCGACCTCCTAAACGTAGCCTCGATCCATAACGCCAGCTTCCCCTCATCCGACCTCATCACAAACTCCACCCTAGACCAACTGCGCACTCTGGCCGACACGCACGAATACAATCTCGCCTTCAACTCCAGTGAGCCCATCCGCGCCATCTCAGGCGCAACCCTCGGCGCACAAATCCTACGAGCCCTGAACAATACCGTAGCCACCAACGGCAAGCTGCCCCTGAACATCCAATTCGGCGCCTACGGCTCCTTCCAATCTTTCTTCGGCCTCGCCAACCTCACGGCCACCAACCCGGAATTCTTCGGCATACCAGACTACGCCTCGAGCATGACATTCGAACTCTTCACCACCGCGGCGCCGACGCCGTTCCCCGGCCCGAACGACCTGAGCGTGCGCTTCCTATTCCACAACGGCACCACGGGCAACATCTCCACGCCGATCGCGTACCCCCTCTTCGGAAGCCCGAACGTGGAAATGAGCTGGACCGCCTTCGTGGCCGGGATGAACGCGTTCGCGGTCGGGGGTCAGAGCCAATGGTGCAGCGCGTGCGGGAACACAACGGGGGTGTGTGCCGTGCAGGGTGCGTCGGGCGGGCCTGGGGCGGCGGCGGGTGAGAGTGGGGGCGGGATGTCGAATGCGGTTGCGGGGGTGATTGGGGCGTTTGTGACGCTGGCTGTGATTTTGCTGGTCGAGGCTGTTGTTATGTTGGTTGCGGGGTTGAGGCTGGTGGGGAAGAGTAGGTTGAGGGCTGCGGGGGCGACGGCGGCAGAGAAGTGAGTGTATTCGCCACAGGGTTTGAAGG
>JAABUQ010003349.1_pt1 | contig 29604 bp, 29 predicted proteins | sample 5560001 | NCBI WGS metagenome assembly JAABUQ01 (sample SAMN10711888, study PRJNA513371) | rock metagenome | isolation source: Antarctica rocks | place: Antarctica: Victoria Land, Finger Mt nord | collected 2015-12-18 | reverse complement strand
GTCGCCAGCGCAGCCGACCCCTCCATGAACAATGCTATTATACGGAGTTTGGTACAGAGATGGCAAAAGAACGGGTTGAAATACTGTGAAATGTATGAGTTCGATGCGAGTCATCATCTACCTCACGACATCATCGGCACGAAAAATCCGCAACAGCAAGTCGCATTCGTCTATCCCATCCTGCTCGACCTCATTACGAGGAAACAGAATGTAGAACTGAAAGGAAAAAGCGTATGAGCGCAATAGACACGGTAAGAAACTTTGTTACCGCATTAGAGGACAATCGAGAAGAGGAAGTCCCGAACGCGTTGAGCGAACAGTTCTTATTCACAGGCTGGACGCCCAAGCCACTCAACAAAGCAGATTTTCTGACCACCATGAAGGAACTCAAGTCCGGCATTCCCAGCCTGATGTTCAATCTGCATAATCTCGCGGAGCAAGGCAGTACCGTTACAGGCAGCATACAGATCGCGGGCTATCAGAGCGACTCGTTCAGTATTCCACCACTAAGCCTGCCACCCGTACCACAGATGGCACGCAGCATCTCTTTACCTGTCGAGGATGTCTCCTTTGAACTCGAAGGCGATACAATCTCGCAATGGATTGTACATCATGTCGCAGGTGGTGGCATCTCAGGGTTACTACATCAATTAGATATCAACGCTCCTATTATTCAATAAAAAATGATGGGGATACCGTCTTGCTTGTCAACTCCCTCAGAAACTTCGGGAGAGTTGACAAGCAAAACGTTTCCACGGTTTGTTATCGTTCGCTATACTACAGTATATTCAATAGACTATGCCAAAAGGATAGATTTCAATTTCACTTTTTATACATGTAAAGCATGCTGTGTGTATTACTCTTGACAAGAGTTGACAATCTGAAGCATAATCTCCGTTATACCTTTCCTTTTGGCATAGTAGTAGAAGGACCTATTTTTATGGAGACCTATGGACGGCATCAATATCCCGGACGCCTCTTTATTGTAGAAGGCGTCGATGGCTCTGGGAAGAGTACCCAGATTGCGCTTCTGCGACAATGGCTGATTAGCGAAGGGTACACCGTGTTTTTCAGTGAGTGGAACTCATCTCCCCTTGTCAAACAGACGACCAGCAAAGGCAAAAAGAAGCAATTGCTGACACCGACAACGTTTAGTTTGATTCATTCCACAGACTTCGCTGACCGTACAGAACATGACATTATTCCGCCACTCAAAGCTGGAGCTATCGTGCTGGCAGACCGCTACATCTATACTGCATTCGCACGCGACGTGGCACGTAACGTGGATCGCGAATGGGTGCGCGAGTTATATCAGTTCGCGGTCAAACCGACAATGGCCTTCTATTACCGTGTGCCGCTAGAGGTCTCCTTGAGCCGTATCCTTACGGGCCGTACCGAACTGAAACATTATGAAGCAGGTATGGACCTGGGTTTGAGTACCGAACCTCATGAAAGCTTTAAGCTTTTTCAGCAACGTATCGTCAACGAGTACGAAGCGATGATCGATGAATTCGACCTGACGGTCATGGATGCGACTCTACCAATTCCTGAGCAGCAACGGCGTATGCGTAAACTCGTCAAGCCCTATTTACAGGGAGTGCGTCGTTTGCATTCTTCGGCGCGTGACGCGGCAGAGGCGGGTTTGATGCGTGAACGGCAAGAGCAAGGTGTTGGAAGCGAGAATAGTAAGAAGAGCGAGCGATAAACATGGGCAAAGAGGCAAAGGGAGGCTGGTCATATGCGGCGGCTCCCTATGAAAGTAAAGATAGAAGATCGTCACATTCATCCTCCACAACGGAGCGTGAATCTATGTCAAATTTGGCATTTTATGGCATTGACGCCATTCACCTCAAAGAACGTGACGAACTCCTACCTGGCCGCTTGATCGTCATTGAGGGAACCGATGGCGTTGGACGTTCAACACAACTAAGTTTGTTACGACCCTGGCTAGAGAGCAGTGGTTACGCGGTCGTCGATACTGAGATGACGCGTTCTGTCCTGGCTGGCCCCGGCCTCAAGCAGGCGAAAGAGGGGCATACACTTGGTCCTATCACATTGAACCTGTTCTATGCAACCGACTTCGTGGACCGCTTCGAGAATCAGATTGTGCCCGCATTACGCGCCGGTTTTGTCGTTCTCACTGACCGCTATATCTATTCGTTGATGGCCCGTGCCATTGTGCGCGGTGCCGACCAACACTGGATACGCTCTATCTATGGTCTGGCCCTCAAGCCCGACGCCATCTTTTACCTGAAAATTGGCCTCGATGACCTCATTCCTCGCATTCTGCAACGGGGTGGCTTCGACTACTGGGAGTCGGGGATGGATATGCGTCTCGGCGGTGATCTCTACGAAAGTTTCGTCAATTATCAGACGCGACTGATCACTGAATACGAGAAGATGACGCGCGAATTTAATTTCCACGTCATCGACGCCAGCATCCCCGTTGAACATATGGCGGAACAACTTAAAGAGGCCATTCTGCCGTTGCTGCCTACGGGTTAATACATAACGAACTCTGCAGGGGCCTTATTCTATAACGCCCTCGTGCCGATACACAATGTGACCGCTCATTGAGGAATGGAATCAATGGTTGGAAACGTAGTCGATGAGGACGAGGGCGTTATAGAATAAGGCCCCATTTGTTTTTAACTAAATCCATTTCTAAAGCCTCTTGACAAATGGCTCTAATTATATTATCTTTTAATTAGACGATTATACAATTGCAATATATCGAAAGGAAGTAATTATGGACGAGCGACAGAGCCGAATCGAGGCACAACGCAAATATGGTATGGCAAGAATGACGTATGAGTGGTCACAGGGCGAGCCTTTGACACGCTTGGGACGGGCCTTCGCAGACCCAATGCGGATACGGATACTTGCCCTGCTAGCGGAACGTTCTATGTATGGGCAGGAGCTAGCGGAGACGTTGAGTGTCGCAACCCCGACAATCTCGCACCATATCGCCATTTTGAAGGCGGCGGGTTTGGTAAGTGTCGAACGCGAAAACAACTATCACCACTACCATTTTGATGAGCAAGGGCTAAAAAACATGACGCAGATGCTGACCATTGAGCATCTACGAAACATTGGGCAAGCTATGCGGCTGCAAAAAGACCCTACGATTACGGCACTAACGGAGGCCGCTGATCGTAAAATGACACAGGATGCGTACTTCAAAGAGAGTCGCTTAATAAGCATTCCACCGGAGACGAAGGCACGTAAGTACATCTTGGAAAAGATAGCGGAGTCGTTCGAGTGGGGCCGTATCTACGATGAGAAAGAGGTGAATGCCACGCTCAAAACCTTTCATGACGATGTAGCTACGTTGCGCCGTGATATGATTGAGCAGAGCATTATGATGCGTGAAAACGGGCGTTACTGGCTTATACGTCCACAAACCACCCTGTAGGAGGAAATCATGGCAGATCCACGACAGCAGAAACTGGCACAGGTGCTGGTTCATTACTCACTAAAGATTCAGGCTGGCGACAGGCTGGTTATTCATGCACCGATGGTTGCGGCACCGCTTGTACGCGAGGTATACCTGGAAGCGTTGCGAGCAGGTGCCTATATCACTCCTCGTATCGACATGGACGAACTGTACGAAATTCAGTTACGCGAGGGTAGTGATGAGCAGTTGACGCATGTATCAGAGATAGACGTGTTCGAGAATGAACACATGAACAAATACCTGGGTATCTGGGCATCGCAAAACACACGCGCCTTGAGCAAGGTCAAACCGGAGCGTATCGCTTTGCGCGACAAGGCGAACGCTGCAATCTCGAAACGCTTCTTGGAGAGGGCAGCAAATGGTGAGTTACAGTGGTGCGGCACACTGTTTCCCACACAGGCGCACGCACAGGACGCGGGCATGTCGCTAAGCGACTACGAAGATTTTGTGTATGGCGCAGGTCTACTCGACCAGGACGATCCAGCGGCGGCATGGCGCAGAATCGACGAAGAGCAGCAGCGTATCGCTACTTACTTAGAGCAACATGACGAAATTCATATCGTCGCTCCTGGTACAGACCTGACCTATCATGTTCGCGGTCGTAAATGGATTAGCTGTGCAGGTACCGTCAACTTTCCCGACGGCGAGGTATTCACTGGACCAGTTGAGAATTCGGTGAATGGAACTGTGCGCTTCACCTATCCTGCTGTGTACAACGGTAATGAGGTCGAGGATGTGCGGCTCACCTTCAAGGAAGGCAAGGTCATCGAGGCTACGGCGAGTAGTGGTCTGGACTTCTTGAACGCGATGCTCGATATGGACGAGGGTTCGCGTTTCCTGGGTGAGGTTGCGTTCGGCCTCAACTATAACGTCAAGCAATTCACCAAAGACATCTTGTTTGATGAAAAAATTGGTGGCACGATGCACATGGCTCTAGGTGAGTCCTACCCTGAAACGGGCGGCAAGAACGAGTCGGGCTTGCACTGGGACATGGTATGCGATCTGCACGAAGGCAAAGTCTATGCCGACGGGCAGTTGTGTTATGAAAATGGAACGTTTGTTATTGCGTAACGACAATATTGATATGTTTGATGTGTCAATTCCGCGTGCGGAATTGACACATCAAACATAGTGACACAGGAGGGTATTATGTCAATTTCAACCTCTTCTCGCGAAACAATTACGACAGGATTTACGCAGGTTGTTGACATACTCTGTGATATTGCAGATACGTATCGCATGCTTGGTCGGCAGGAGGATGCGGTTACACTGCTCAAAACGGGACTGTCTCTGCCTGGGGATGAAACCGCGTTGTCTGCTCAGGCAAAGCTGCTCACGAATTATGGAAAACAACTCACGGCAAGCATGTTTAGAACCAGCAGAACGGCTGACGAGGCTCTTTCTGTACTGACACATGCGAGAGAGATTGCAGAATCGCTGCAAGATGAATTGCTGCTAGCAAGTGTACTCTATGAGTTAGGCGAAATCTATTTTGTGCGTGGGCATAAAACGACGGGGGAGGATAGCGATTATGATACTTCCCTTGCATATTTTCAGCAGGCACTCGCTATACGTGAAGCTCTACACGATGAAAAAAACATGCCGCAGTCACTACTGAGTGTTGGACGTATGTATCAGAACATAGGGCAAAACGAGGCCGCGCAACTCTATATCGAACGCGCTCTGCAAAGTGCCGAACAACAACAGGATAGAGCAATACAGGGCGAGGCGACAAACCATATCGCCATTCTCAAAGCTGGTCAAGACGACTTAGAGGACGCGATTCAACTGGTCAAAGTCTCGATTGCGATACGAGAACAGGCAGGACTGGCAGCAGAGGTGCCCTACTCGTATCTCTCTCTTGGGGAACTTTATCAGGCGAATGGGATGAGCAAAGAAGCACTCACAACCTATCAGCAATGCTATACACTTGCGGAACAGGTGCAAGCGACGCAGGTCACAACTATTGTTCTGCTTGGTATCGGCTATGTCTATCTTGAGGATGGAAAGGCTGAGCAAGCTGTAGAACAATTTCAGCGAGCAAAGACACTATCGGAATCAATTGGACTCAAGACAGGGATACAAGAGGCGCAAGAGGCACTGGAAGAAGTAGGGATTGGGTAAAGATGTGATAGGATGAAGAGTATTCGTCGATAGACATAGGTTATCTAAAGTTTGTATGTAATTGAAGGGAGATTCATCGTGCAAGAGGCTACAGTGCCACTACTTACCACCTGGATGAACTTCTACGTCATCATAGGTGCCGCTGCTGCTTCACTGACTGGATTGATGTTCGTAGTACTCACCTTGATCGTGGGAACGAGGCAGCAGGCGACGAGCGAGACTTCTGCGGCCTTCGCCACGCCAACGGTCGTGCATTTTTGTTCCGCACTCCTCATCGCTGCCATTCTCAGTGCGCCTTGGCAGGCACTCTGGAATGTTGCCCTTCTGCTCGGTCTCACTGGTCTAGGTGGGGTGACATACATCGTCATCATTGTGCGGCGCATGCGTCACCAGACGAGTTACAAACCGGTCATGGAAGACTGGATATGGCATGTGATGTTACCGCTCGCTGCGTACATAGCACTCATCATTGCAGCAATGGTACTTCCAGGCAATCCTGCACCGATACTATTTGTTATTGGTGCTGCAACTGTTCTACTGCTATTTATCGGTATCCATAACTCATGGGATACTGTAACATACGTTGCCCTTGGGAATATTCAATCTGAGAACAAGAGTCAGGACTAGAACGAACTGCTCTTCGACGAGCAACGCTCATCAACTAGAAAACGGGCAAGTAGCGTTCAAGCTCCCAGGCGTGAACCTGCCTGCTATACTCGGTCCACTCGATGGTTTTGGCGTCGAGAAAACCTTCGTAGATGGAATCGCCAAGCGTTTCACGAATGAGCGCATCCTCGCGTAGAGCTTCAAGGGCCTCACCAAGGGTCGCGGGCAACAAACGGGAGCGAGAGCGCAAACGTTCGCTCTCGTCGCGCAAAAACAAGTTCTCATCCATCGGTGCGGGAAGCGTTAATTTACGCTGGATACCATCAAGGCCAGCGCGTAGCATCACAGCTAAGGCAAGGTAGGGATTACAACTGGGATCGCTACAACGTAATTCAACACGCATCGAGGTCTGCGGGTTGATGCCAGAACGTGGCACCCGAATCAGTGCCTGCCGATTGACACGTCCCCAGTTGACATGTGAAGGGGCCTCGAAACCTGGAATGAGCCGTTTATAAGAGTTTACCAGTGGGGCAAGAATGGCACATAGGGCACGTGCATGAGCAAGTTGACCCGCGATAAAATAGCCCGCGATATCCGAGAGACCGTACTCGTTCTTAGCATCGACAAAGACATTCTGTCCTGTTGCAAGATTGACAAGTTGCTGATGCATATGCAAACCAGAACCGCTAATGCCGTAGAGCGGTTTAGGTAGGAAGGTCGCGTACAAACCGTGATGGGCGGCAAGAGCTTTCACGACATATTTCGCGGTCATCAAGCCATCGGCAATGTGCAGAGCGTCGGTCGCCTCAAAGTCTATTTCGTGCTGTCCTGCGGCAACCTCGTGATGGCTTGCCTCAATTCCAATGCCCATCTGTTGTAGCGCGTATACCATCTGACGCCGTACAGTGGCGGCGAGGTCGGTGGAAAGATCGAAATAGCCACCGTTATCATGCGGTAGGGGTGTTGGTGTTTTATCATCGAGTTGCAGCAGGAAAAATTCCAGTTCGGGCGCGACATGAAAGCTGTAACCAAGCGTGTGTGCCATCTCGATTGTTTGGAGTAATGTGGCACGCGGGTCGCCATCAAAACGCTCGCCATTGGGTGTGCGTACATCACAGATCACACGCGCCACCACGCCACCATCGTCTTCCTGTAGCATATCGTTCAGACGCGCCGACGAGGAGGGACGCACGGTACCAGGCAACACAGCAAAGGTTGAGAGGTCAGGAAAGAGGTACATGTCACTTTCAGCGATGCGTGCGAATCCCTCAAGTGATGAGCCATCAAACCACTTGCCATGTGTCAGGCAATCAGGAAACTGCTCTACCGGAATGGTGACACATTTTGCCATACCGACTACATCGGTAAACTCCAAATTGACAAAACGCACCCTTTGCTGCTCAATCGTAGCTACAATGCGCTCTCGCTCTTGTTGATCCTCCATAGTATTCACGCTCCTTGCTGCTCAGGGTGTGATGAATCAGACCCGTACAGAGGCATTTTTGCATGAATGGGGGGGTGATGTCAAGCGCAGAAAAAAGAGGAGAAGTTGTTAGATGAAGGGCGACCACAAGGGCCGCCCCTACTATACACGGATGCATGCTACCCCTGGTAAATATAGTAGGGACGATCCCTTGTGGTCGCCCGTTGGTAATCTCTTTTTTTCTGCGCGAAGTCTAACCTTGACCCAGCCAATGTTGGTCGGCTCGCTCTTCCCATGTAGCGCGAATAGCGTTGAACTCATCCTGTGAGAGATTGCCTGCCGATAACATATCAATGTTTTGACGCATATGATCAGCGTTTGTGGTACCAACAATCGCTACATCTACGCCGGGGACGCTCAGCGTGAAACGGAGAGCCGTTGCGATAGAGCTTGTGGACTCGCTCTTCAAAAAGTCGTAGCCGAGGGTTTGGAGCCGTTCCCAGTAAGGATAGGCATACGCATTTTTGTCCATTGTGGCATTGAGCCACGCAGCCTCAGCAATGGGACGTTTGGCAATGATACCCATTTTACGCTCGATAGCGGCTGGAAGGGTGAAGTCTATCTCTTGCTGATCGGCGATACTGACGGAGGTTTGCAGCGTATCAAAGACATCTGTACGAATGGCGTAGCGTGCATCTTCGTTGTCACCACTATAGCCGATGTAGCGCGTCTTCCCTTCGCGTTTTGCCTTCTCCAATACTTTGATAACGTCGCCCTTCCGTAAGACATCGAGCGAGCAACTATGCAATTGGAGCAGATCGATGTGATCAGTACGCAATCTTCTCAGGCTACGATCTATGCTGGCCTCAATCAAACGTGGGTCCCAATCTGGTAGATCGGGTAAATCCTCGCCGACGGCATGACCACACTTGGTAAAGAGAAAATAGTCGCTACGTCGGCTTGCCATAGCCCGCCCGATCAAGTCTTCGCTATTCCCATAACACGCGGCGGTGTCAATCACGTTGACACCTGCATCGAGCGCACTGTTCAACGTCTGTTCAACGTCCGCAAGCGAAGCGCCGCGTATCTCTGAACCGCCAAAGCCCAGCACGCTCACCTGCATATCTGTTTTCCCAAATTGACGCGTTTCCATAACGTCCTCCTCTATATTTTTGTCTCTACCTCTATGCACGATTGAGGCACGGAAAACGTGTCAATGTGCTTCTATAGATAGGGATTGAAAAAGAGGTACCTTGGATTGAGTCGCTCACAGAGTGTTATGAATAAATGAATAACGGCCCCTACGTTTGTTTTCACTAATGCACCACGAGTTCGCGCAAATCCTTGATACGCTTCTCGCTAGGCCATGCACCGTGCATAGCTGTATGAACCTAGAAAGCCCCTTGGAATCGTTGGTCGCTTTGCAAATATTTGGCACCTTGTATCGCTTTTATCCAATGTTCGATGCACCAATCCATATCTCGTTACGCATCATCTCGATGTATTTCTGCCATTATCCTATCAATTAATACTTCGATATATCCTGGCTCATCCTGTGGAAAATTATCTATACGCGAGAAAGACATGCCATACCATTCATAAACGGTTCCTAGTCCATAGCAAGCCTGTACGACAAAAGATTACATTAATTATAATAAGGCATATCGTAAAAAACAGTATTGTGAGGAACAAGAATATTCTCAAATTAGGGCTATCAATAGGATTTCCTAAGTAAGATATAAGTCCAAAAGCGTTCAAGAATAGCCATATCATTAAAGAAATGAGTCCAAATAACAAGCGTTGACTTAGAGGGGGTTTCAGTGTCATATTTGTCAAAGGAATTTTTTGTTCGGGGTCAGGAGGAATACCTTGATAGTAAGGTTGTCCTTCATAACCAGCATAAGAGGAGCGAGGTCTATCATAAGAACTTTCAAAGTCTATTTCCTGTTGTGGCATATTTGTCAACTCCTTTACTTATAAGTAGTATTTTTATTTTCTTTACGAAGTGAACCACTAAAAGGTTCTTGTCTAGTCATCTAAGAAACTCATTTTAATCTACTTTGCTATTCTATCACACCTTACATTATAGTAATGAAAGCAAAATGATCAGTGAGGAGTAAGAGAACCAAAATATTGTAGTAGACTATTTAGCAAAAACGTCAAATTTGAGAAACCATAAAAGGTAATGCTTGAAATTGCTGGGCCTATAAGGTACAATTTTATTTGTAGAGGCATTGGAGCGGGCTGAAGATGAGCCTATGCAATAGATGATGTTATCTATTGCATAGGCTCATCTTAGATTATTTCTTCAACCCGTATATCTTCTCGAACTTGTTCACCAGATAGTGCGTGAAGTAGTCGGGGTTGAGCGGCTCGTCTGTGACGCGCCGCATGAGTTCATCGGGCTGGTAGATGGCACCGAACTTGTACATGTGCTCACGCAACCAGTTGAGGATGATCGAGGTATCGCCCTTTGCAAGCGATTCGTCGAAGTTTGGTAGAGCTTTGTGCAGGGTGTTGAGTATCTGCGCCGCGTTCAGGTTGCCGAGCGTATACGTCGGGAAGTAACCGAAGCCGCTTGCCCAGTGGACATCCTGCAGGATACCTTCGCTATCGGTGGTCGGCGTGATGCCGAGATACTCCTGGTACTTCTCGTTCCACATACGAGGTAGCGACTCAACCGCGACATTGCCGTTAATCATCTCTTTTTCGAGCTCGAAGCGGATGATGATGTGCAAGTTGTACGTCACTTCGTCGGCCTCGACGCGAATCAGGCTTGGCTCGACATGGTTGAGGGCGCGGGCAAAGGTCGCGTAGTCCACGTTGGCGTACTGCTCTGGGAAGGCTTTTTGCACAAGTACGAATTGACCCTGCCAGTATTGTGGCGAACGACCAATCGCGTTTTCCCAGAGGCGTGACTGTGACTCGTGAATACCGAGCGAGGCACCACCTGCGACTGGCGTATTGACGAGCGTGTGTGCGCTGCCCTGCTCGTAGAGGGCATGACCGCCTTCGTGAATTGCCGCCATCAATGACTGTTGCAACAGTTGCTCGTTGGTGCGAATGGTGACGCGCACATCGAACGGTGTACCCATGTTGGTGGTGAAGGGATGTGGCGATTGCGCGATGGCTCCATAGGTAAAGTCATAGCCCATGCCTTTGAGAATGGCGATACTCAACTCGACCTGCTTGTCTGAGGCAAAATGGCCCTGTAAGCAGGAGGTGTCTACCATGTTGCCACTCGCTTGAATACGTTTCAAGAGGGCGGTACTCACAGCACGGATTGGCGCGAAGAGTGCGTTGACACGACTGGCGGTTAGTCCAGGTTCGTAGTCGTCGAGCAAGGCGTCGTAGCGCGACTCGACATAGCCCATGCGGTCGGCATACTCACGCTGTAGTTCGATGGTATGGGCGAGGAAAGGTGCAAAGCTGGCAAAATCGTTATTTGCGCGAGCCTTACGCCATGCCTCATAACTAACGGCATCATGACGCGCCATCTCCTCGACGAGGCTACGCGGCAACTTCGTACTGCGGGTGTAATCACGGAGCGTCTGTCGTACCAATCCGCGATCAGCATCGGTAAAGGGAGAGCTTTGCACTGGTGCTTCGAGCGAGGCCAGCAACTTTCCGAGCGTGTCACTACTCAATCTATCATGTAAGACGCCTTGTAGTACGGCCATTTGTGTGCCGCGTACCGCGCCTGCTCCATCCGGCATCTGCGTATTCTGGTCCCATCCCGCAAGGTTGCCGAGATCGTTCAAGGCGCAAATGTCGCGCACATAATCGAGGAGGGCACTGATGCGTGCATCACTACGCGTAAAGTCGGGCGTTCCCCCTGTATCTTCTCCTGTTGCATTCTGTTTGACTAAAGCCATGGTAAATTCCCTCTCTGTCTGGCTGTACGTGTGCGCTAAACCCATCCACTCAAGGTCTCGACACAAACAAAAAAGAGACCTGCACAAGTGGTCCTTTGTAAGTATTCTTGCTGAAGATACAATCATTCGGCGAGCATGACAAGGGCTACGGATTCGGCATATTCCGTCTTAATATGCTACCAGTATACAAGGATTACGCAGAGATTGATAGGGTAGATACACGCAAAATTATCCCTGTAGAAAAGAACAGGAGCATAGACTGGTGAAAAGGGCAATGTATTACCTGTGTTTCTATGCTATGCTTGAACGAAAAAATTAGAGAGAAAAGAAGCCGATGAGCCAGACCGTTAACCCAGCACCAGTCGCACGTAGACGTAGCCGTAATCCCGACGAGGACGGTTTTAGTCTGCGTCAAGTTCCGATAGCATTCGCAAGTATCCCGCGCGTTATGAAACTTGTGCTGTCGGCAAGTACTCTTCTTACCGTATTGATGGGGATATTGAGTATTTTACAGGGCTTCATGCCTGCGTTAAGCATCGAAATTACCCGTATCGTTGTCAATAGTGTCGAGGTGGGCATCAGAATACACTCAATCAATCCTATCTGGGTGCCCGTTGGTTTGCAACTCGCGGTTGTGCTGGTGACAAGCCTACTGAGTACGTTGGGCAATATCGTACAGCAATTGTTGCAAGAAAAAGTCTCCAACAAAATCCAACTGCTGGTATTAGAGAAGTCGAATACGCTGGACCTCTCTTTTTTTGAGGACCCAGCATTTTACGACAAGTTGCGGCAAGCAACCGATCAATCGACGTATCAACCTGTGTCGATGATCTCGCAAACGTTCGACCTATTCCGTACTATTGTGACGCTGTTCTCGGTCATCGCTATTTTGCTGCAACTCGAATGGTGGCTTGCAATTGTCGCGCTGCTCATTCCAATTCCGGCCTTCATCTCCAGCGCGAAATATGGTTGGATCGGTTATCAACGTATGCGTCGCCAATCGCCTGAAAAACGCATAATGTCATATATACAAACATTAATGACGACTGACACGTATAACAAAGAGGTCAAGCTGTTCACGCTCGGCAACTTCTTTATCACGCGCTTCCGTCGCTTCGCCAACAAGTTTTATGAAGAGAACAAAGGTATCCTGATACGGCGCTACATGATGAACTTTCTGTGGACAGGTCTGACGGGAGCGGCGAATACGGGGATTTACCTGTATGTTGCGATACGTACCGTTACGGGTTCACTTGGTATAAGTGGACTGATCGCCTTTACACAGGCGGCGGTACAGGCAGGACAGAGCTTTCAAAGTCTGCTAAACGGTATCTCTAACACCTATGAGAACAACCTGTACATCAACACGTTGTTTGATTTTCTTGCTTATGAACCTAAGATTATCTCGCCGCAAAAACCAGAGCCAGTGCTACCCAATGCGGAAATCAAAGGACTGGATATCGAGTTTCGCGATGTGAGCTTTACCTATCCCGGCAAGGACCCGTTGACACAGTACGCACTGAAGCATGTGAGTTTCAAGGTGGAAGCGGGCGAGTCGATTGCGCTGGTTGGCCGCAACGGTGCGGGTAAGACGACGATGGTCAAGTTGCTGACGCGCCTGTACGATCCCGACGATGGCGAAATTCTGATTGGTGGGCGCAACATCAAGGAATACGATCTGCAAGAGTTACGTGAGCAGGTCGGTGTCATCTTCCAGGACTATGTGACGTACTATATGAGCGCACAGGAGAATATCGGCGTTGGACGTATCGCCGAGATCGAGGATCGTGAACTAGTGACGAGTGCGGCACGTAAAAGTGGCGCGAATGCTGTCATCGAAAGATTGCCCGAACAATACGACACAATGCTTGGCAAGTGGTTCGAGAAGGGTACGCAGTTGAGTGGAGGCGAGTGGCAGAAGGTCGCACTGGCGCGTGCGTTTATGCGTGACGCACGCATCCTCATTCTCGACGAACCCACCAGTTCGCTCGACGCCCAGGCGGAATCAGAAGTCTTCTCGCACTTCCGCGCGTTGACGAATGGCAAGACCGCCCTGTTCATCAGTCACCGCTTCAGCACCGTGCGTCTCGCCGACCGCATCTTCGTGTTGGAGAACGGCACCATCCTCGAAAGCGGCTCACATGGCGAACTGATGCATTTGGATGGTCGCTATGCGGAGTTGTTTAATATGCAAGCGGAGGCGTACAGGTAAGGCACTTATATGTACAACGCTTCAACGTCCCGAACGACTCGTGCTATCATGAAAATGGTATAGCTTTGTCACCTATCCTTATGGATACATCGTATAACCTTTATAACTCCTATCTCAACGGATAGGAGTTATAGCAGCGACTACATAAAAAAAAGGAATGGGACACATGAGTACAATGTGACGACGCTATATAGCAGAATTTATGTATCTCTGGTGCCCATTTCAATCCGGCTATCACTCTCGGATTTGCTGTTGCACGTCGTTTTCCATGGCGTTACGTTCTTCCATACTGGCTGGCTCAGTTCGCTGGTGCTATTGTTGCTAGTACGATGCATTTTCTTCTCTTATACAACTATGCTGTTGCTGCACATTTCGCGGCCACACGTCCTCAGATTGGCTATGGTCAAGTTGTTGGTATCGAGGCCATTCTTACCTTCTTCCTCATGCTCGTCTCTATGGCTGTGGGAACGGACCGTCGCGTGAGTCAAACTGTAGCAGGGCTTGCCATTGGGCTAACGGTACTGCTCGATGGGCTTGTCAGCAACTTCCTTACAGGTGGAAGCATGAATCCAGCTCGTAGCCTGGGACCTGCCCTCTTCGCTGGAAGCACGGCACTAAGCACCTATTGGATCTATGTGGTGGGACCGCTTATGGGTGCCTTGCTTGCGGCAGGAATATACGAACTGCTACGCGGTGATAAGAGAAGTGCGAAAGATGTTCCTGAAGCATTGCCACCAGAGGTGGCAAGCGAGTCAAAGCCACTCTCTGTATAGGTTCGTAAGGCATTGCCAATGCACGAAAAGCAACAAGAAATCAACTTTGTAGTATCATAACAGTTTGCATCTTTATTAAGGATTTAGTGGTCGGCTGCGTATGTTTTTCGCTGTTATTACCGTAAATGCAGAGGTTAGTGCATTCCCGTACTCGCTTACAACATTTGCTACAATCTCTGCTTTTTGCTCAAAGGCTAATCCAGGAAGTCGCACTAATAGAACTCCAAAAGCTTGTTGCTTATTATGGATAACTAACTCACCAAAGTCTTTGTCATCCGTAATAAGCAACGCCTTTTGTTTATAAGCCATATCTAATACAATTGTATCTGCGATACCTTGTCCTTGTATCGTGTACCGGACATTATGCCCATCTTGTTGCAGTTTCTCTACAACCTGAACAGCAATGTTTTCATCAACAATGATGTTCATGAAGCTGCTTCTGTTGTACGTAGCAAGTCAACGGCATAGGACAAAGCTGCATGAATACCGTCGATGGTAAGACGAGGATGAGCAGCTAAAAGGTCTTCTATCGTGCCACCTTCAGCTAATTCCTCAAGAATATGTTCAACCGTAATACGTGTCCCTGCAATGACAGGTTTACCCATCATCACCTTTGGGTCCGAAGAAATTAATGCTTTGTACATATTCTTTGTATCCTTTCGTAGAGGTAGAGAAAACGTCAACTAACTATATCATTTTTTCTCTACCCCTAATCCACGCTCAACACCCGCCACATCATACACTCCGCCATTTTGCTCATACCCACCCACGAACGGGTCTTCGGTTAAGAGCATGGGTGTATCCAGATCGATATAGCGAAAGCCACCGACGCCTGCTGCGAAGTGGGTGGCGGCGGCGATGGCAAGGCGTGACTCGATCATCGCCCCAATCATCAATTGTGTGTTGTTGGCACGGCAGAGGGCGGCGATATCCATTGCCTCGACAAAGCCGGACTTCATCAAATTCAGAACACAATATATCACTTTTAAGCTGGACATACCAGTAATCCCCGCTCAATCACTGGCTGCCAAGGTAGCTGAAAAGGGAGTAGCATCAGTATCCTACCTATCTCGCTAGGGTACTACCTACTCCTGTTACACGAATGTTACGAGTTCGCAAGGTACATGATGTTCTCTTGTTCGCCGTGTACTCAACGCCTACATGGAATTTAGACTAGACAAAGGTATGCTTGCGTATACCACACTCTTCCAGCCTCCAACATACTATCTCGAAAGCGTGACCCCACTTACTACCTTCCAGGAATCTAACGTTTTACTCGCTACCACTACCTTGTACATTCAACGTTAGCTAGCGACATGAGGCAATGTCCATGAAAGAGGTTCGCATGCCTTACTATCATTGCAGCAGTATTCCGATTTAATCGACTTGCGTCCTTTTTAGTAGGGACTAGCACTTACAATAAAAATCGAACAAATTTCCATCCTAACAATGTAACTGGTCTACCTATTAAGCCACCCAAGCAAACCACGTCAACTACCAGTTTGATCAACTCGCAAATATGTTGCCATTGTAAAACAATCATCAAGCTTAGAGATTTGTTTGCTCAGTACTGTTACTACTTCTTATTCATAGCGAAAAAGATTTCAGTCCCTCAAGCAGGGAATGCCGCTACATATTGAAAGTCAACTATCCTAGTACCTCGCATTGCCTCATGGAAGAATCTTACTCAGAGAAGGAACATGCCTCATGGATAATCTTACCTTGAGCCGTTTGAACGCATCACTCGTCATGTTTTCAGTGAACCATTGCCTCATGAGAAAAGGGGCAACGACTTATCGTCTTCCCAACCTGTTGATTCATGAAAACTCGTTCGTTGACTCAAGGAACATCTTACTCTGCATCGACTCGCTCGACAAGTGAACACCCCAAAAATACCAGGGAGTCTGAGGGGCAGTGCTCCGAAGTCTGGTCCAGGGACTTGCCCCTAGTTACAGCGAAGCGTGCCGTCACCGCAAGCCGCGGAGGGATGGAGAGAGGTTCGGAGAGAGGAAGGGAACCATGCATTGTGATGCGTTCCCTTCCTCTCTCCGAGAATTAGACACTCACCACGACTTCTGCACGGAGTTCTGAGGCTGGCGTCTGTCCGTTGACGGCTTCTTCCCTCCACTGATCCTCAAACGTCACGAGCAGACGCCCACGGAGTTTCGAGAGACCTCTTTGCAAGGTTCGGACCTGGTTGATAGAGTTCTGGGGAGACCTTTTCCAACTGATGAAAGATCTCAATGCCCGTGAGTGCGGGATTGTCGAGGACCCAGGACGTAATCTGTTCCCATTCGCCCTCAAAGGGATCCTTGCGTGTGCGCCAATCATGAGGCCACTCGGTTTTTTGATACTTTTTCTTCCGCTCTCTTTTGAGCAGGGACGAAGGCGTATGAGGAAGCCCATCTGCAGGAACCTTGTCCTCCGTACACTGCTGGACCGAAAACTCAAGTGGAGTAAGAGATTCAGAACACTTGGATGAAGACGAGATAGCGTGCCTCCACAGTGCCTTTTGCAAATGTTCAAGTTGTGTCAGCAAACGTAGTGGGTCCAGATCTCCTGTGATTCGAAGCAGTTCTTGTTGCTTGTGGGCAGACAAGGTTCCAGAGGCAAGGAGTCGTTGCATCGGCGTTTGTGCTTGATCATAGGTGTGCCGAACTTTGCTGCCGTCGCGCTCTTTCATCTGGAGTTTCATCGGGGATTGAAAGCAATTGACATACAAGCACAGTGCCCGGTAGAGTTCAGTGAGTTGGCGGTAGGCCAGTTCGCCAGTAAAGCGATCATAGCCAACAACTTGCCGAACAATCTGCCCATTTTTCTGCTCCACATAGCACTGGTCGTTGCTTCGTCAGGGACGCCCTTTGGTGAAGGTGATGTATTCCTGTTCACAAAACGCGAACAGTTCCACATTGATAAACTCGGCACCGTTGTCCGTGTCGATCCCTACGAGTGGAAAAGGGAGCAACTGTTGTGCCCGCTTGAGGGCAGCAACGACAGCTTCTTGACCACGACTCAGGAGTGGAAGGCACTCGGTCCACCCTGGGCGATATTCGTCAGGGTCAACGTGTAGAGAAACGAGCCTTCAGCCGATGTCGCACAGTGGGCGACGAGATCAGCTTCCATGAAACCGGGCGTGGTCTCATTCCAATCGTTGAAGATGCGAACGGGAATCTGCTTTTTGAGCAGCGTTCCCGATCTGGTGGTCGAAATCCCATGACCCTCGCGCTTGCGGTATGGCTGAAGAATCCGATCAGCAGCCGCCGGACTTATCGCGAGGAGCAGGCCCCGACATTCCTCGCTCAGATGGAGATGCCCATGCCGCTCCAACGACTCCACTAGGGTTGGCAAGAACGGAATCAGACGCTTGGCACAGATGTGATTGGCTGCTGTCCACGCCAGGTGCAATGCTTGCTGTACCTCTGGTCCATAGTAAGGTGGCCGTGGACGCTCTATCGACAGTTTGGGTGCGACAGGATGACTCAGGAGCCGAAATAGCATACTTGCGTACATAACCTGTGGCGGCGACAAACTCATCGAGAATGACGGTTTTGAGTGCTGGTGATGCCTCTCGGTATCGAGGCGCGATCTGGAGTAACAATTCTTTTTTACTTCGGTAGCTCAAATGTGACCTCACGTTACCCTCCACTTGTGTATAGCTTTGGGTTACATTACTGGTGAGGCAAGCACCTGTCAAGGGTAACATCTCTAGTGAGTCAATTCGGAGTGACAGAAAAACTTACGCCCTGAACGCAATCATGAAGTTAGGAGCAACCAAATGTATATCAGGGAGCAATCACTTTTTGATCGTGTTTCTCATAGGGAACAAGGACTGCTGACCGAATTTCGCTCAATCAACTCAACGTCTACGAACGTAGAGGTTCCTATCTTCGTTGGGTTCTCCACTTGTTCTAAAAGGTGTCTCACGGCAATCGCTCCCAACGCTTCTTTGTTGATGCGTACCGTCGTGAGGGCCGGGGTCAGATGTGCAACCAAAGCAATATCGTCAAAGCCAACAACCGAAACATCTTCGGGAATACGGCGTCCCACCTTACGAAGAGCCTCTACTGCTCCAATCGCGGTTGTATCATTCATACAAAAGATAGCTGTAAACGGCACATACCGTTCCAGCAAACGCCGACATGCTTGGTACCCTCCAGCAATGCTGAAATCACCAACCTCAATAAGCTCGTGTTTTATAGATAAGCCAGCATCGAGTAAAGCCATGCAATAACCAGTATAACGTAAATCGACCGAAGCAGGATGGGTGGCTAGAAGAGTAGGGCTACCTATATAAGCAATTTGGCGATGGCCTTGTTTAATCAAATACCTTACCGCTATGCTTGCCCCCTCGAAGTAATCACTATCAACACAGTCAATTCTGTAACCAGGTAGATGATTCACGACTGCTACGACGGGAATGTTAAGACTTTCCACAAGAGGAATGATTGCAGGCTCTACGAAATCAGCCAGCAGAATACCATCCAGTTGCAGTTTCTGGATTAACAATAAGAATTTCGGAGGCATTTGTATCACATCTCTCATATCGCGATAAATCACTTTTATACCAAATTTGTAAGCTTCTCTCTCAACTTCATAAAGGATATAAGGCCAAAGTGTATTACTTCGTGTTTTTTCCTCATATAAAGGTGAGCAAAACAGAAATCCGATCTCTTTTAGTGCTAGAAGATGTCTCTCTGGGAGAGCTTTCGCTGTTAATTTCTTATACCCAAGGGAAATTGCGGCTTTCACGACTCGATCCCTGCTCTCTTCAGTAACATTGCTGTAGTTATTGAACACGCGTGATACCGTTCCGACCGAGACGCCAGCTCTATAGGCAACATCTTTCACCGTAACTGAACCTGTCATAGACACATTTCCTTCTTCATTGCTGTATGATTTCCCCAGAGATTGAATGTAGGTAATCCTGTATTGCGAGACAGTATAGATAGCTACATATTGTGAACTTGGATTACAAGTTTCAAGATATTGTGTCTGACCTAACTGGATGGTTACAGATGGATGCTATAAGCTCATGATACGTGAGGATAGCAGAGGCTCAACGTACTGACGGCATCACAACACGACGACTCGCCAACCATGGTTCTCTGCCTCTTGTTCGTATAGCATAATCGATGGTTACCTCACCAGCTTTTCAGGCAACTACTAGGGATGGAGTCGCTTAAAACCTCTCTATTAAGAAATATCTACTACGGCGTGCCTGCTGAAAGAGTAATTCTTTCAGCAGATCACTATTCATCATTCCATCGGCAGTGACCCAGCTGAGGGATTCGCACGAGCATTATCTTGACACCTCTTCTCTGTTCTGTAGAAGCGGTTTTTCCATTCCCCTCAATACAATTGGATTAACTAGTAGCGAGAGGGTCGTCACAAGATACAACACTCCCATTGCCAAGAGCGTTATCTGCAACCCTAACCAAGCGACCAAATATCCACTCATAAACGTACCTAGCGGGATGCCTGCAAGAGTGCCAGCACTTATCGTCCCAAAGACCCTGGCACGCATCTCTGCTGGCACCCGTTCTTGCATCACCGTGAAAAAAATTGGGTTCACAGGAGCGATAGCGAGTCCAGCAATGATTTGCCCAGCAAGGAGAAAAGGCAATACCGGTAGGAGCAAGAATACCCAAAAGCTGAGCGTCCCACCTATCGTGTATCCTATACCGTAGGTGAAACGTCGTGGTAGCCGATGACCAATAGCCGCGAATATCAAAGTTCCTACAAATGCCGAACCTCCCGAAGCAGCCACGATGAGGCCGAGGGGAATGGCACTATGAAAGACGTGCTTGATGTATGTCGGTTCCACAACCGAAAAGAACGCACCATCAATCATGTTCGTAATCAATATCACTAGGACAAGAGAGAGGACAAGTGAGTCGCGCCGGATGAAGCGTACTCCTTCCCATAAAGAGACGAGATAACGAGGCTCGCTTTCCCCTGTTTTGATCATTGTCGATGGTATTGGCACGGACACACCGATAAGCAAGGCAGAGATGGCAAACGAAGCTGCATCAAGCCAAAGGAGGTTGCTCGTTCCAACCAGAGCAATCAGAACACCTGCAAGTGGAGCACCAACGAGACCTGCCACACGATTAATGCCATCCGCGAAAGCATTCGCTTGTTCTAAAGGCATCACAGCCATCTCTGCCAGATCAGGGATCATAGACCGACGAGCGGTGCCACCTGGCGACTTGAGGAGTCCACCCAGAAACACTAACCCTAAGAGTTGCCAGAAAGCCAGCCCCACAGTGTTGTGCAGCAAAGGGATGAACATCACTGTCGCACCACTCGCGACATCGCCAATCACGCTTGTGCGCTTGTAACCAAGACGGTCTACGAGGGCACTTCCAAAGAAAGCGGAGAACACCATAGGCAATGTAGAGAAGAAAGCGGTGATACCTGTCTGGGTCACACTGCCAGTTGTCTGCAGCACAAACCAAGGAATGGCAAGTAGCGTAAACATATCTCCAATGTATGAAATAGCACTTCCTACAAAGAAAGCGATAATTGGGAACTTCCTTACCTGTATTGCTTGCTGTTCCATAGTCTGTGTTTCCTTTAGCTTATTCATCATAAATTTCCATAGATACCAATCACCTCATAGGTCTCGCCGTCTGAAATGATGGTAAGCTGAGCAGTATCTGTGACACTCTCAAAACGTGTGAGGATTGCCGCACGTCCATCAACCTCCAAATGTTGTCGGGGAAGCGTACGTATTCTGGGATGTATATGCAAGAATTGCTGCCCTTGCATCGATTCTAAAACCAAGCCCTCCAAAGAGGTGATATATGAAGCGGTGCAATGCTCGCATAGAATGGTAACAACGCGATCATTGGAATACCGCATCCACATATTCATCTCCTTTATATCTTGAAACCAATTTGGAAAATGTTCAGGTGTCTGTATGGATACTGGTGCTATATGTCCACAGCGTACACATGCGATAGAGCCATTGGATAGACCAGTACGGTAGTAGCGATCACACCAAGCTGCTAGCCGAGTGTATAGTGGCTTGTATCCTCTGATCCCTTTGAGGGCTGGTAGATAGCTCCTGTTGAAACTTTCATCTGTTTCTGGATTACACGTTGGACACTTGAGCAGGAGCTTACCCTCACTCGAAGATCGCATTCCCAACAAGTGCTGTTGTCCACAGTTGTGGCACCAGAGAGGAGTTACCTCCCAGTCATCGCTTGACGCATGTGCTGTGTAGAGGGTCATCTCTTGGCCCATCTCCTGCGTTAAGATGCGACGTAAGATGAGTTTGCCACGCTGAAGACGCATCGCCACCACACTAGCATTTGTACCTAGTTGAGATGCAATCTCAGCAAGAGGCGAGGCTTCAACATAACGTTGAATGAACGCCATCCGCGTCTCAGGCGGGAGCAAAGAAAGAGCACGGTCCAGTAGCTCGATTAATTCTTTGCGCTCAAGCGCAATCTCAATGTCCAAATCATCAACCAATGTGTCTTCAAGATCAGTTAGAAGGAAATCTTGGCCTGGTTGTGGTTGGATAAGAAGTGCCGTATCGCGCCTATGCATACGTAGCCAACGAAGACAGATATTGCGAGCAATGCCGAATATCCACGGTTCACGCCGTTGGACATCACGTAATGTGTGCATATTTCGCCAGGCCTCCAGTAGCGTCTCTTGTACGAGATCCTCGGCAGCATCGTTACTCTTCGTGATCCTGGCACAGAAGTGCAGCAATCGTACACGCTCCTCTGCCGATACAAAAGGATTGATTGCATCTATGGTTTGCTTCTCCACGTTCTTTACCTCACAGCCATAAAAGTGATAGTCACTATTAATATGTCGCATTGAGAACACGAAATATAACGCAAATTTGGCTATATAACGCGATGTGCAAGTTTTCCTAAGCCACCAAGCGATCAAATTGAAGCAACGGAGCCGCATCTTGCTGATTGAAGAAAAAGCAGACCGTATGCATCAAAATGAAGCGCAACAAGCGAGTCCGAAAATGCCACAGATCACGCGCCCAGACCCGTTTCATCTGACAGCGATCCGTCAATTGCCCGAACACGGTATCGATGAGATAGCGCACCCGTCCCAAGACAGAACTTTGGTAGGCCGCAGCCTTGGGCGAGTGTGCTTTACGGAACGGGGCTTGCAACACGATGCCTTTGGTTCGCAAGTACGCTTGCAGATCAGGAAGCCAGTAGTTGCGATCCCCCAACACCACTCCGGTTGTGCCTTCCAGCAACACGGGCGCAATTTCTCCGTCCGCTTCATTGGCTGGAGCCCGCAAACACACGCGTCAGCAGACCAGGCCAACTCAACTGAGCGTGCAACCGGAAGCCATAAAAGGTTTGCCGATCCGCATGATCTTTGCCGTAGGCTGCTGTGCCTCGGAAGCGGACGCACCAAGGGGCGCGAGCAAATCGACACACCGGAACGGGCACGCTGTCCACAATGGACAGACAGGGATCGTGGCTCATCACCTCATCGCGCAACCAACACCACAACTGTTCTTTGATCGCCCACAGATGAGCAGCCTGACGAACAAAGGTGGTGCGATGCAAGCCACCAAGCGCAGGAAAAAAGTGCGTGGAGTGCTGCGGAAAGTAATCAAAGAGCTTCTTATCTTGGGACATGCCCAGGTAACTTCCGACCACTTCCATCGTAATCACTTCACTATCTATCAGTTTTGGGGCGGGACCTTTGGCTCGCAACCGTTGGTCTTTCAAAATCATTGGCATCATCTCGTCAATCAAGCAGAAACATGTGATACTAAAATCGTCCAAGTTCATGAGAATTCTCCTCTAAAAGATGTTTTGGTCTTCTGAGGATACCTCATGAACTTTTTCTTTGGCAAGTTTACTTGCACATCGCGTTATATAATAAAGTGGGAACATTAGATACTACTAATGATGGCTCAATTTGGGCTATTTCTGATTAGGAGAAGGGATAAAGGCGTGAAATATGTCATCAACCAGTATCATCGATCCGCCGCATAAACCATCCGATGTTTTCTTGCTAGATATAAAGCACCCTAAGCATTTACTTTTCACAGGGTATATAAAAAAGTTGTAAGTAACCAAGCAACATGATGTCATCGTTATTTCCAGAAATTATGATGGGCCTCATCGAAAATCGAGGTACTTAAGTAAGGTCAGCTCATCTGGTATCCGCAGTATCTCTACGCGCTTGGCATGTGTCCTAACCACTATTTTACATGCAGTTTCAGCCAATCCAGATCTACATCCCTTGTGAGATGATGGACATGACTGAAAACCAGCATTCTCGTCGGGAGCAAACCCATGATTCGTGGAAATTTATCAGTATCCGTTCTGCTTAGAGCAAGCACGTGATTTGCTGATGTTTCTACAGCATTGTTTATTCTATACGGATGCAATTTAGTTACCATAAACTAAATTGCATCCGTATAGAATAAACAATTGCCATAAGCCCCTCGGATTGAGACTAAAACGGTTTACGGCGAACCTGTTCTACGTCAACTATACTAATCAACAATACCTCAAATGTCGTATTCACATCTATTACTGCATTTTTTGTTGTAGGCTAAGTGGTCGCATATCAGTCCATACCTCTTTGATATAGGCAAGACATTCCTCTTTTGTCCCTTCTTTACCAACATCGTACCAACCAAGGGCATTCTGACGTATACTCGGCCAGATGGAATACTGCTTTTCATGGTTCACGACGACCTTGTACATAGTTTCGGCATCCTGGGTATAATTTTGCATATTTTTACCTCTTCAACTTCCTAGTAATACTTATTATGCCTTTTGTTCGACTTGATCTGTATGAAAAAACTCGATGAGGAGCGGCGTACAAATATGGCTGCCGCGTGGACGGCTTGCTCTAGAACGGCGAAAATCGTGAACTACAAATAGACGTTGTAACCATCTATCTTGTCCATCATATCTTGGCTGAAATGCCGTTCGAGAATGAGCTGCTACTCTGTTATCGACAATCATAAGGTCTCCCGTTACCAGCCTGCATTCCACCGCAACTTTTAAAAGGGCATCTTCCAGTTTTTTTAGCGCTAACTGTGCAGGGGGAGTGATACCCTCCATTCCATAAAAGTCAACACTGAGGTCTGGTTCGAGTACGTCACCGGAGAGGACCGGTAGATACTGAGAGAAGACGGCATCATGCGTATCTGACATAAAGGAAGATGAGAGACGTATGCGATAGAGTGGTTGCCGTAATATATCTTGAACATTGCTTGGCACCATAGAAAGTGCCCGTCGGATAGAGGCTGCCGCCGTTACAGCTATATGATCATGATCAGGTTTGAGACAGAGAAGACCAACAAAATCGGGTTTATGAGGATGAAACGCGTCCTCAGTATGAAACTCAAGATAGGTAGAACCGATATTCTCTTGCGCCTCTTCCTTTCCGCGAACGGGACAAATGTTCTGGATAAGCATTCCGTTTTTCTCATCTTCATATGCTATCGGTTCTCCGAGATGCAGCATCATGGACAATAGTATATACTCGCTAACATACGAGGTCTTCTTTAGCGAGATATCTCCATTATCCGGTGTTGGAGGGAGATCATGATCAATAGGAAGATTACGAATCAGCATCATACCGTTATCATTCGAGTGTTTGCGAAACTGAATGAGCAGTCTTCCTAAGCGATCAGGAATATATCTTGAGCGTAGTTCAACCTCGGTAATCAGGTCATCCTCCCATGTACATACGTTTATAGGTGGTAGCCCATCAAAGATGGCCTCAGTGAGTAAACGCTCTTTATCAGTCAACTCTAGAATGTGGTCATGGTGTTTGTCTAAATCATACTCTACATGAATAGGGTGTTTAACCGTTAGCATCTTAACCTCCAACCAGTAAGTAACTAAATTAGTGTGCTAGTTTGTTAATTATGTGACAAGCTGAGCCACTTGTTTAACTTCGTTTCGTAAATTCTACTCAGCAGTAATGTGTTCATTCTCCAAAAGTAGTGTCCAAGCTTCGTCCTCTGACAGTTGCTCTAACTTAGCAAGCAATTGTTCAGATGCTATACTACCTATATGTTCTACCAATCGGTGCCAAACAACGTCAGAGAGTTCAGCGATAGTAGTAGCAACTTCCAAGAGATCTTGTGGCGTTATTTTAATTCGGAATGCTGCACGCAACCGAACGACAAGCTGAATGACCATTAAAGAGTCACCTCCCAGTTCAAAGAAATTGTCATGGATGCTGATGTGAGTTTGTCCTAGCAATTCTCTCCACATAGAGACTAATATTTGCTCCAGTGGTCCTTGTGGAGCAACTAGCTCTCGATCAGAGGCAATCTGGTCCATAATAGGTTCTGGCAGGGCTTCACGGTCAAGTTTTCCGTTTGGTGTGAGAGGAAAACACTCTAAGAAGAGGAAATGAGCAGGCAGCATGTAGTCGGGCACCTTCTTCTGCAAGAAGTGGCGTAGTTCGGTAACTTGAACAACCTGTCCGCTCTCTGCTATTAGATACGCCACGAGCTGTTTCTCGCCAGGTTTCCCCTCTCGAACTATCGTCACGGCGTCCCGGATGGCTGCATAGCTTTTCAACACCATCTCGATCTCACCCAGCTCGAGACGAAAACCTCGTACTTTCACTTGGTTATCGACTCGACCCAAGTACTCCAGGTTGCCATCTGGAAGATAGCGAGCTAAATCACCAGTTCGGTAAAGTCGATCTCCTGGTTCGTTACTAAAGGGATGTGGAAGAAAGCGTGCAGCCGTGATTTCTGGTCGATTGAGATAACCACGTGCCAAGCCAGCACCTCCGATATAGATTTCGCCAGGCACACCGATTGGCGCAAGTTGTCCATACTGATCCAGAAGGTATACCTGCGTGTTCATGATCGGCTTGCCGATAGGAACTATGGTCCGGTCGCTCTCCTCGTCACACGTCCAGCAAGTGGTATCAATCGTTGCCTCAGTTGGTCCGTACACGTTATGCAATTTTGCATTCATGTGTTGGGCAAAGTGCTGCCAGAGATCGAAGGGCAATGGTTCAGCACCTCCATAGACATGTCGCACACTCTTGCATCTTTCAAGGTCTGGCTGCTCCAAAAACACCCGGAGAAGAGAAGGAATCAAGTGGATAACAGTAATTGCTTGCTGGGCAATAAGCTCTAGCAAGTAATCGACATCTCGTTGTCCTCCTGGGTGAGCCAGGATCACCTGCGCTCCCACCGATAACGGACCAAAGAACTCCCAGATAGCAAAGTCAAAGCTAAATGATGCTTCTTGCAGCACGCGATCTGTTTCCACTAAAGGGTGAGCCATCTGACCCCAGCGTAAACGATTGCAAATGGAGCGATGGCTCAACAATACTCCCTTTGGTGTACCAGTCGAACCAGAGGTATAGATCACATAAGCGGAATTCTCTGCTGTGGTTGTGCTATGAGGATTTTCACCTTGTTGTTGAGCTATTGTTTTCCAATCGGTCTCCAGATTTATCACTAAGGCATTATGTGCAGGAAGTCGCTCTACTATTCGCTGCTGGGTCAGGAGTACAGACACATGAGCATCTTCCAGCATAAAGGCGAGTCGCTCTTGGGGATATTCTGGATCAAGCGGAACACAGATGCCTCCAGCTTTGAGGATACCGAGCAACCCTACAATCATCTCCAAGGAGCGTTCCATGCAGATGCCAACCAGTTTCTCTGGTTGGCATCCTTGCTGTTGAAGATAATGTGCCAGTTGGTTAGCACGCTCATTCAACGCGTGATAGGTCAACGACACACCTTCAAAGATGACGGCGAGAGCGTTAGGAGTGCGCTTCACTTGCGCTTCAAACCGATGATGGACACACTGAGTGTCATCATGCTCAGCCACAGGAGAGTTCCATTCCTCCAATACCTGTTGGCATTCAGAAGCTGTTAGTAATGGCAGAGCGGAGATATGGCAATAGGGAGCTACAACAATACCTTCTAGCAAATTCTGGAAGTGTTCAGCCATTCGAGCAATAGTAGCAGCATCGAACAAATCTACACTGTACTGAATGCTACCTACCAGACCATCCTTTGTATCCACCAGTTCCAGAGATACATCAAATTTCGTCGTTTCATTACTGATTTCAAGAGGGCGCATATCCAAGCCGACGAGATCCAAATCCGTATCAGAGTTTTGTAACACAAAGAGTACTTGAACCAAGGGTGCATAGCTCAAATCCCGCTGGGGCTGTAGTTCGTCGACGAGCTTCTCAAAAGGGATATCCTGATGAGCATAGACATCTAATGTCATCTCGCGCACTTGACTAAGCAACTCGCGGAAGGTAGGATTGCCTGACAGGTCGCTACGCATGATCAGCGTGTTAGCGAAGAATCCGATTAACTTCTCAATCTCTACGCGATTACGGTTCGCAATCGGTGAGCCGACGAAGATATCATGCTGTCCAGTGTATCGATGGAGCAACACTTGAAATGCTGATAGCAGCGTTTGAAAGAGAGTGCAACCCTCTTGACGGCTAAGTGCTTGCAAAGATTGGGAGAGCGATTTAGGCAACACGAACGAGTAAAGTCCACCTAGAAAGGTCTGTACAGCTGGCCTGTGTCGATCCGTTGGTAGTTCAAGCACTGATGGAATACCGGCAAGTTGTTGCTTCCAGTAGCTGAGTTCTGCTTCCAGTATTTCGCCCTGCAACCTCTCACGCTGCCAGTATGCAAAATCGGCGTACTGAATAGGCAGTTCAGGAAGTGGAGAGACCTTTCTTTGTACGTAGGCATCGTAGAGTGTCGCCAATTCTTGATAGAGAACGCCAATCGACCAGCCGTCAAATACAATGTGGTGAACAGTGAGCAGCAGCACATATTCACGTTCGTTAAGCTGAATCAGTTTAGCTCGTAGCAACGGTCCCGCCATAAGGTTGAACGGCTCTTGAGCCTCTTCTGTTGCTCGTCGCTGCATCTCTTCTTCACGTTGATCAACAGGAAGCTGCTCAAGGTTTTCTACTTTAATCTGTAGTGTGAACTCCTGAGCGATTACCTGCACAGGCTGCCCATCTACGGTCTTGAAAGTGGTTCGTAAGATTTCGTGACGCCTAATAATTTCGTTCATGCTCTGCTCAAGTGCTACGATATCGACCTCACCCTTAACACGGTGGGCAATTGTAATATTGTACGCAGGAGAGTTCCTCTGCAACTGATCCAGGAACCAAAGCCGTTGCTGAGTGAAGGAGAGAGGAATGCGTTCATGTATTGATTCTCGCGATATCCGCGGTATAGATGATAACTTGCCGCCTTCCTCTCTCATATACTCGGCAAGATGTGTAACCTGCTCTTGAGAAAATTTAGTTCTATTCATAAGCTTCTTCCTTAACCTTTCGTCGAGCATTGTTAGTAGCGTTGTCCGTATCTCTCTAGTGCTAGTCGGTAAAAATTGCTTCAATTCGTCTCTTCGATTGTGTTCAACATTTGCAAAAAACTCTCAATCTTTTTGATTTGCTCTGCGCTTGATTGATGAGCCATGAGATCATTGACCAGCCTATCAATTGTTTGGTGCTGAAACAGTTGCTTGAGTGTAATAGAAAGACCTACCTGATGAGTTCGGGCGGCAATCTGAACACAGCGGAGTGAATCTCCTCCTATATCAAACAAGTTGTCATGAATACCAATCTGCTCAGTATTTAATACTTGCGTCCAGATAGACGCCAAGAGTCCTTCAATGGGTCGGCGAGGTGCTACATAATCTCCGTTCTCTGGTCGATGGTGGTCGGGAACAGGTAGGCTCTTGCGATCCACCTTCCCATTGGGGGTAAGTGGAAATGTATCAAGAAACGCCAGCTTGGATGGGACCATGTATCCCGGTAGCTTTGTGCAAAGATAGTCGCGAAGGCTGTTTATGGAGGGAGCAGTTTCCTGATTGACGATCAGGTAGGCGACTAAGTGCTTGTCACCAGGCGTATCCGCATGCACTACCACAATGGCATCTCGCACCGACTGGTGTTCTCGCAGTACAGCCTCAATTTCACTTGGCTCGATGCGGAAGCCGCGGACCTTAACTTGGTGGTCGACGCGACTGCGACTTCAGGTATATTCTGCTCTTTTCTGTCTTGCATAAGTTGGCAGTAGCTTGGGACTAGAGGCGGCTCTATGGCTTTCTTGCTCAAAGAGATTTCTTGCATAGTCTGGCGGTGAGTCTGAT
>JAABUQ010003348.1_pt1 | contig 29606 bp, 24 predicted proteins | sample 5560001 | NCBI WGS metagenome assembly JAABUQ01 (sample SAMN10711888, study PRJNA513371) | rock metagenome | isolation source: Antarctica rocks | place: Antarctica: Victoria Land, Finger Mt nord | collected 2015-12-18 | reverse complement strand
TACGCGGAAGCCGAACGCACGTTTCGCGCCGATCTGGTTCACAATCCCGACAATCCACGCGCGCTGTTCGGTCTGGCCCAGACGTTGGCGCGCGAGGGTCGCGTCGACGAGGCGCGCGACATGCGCGCTCGCTTCACCGCAGCGTGGAAGGGTAGCTCACCTCCCGATCTCAACGAGCTGTGAGTCGTTCGCTACGGCGCGAGCAACGGAGGGATTCCGGCGGCGTTTCATGCGGCGCGCGTGCGGAAGGGTGACCTTCCGAAGGCGCGAACAGCAACTTCGGGGGCGCGTAGCTCAGGGGGAGAGCGCTACATTGACACTGTAGAGGTCATAGGTTCGAAACCTATCGTGCCCACCATCCGAATCGTGTTCCGCATTCGGGATGCTCGCATCGAAAATTGGGCGCGTAGATGCCGAAACTGACATACGGCTCGTATCTACGCGTTGACGATTTGCTCGCGTTACAACGCCCGCAAAGCAGCCCGCCGCACCACGACGAGTTGCTTTTCATCGTTATCCATCAGGTGTACGAGCTGTGGTTTCGGCAGTTGTTGCACGAGCTCGAAGCCGTGACGCGCAGCCTGGCGTCCGACGATCTGCTTCGCACGGGAAAACATTTCAAACGTATCCATGCGATTCAACGTCTCATCGATCAGCAGGTCGATGTCTTGGAAACGATGACGCCGCAGGAATTCAACGCGTTTCGCGGTCTCCTCGAGCCCGCGAGCGGATTTCAATCCGCGCAATTCCGCGAGCTGGAGTTTTTGTGCGGCGCCGGGCGCACGAGTCACTTCGACTTCATCGAGCCCACGAGTGAAGAGCGCGGCCGGCTGGAACGCCGGCTCTCCGAGCCGAACGTGTACGATACCCTCAAAGCGCTTCTGCGCCGGCGCGGCTTCGCCGTAGAGACGTCCGAAGCGTTGATCGCCTCGTTCAAGGCGATCTACCAAAACACCGAGCAGTATTACGACCTCTACCTGTTGCTCGAAGACTTCATCGAGTTCGACGAGCGTTTTCTGCTGTGGCGCGGCCGCCACGTGCGCATGGTGGAACGCATGATCGGCATGAAGCACGGCACGGGCGGGTCGCTCGGCGTCAACTACCTCGAGAAGACGCTTGCCAAAAAGTTTTTTCCTGAACTATGGTCGGTGCGAACCGAACTAACGTCCTAGCGATTTACGCTGCCGCGCAAGAGAGATCGGCGAACTCGGCCTGCGTGAGGTCGATCGCAGCGGCGCCCAAGTTTTCGTCGAGGTGGGCGCGCGATGACGTGCCGGGGATTGGCGCGATGACGGGCGCGCGTTTGAGCAGCCACGCGAGCGCAATCTGCGCCGTCGTGGCGTGACGGCGTTCGGCAATCGCGGCAAGTGGTCCGCGCGCCTTCGCCAGTGAGCCGGCTTCAATCGGAAAGTACGGCAGAAACGCGAGCCCGTCTCGCTCGCACGCGTCCACCACGTCGTCGCTTTGGCGTGCGCCCACGTTGTAACGGTTCTGAACCGACACGATCGGTACGATCCGGCGCGCCTCATCGAGTTGCGCGACCGATACGTTGGATAGTCCAACGTGACGAATCTTGCCGGCATCCCGCAGTTCTTTGAGCGCTCCAATCGACTCGGCGAACGGCACCTTGGAATCCGGCGAGTGCAGTTGATACACGTCGATGCGCTCCAGTCTCAGCCGCCGTAAACTGCCCTCGCAGGCCGCCTTCAGGTGGGCCGGGCGACCTTCACGTTCCCACCGGCCATCCGGACGGGTGCTGCCGCCTTTGGTCGCGATAACGAGATCGGGCGGATACGGGTAAAGCGCCGCCGCGATTTGCTCTTCGTTGATGTCGGGGCCGTAGGCATCGGCGGTATCGATCAGTTGCACGCCGGCATCGACCGCGTGCCGCAGGACGGCCAGCGCCGCAGCGGGATCCGCTGGAGGCCCCATGACGCCCGGCCCGCACAATCGCATCCCACCGAAGCCGAGACGCCGCACCGTAAGATCGCCGAGCTTCACCGTGTCGTTCATAGGGAGGTTCATACCCTCCACGACGATCAGCCCGTCCCCCGGACGAGCGGACTCCCGACCACCCCGTTGAGAACGAACTGAACGGCCAGCGCAGCGAGGATGATGCCGAGTAGGCGCGTCACCACGTAGATGCCCGTCGTGCCGATGATGCGGTGGACGTAGGTCGCGGAGCGCATGCAGAGCCACGTGGCCAGTAACGCAACTGCAAAGGCGAGCACGACGACAACGATACGCATGCCGTCGCCTCGCGTGAGGCCGCCAAGCAGAATCACGGTCGCGATCGTACCGGGCCCCGCGATCATCGGCACGGCCAACGGAAAGACCGCAGGATTTTCCGTTTCCTGGGCTTGGCGCCGTTCTTCCGCAGTCTCTTTGGCTCCGGTGCGGCGGGCAAACAGCATGTCGAAAGCGATGACAAACAGCAGAATGCCGCCGGCGATCGTGAACGCCGGCAGCGTAATGCCGAGGTAGGTCAGGAGCGGCCGCCCGATGATTCCCATGACCAGGATGATCGCCGCCGCGACGATCACCGCTTCATCCACGATACGCTGCCGCCGCTCGGGAGTCGAAGCGGTGGCCACCAGCGTCAACGGAATCATGCCGATGGGATCGATGATGGTGAATGCCGCAGCAAACGCCGTCGCCGCGAAGCGAACGTCTACCAATGAGACTCGATTCTACGCGGCTCCGACATGGCGGCATGGCCTCGCTCTACAATGACAAAGTTCGCTCTCCGACAAACGCAATCTACCCCAGGCGCGCAGAACTCGCAAGCGACACGCCTCATTCGTGAAAGGAGCAACGTATGCCGTCAACCGCCACGAAAGTCGTCCCCCTCATTAGCTCCGGCACGGCCGGACCGCTCGGCGCCGTCCATTTGCCTCGCCTGTGGACGAAGCTGACGCTCTCAGGCGCCGGATTACTCCCGGAAGGCTACGACCACTGCGGCCAAGGCTTCGATCAGATGACGATCGACGCGCTTGGCCTCGATCGCGAGAGAGTTATCGCGTTCATCAAAGAGCGCAAACCGACGTATATGGAATTCGAACAGTATGTCGTCGACCAAAACGGCGGTGCCCTATCGGCAGCAACGATCGACCAACACAACGCCGCGATTACGGGCTACAACCACTCCGAAGAATTGGCCGCAACGATGCGTGCCGCGTCGCGCGTGAAGTCGGATTCCGTCAAGAACGCGGTGACGCTCAACACCCTAGAGGACCTCGACGAACTGCACGCGGACGTTACCGCCTGAGCTTGCTTGCGGCGGCGGTTCCGAACGGCGCTCACGCGCGATGAAGGGAACCGGGCGGTTCTTCGAGCGTGCGCTTTGGAACAGCAGGCTCATCGTCATCGTCGCCGTCGTGATGAGCCTTGTCGTCGCCCTCGTCATGTTTTACATCGCTACGGCCGACGCAGTATTTTTGATCGCGGAAGCGCGCCACTATGTCGATCCGGGCTTGACTGCGGCGCGGCAACATCTCCACTTAGCGACGGTCGCGCGCGTTGCAGAACTCGTCGACGGCTATCTGTTCGCCACCATCATGATCATTTTTGCATTGGGCCTCTCAAAGAACGCTTGGCCAACGTCGTGTTCTTGATCTTGATCGTGCGCTATTTCGAGTTTGCCCTCGAAGCGCCGATCGCCGGCGCCCTCGACCTGCTCTATTTGGCAATCGGGACTGCGCTGATCGCGCTCTCGCTGTTTCTCACACGCTCGCCGGCGGAGAAGCACCCTTCGAGGATTGACTAATCATTCGAACGAACGCCTCTGGGCGGTGAAGATTATGCGGCTCTTGCGCCGAAACGGAAAAGATAACTTCGTATGGAGTGGCCGCATTCGAATGAGCACCGCATACGACGCCATCGTCATCGGCGGGGGCCACAACGGCTTGGTGACGGCGGCATATCTGGCCCGAGCGAAATGGAAGGTGCTCGTCCTGGAACGGCGCTACATCGTTGGCGGCGCGTGCGTGACCGAAGAGAACATCTTTCCCGACTGCAAAGTGTCTACGGCCGCTTACGTTAACAGCTTGTTCCGCCCCGAGATCATCCGCGATCTGGGCCTGCGTGACTACGGTTTCGAAGTCGTCGAACGCAACCCGGCATCCTTCTCTCCTTTTGAGGATGGCCGTTATCTGTTGCTGGGCACCGGCGGCCCGGCGGATCGCGAAGAGATCGCGAAGTTCAGCGCGCGCGACGCCGCCGCATACGGCGACTACGAGGCGATGCTGCAACGGGTCGCGTCGGTTCTCGAGCCGACTTTGACGCAAACACCCCCCAACGTGCTCCATCCGTCGCTTTCAGATGTGCTGAGCATGGGCAAACTCGGTCTCAAATTCAAGAAACTCGGTACGTCGATGGGCGAGACGCTCGAGGTGCTGACCGGCGCGGCTCGACCGATTCTCGACCGCTGGTTCGAGTCTGAAGAGTTGAAGGCCACGCTGGCGACGGACGCGATCATCGGGGCATTTGCCGCACCGTCCATGCCGGGAACCGCCTACGTTCTCTTCCACCACGTGATGGGTGAAACCAACGGCAAGCGCGGCGTCTGGAGCTACGTGCGCGGCGGCATGGGCGGTCTGACGCAGGCGCTTGCCAAAGCGGCGACCGCGCTCGGGGCCGAAATTCTCACCGACGCGGAAGTCGCGCGGATCGACGTCAAAGACGGCGCGGCATGCGGCGTTACGCTGACCGACGGCCGCGAGTTCCGCGCGCGTAAAGTCGCGAGCAATGTCGATTGCCGCCTAACCTTCGAGACGTTCTTAGATCCGCGCAGCCTGCCCGATGACTTCGTCGCCGAAATTCGGCGCATCGACTACAGCAGCGCGTCGACCAAAATCAACGTAGCGCTGGCCGCCTTGCCGAACTTTACGGCGTACCCAGGACGCCGAGCCGGCCCACAGCATCGCGGCACAATCCATCTGTGCCCGTCGCAAGATTACATTGAGCGGGCCTACGACGAGGCGAAGTACGGCAGTTTTTCGACCGAGCCGGTGGTCGAATGCACCATTCCCTCCGCCGTCGATCCCACCGTCGCGCCGCCCGAGAAACATCTCATGTCGATGTTCACGCAGTACGCGCCATACGAACTCAAAGACGGCCCCTGGGACGACGCCGCAAAAAACGCCTACGCCGATCGCTGCTTCGACGTCGTCGAGCGTTACGCTCCGGGTTTCAAGAGTTCGGTCATCGCCCGACAGATACTCACGCCGCGCGACCTCGAAGCGACGTTCAACCTTACGGGCGGCAACATTTTTCAAGGTTCGATGGGACTGAACAAATTGTTCATGTTGCGCCCTGCGCCGGGTTATGCCGGCTACCGCACGCCGGTGAAGAACCTCTTCCTGTGCGGTTCGGCGGCCCACCCCGGCGGCGGCGTCATGGGCGCCCCCGGCTGGAACGCTGCCCGCGAAATGCTCAAAGCGAGCTAACGGCAGGCGCCCGCGGCGCGCGTGCATCAATTCCCCGGCAACGACGTCAGCTCGTCAGAAAGAGCCGGGAACTTCGTTTGGAAGCGAACCTTGACGATACCGACGTGCGCCTTCTCGATGCGCTGCAACGGCACGCCCGTTCGACGCTCGCGGAGCTAGGCAGCGCGATCGATCTGAAGCCGCCCGCGGTCCGCGAGCGCTTACGCCGCCTCGAGCAGCGCGGCTACATCGCCGGGTACGCCGCGCGCCTCGACGCGCGCAAACTGGGCTTGGGCCTGGTCGCGTTCGTCAGCGCGTACACGACCGCCGACGTGAACTACGAAGCTTTCTACGCGGCGATCGCTGCACTGCCTGAAGTCCTCGAAGTGCACAGCGTCGCGGCCGAGGAAACGTTCATTCTCAAAGTTATCACGCGCTCTACGAGCCATCTCGACGACTTCCTCGCGCGGCTCAAAGCGCTTGCCGGTGTTGCGCGCACCAAAACGACGATCGTTCTTGCCACGCCGTTCGAGCGTCATGGCATGCCGCTCGCGGACTTGATCGGGCGTTGAACGCCGCGCCGCCAAGCGCCGTCGCGTCCGCTCCGAAGCTCGCCCGTAAACTGGGCATTTACGATGCGACGCTGATCGTCATGGGCGGAGTGATCGGTGCCGGCATCTTTCGTGCGCCGTCCGTCGTCGCTGCACGTACCCACGGCGCAACGGCGATTCTGGTGGCGTGGCTCTTCGGCGGTCTCGTCGCCTTGGTGGGCGCCTTCATATTCGCCGAGCTGGCATGGCGCCGGCCGTCGAGCGGCGGACTGTACGGATATCTGCGCGACGCCTATCATCCCGTCGTTGCGTTCATGTACGGCTGGACGGCACTGCTCATCAGTCAGAGCGGCGGCATGGCGGCAGCCGCCATAACGTTCGGTGCCTACGTTGCACCGGCGAGATCGAATCCGGGCACGGCGGCGCTGTGGGGAGTGGCGTCCATCGTGATCCTCACGATCATCAACTGCCTGGGCGTGCGCGAGGGTGGAACCGCGCAAAATCTGCTGATGATCCTCAAAGGCGCGGTCATTGTGGCGCTCATCGCCGCGGGAACCTTCGTTGCACCGGCAACAACCGCTACCGCCGTTTCCGGCGGCGCCTTTACGCCACCGCCGTCTCTGCTGCTCGCATTCGGAGCCGCGATGATTCCGGTGCTCTATGCGTACGACGGCTTTCAAACCGCCGCTTTCGTTGACGGCGAACTGAAAGACCCCAAGCGCACGCTGCCGTTCGGACTGGTTTGGGGAATCGTCGCCGTCGTTGCACTCTACGTCGGCGTCACCATCGTCGGTCTGCGCGTACTCGGCCCACACGGATTGGCAGCCACGTCGACACCCGCTTCTGACATCATGCGGCTCGCGTTCGGCGTTACCGGGGCTCGCATCATTGCGCTCGGCATCGCGCTCTCCACGCTCGGCTTCTTGAGTAACCAAATCCTCACGTCGCCGCGCATCTATTACGCGATGGCCCAGGACCGCATCTTCTTCAAGCAGTTGGCCTGGGTGCATCCCCGTTCGCGGGTGCCGCTTGTTGCGATCGTCGTGCAGAGCGTCGTTGCCGTCGCGATCGCGCTGTCGGGACGCTACGATCAAATCCTCAACTACGTCACTTCGATCGATTTCGTCTTTCTCGGTCTGGCTGCCGGTGCCGTCATCATCTTCCGCCGAAGGGCTCGCGTCGCGAGCCCTTGGAACTTTCAGGCTCGCGTCCCGACCGCTTCGGGCATCCGCATTCCGGGCCATCCGTGGACAACGATCTTCTTCATCGTCGTCAGTGTCGCGGTCGTCATCAATACGTACATCGCTTTTCCGAACGACTCGCTCGTCGGGCTTGCGATCCTCTTGCTCGGCGCGCCCGTCTACCTCATTTGGAGAAAGGGGAGCATGCGTAGGGCGCGATGAGGGGACGGCTGCTGTCGTTCACGCTGTGTACCGCCCTCGGTGCGCTAACGTCCGCATCCGCGGATGCGCGCCTGCTGCGACCGTCGGACATCGCACGCATCGTCAACCTGGAACAACCGATGATCTCGCCCGATGGACGCCACATCGCATTGGTCGCCGGCATGACCGACGCCAACCGCGTCACGTCGACCAGCGAGCTGTTGCTGGTCGACGTCGCGTCGAACGCGATTTCGAAAATCACCGTCGGTCGCGGCGTCAGCGACCCGCGTTGGTCGCCGGACGGCAAGCGTCTCGGCTATCTCGCCAGCGACCGGCGTGACGGGCGCTTTCAAGTCTTCGTTCGCGATGGGTCGGGCAAGAGCGCGCAACTGACGCACGCTGCCGGCGACGTCGTCGATTTTGCCTGGCGCCCCGACGGCACTGCGTTAGCGTTCGCGGCGTACGACGCGCCCCCCACGGCGCCCAGCTACTTCGAAGCGGGCGACAATGACTACACGGCAACGGCGCTCGTGCCGTCCGCTCACCTGTGGCGAGTCGCCGCGAGCGGCGGGGCAGCGCGGCGTCTGACGTCGGGTTCCTGGACGATCGCCCCCACGGATCGCGGCGGAATCTTTACGCCTCAGTTTGCGTGGACACACGACGGCCGCGGCCTCTTGTTCACGAAAGTCCGTACGACGTTTGGAGGCGACGACGAGGAGTCGACCCTGCAACGTCTCGATCTTCGAACGGGCCGTATGACGAAGCCCACCCCGCACGCGCGGTTCGAATTGACGCCGCAGCCCTCGGGCGACGGCTCACGCTTGGCATACTGGTATCCGCGCGACGGCGACTATCTGTCGGAAAATGAACTGCATGTCGTGGACGGCGGTCGCGACGTCGACGTTACGCGCCGCCTGGACCGCAACGTCGGCGGTTCGCTGTGGCTTCCCGGCAGCAAGTCGCTGCTCGTGTGCGCGGATGACGGCGCCCGCGTTCGCGCTTGGATCGTCGCAATGGAAGGCCGGCGCAAGCTACTGGATCTCGGCGACCGCGACATCGTCTGCGACTCGTACAGCAGTAGTACGTTCGATTCCGGCATTGCGGCGAGCGTCGCGCGCAACGGCAGCATTGCCTTTTTGGCCGCCGACGCACGCACGCCGCGCGAACTGTATTACCTCGCGTCGCCCGAGGCGCGACCTCGGCGCCTCACGCACTTCGGCCTCTGGGTCGCCAAGCTCGATCTTGGAACGATGCAACCCTTCGCGTGGGACGGACCGGAGGGCCGCGCCAGCGGCGTGATTACTTATCCGCCGGACCGGACCGCGGGACGGCGGTATCCGATCGTGCTGCTCATCCATGGCGGCCCGGGGCTTGCGAGCGTTGCGGATTTTGCATGGGAGCAGTGGCCGCTCGCGCAGTTGATCGCGTCCCACGGCTACGTCGTGTTTCAACCGAACTATCGCGGCAGCGATAGCGACGGCAACCGCTACATGCATGCAATCTATCGCGACACCGTCGCGGGACCGTCCCGCGATATCCTCGCCGGACTGGCAGCGGTCAAGCGCCTCGCCGCCGCCGATCCGAGCCGCGTCGCGGTGTCGGGCTGGTCGTACGGCGGGTTGTTGACGTCGTGGCTCATCACGCAGCGCCACGATTGGCGCGCCGCAGTCAGCGGCGCAGCGGTCAACGACGAGGCCGGGGAATACGATCTCTCGACGAGCAACGTGCAGAACCGCTATTACTTCGGTACTTCACCGTACGCCCCCGGCGGCCTCGCTTTCTACCGTTCGCAATCGCCGCTCGAGTTCGCCCGGCAGATCACGACCCCGACCTTCATCTGGAGCGCGACCGGCGACCCGGTCGTGCCGGTGACGATGTCGTATGCGCTGTTCCACGCGCTCAAAGACGATCGCGTTCCCGTCAAGTTCGTCGTCTTTCCAACCAAGACGCACGGCCCAGCCGACGCCGCCGCCACCGAGGCACTCACGCAACTTTGGCTCGCGTGGCTGGACCGCTATCTGCGCTGAACCGTATTCCGCTATCGCCGCAGAGGCTCTGGGGTCGCGGGAGGGAACAATTCAGCGTTATGGCTATTCGCCGATTGACTCCCACCCCAGCCCTGTGGATGGCGACATTGGGAATGTCCGCGGCTGTTTGCTGCGCGTCAGCCGCGCAGGCGGCCGGCGTTTTGTCCAACCCCAGGCTCTACTCGTACAAGATGCCGGGCCCGACCTCGTATGTCACCGCTGGGCCCGATGGGAACATGTACGTCGCGGCGGGCCGTTCGCTCGTCAAGGTGTCGCCGCGCGGCGCCGTGCTCGCGACGTATACGCTGCCTGCAAACGTCGATGAGATGACGCCGCTCGGCTCTTCGCTGTACCTGACGTACGCGGCCGGGACCGTCCTCGCGGCGTTGCCCACGGCGGGTGGTCCGATCACGACCGTCTTCGCCGGGTTCCCGCTTTCGCTCGGGGCACTCACCACGGGCCCCGACGGCAATCTCTGGCAAGGCGCGACGGGGTTGATCTTCCGCTCCCAGCCCGACGGCCAGCTCGTCGAGTATTCGGCTCCGGAAACGCCCAACGCGCCGAACTCGATTGCGCAGATCCGATCGGCTTACTCGAAACTTTGGTACACGAACCCTTCGACGAACAAAATCGGCACGATTACGACAACGGGCTACGTCGCCGAATACGGCCCGCTCGCCGCGGCACCACACGGGATCACCGCTGCGCCGTATAACGCGCTGTACTTCACCGAACCGTCGCAAGACGTCATCGGTCGCATCACCACGGCCGGCGCCATCACGCAGTGGCGCACGAACATTCCGGCACCGACCGATCTGGTAAGCGGTCCCGACGGTAACGTCTGGATCACCGGTACGCAAAGCGTGGCGCGCTTCTCACCTGCCGGCCGCATCACGTTTTTCAAAGGCGGCGGCAACAATGGCGGTATCGCGGTCGGAAGCGATAACGCATCGATTTGGTTCGCGACCGGTCAAGCCACGATCGACGTCCTACGTTGAAGACGAGCCGCATTCACCAGGGAGGGATCAGCTTGCGAAGAGTACCGCTCGCGCTATTGCTTGCCGTGACCTTGTTCGCGGCCACGATGGGCCGTTCAGAAGCGTTTCTGGATAAGACACGCTTCGCAGCTCATCTTGGAGTCGCATACTTCTGCTTCCACCACTGGGTCATGCGCCCGTATCAACAAGGCAGTTTCGCTTCAGGAGCGCCGCATCGCATCGGCTCCATGGTGAAGGGGGGCGCCGCTCTATTATTTGCCGTGCATGAGGTGCGCGTTTCCCAGAAGATCGCGCGGAACAGCAAAGACCCGCTGTTGCAAAAGCTGGATGGCGGGCTCAACAATTTGGAGGCGTCCTTCGCCTCCGTCGGACAAAAGCTCAAAGGCGGCCATTTTTCACCGGCCGACGTCACAAACCTGAACGGTTCAACCGCCTCCGTCGCCTCCGGCGCAGCAGCCGACGGTACTACCATCAAAGACGTGCCCGCCGCCATCCCCGGCCTCTAACATCGAAGCTGCGATTTCGCCCGCTCGATTGCAGCGGGCGAAATCGCGCCTCGGCTTTAAGGGCTTTTGAGCGCGATGAGGACGAAGCCGGTATCGAGCGGGCTCATGCCCGCGATCGTCCACCCTTCCTTGAACATCGACTCGAGCGACGCTCCGTCCGAGGACGTCAGTTCCGCGAAGTTGCCTTTGACTAGACAATTGACGTCGCCGGTCTGCGATGCGCGAATGAAACGGTACATGGAAACCTCCGCCGGTAGTATGCGTTGTCCGCACCGCTTCGAGGCGGGCATCGGGATTGTCTTGCAGGCCGCGTGTTATTATGGTGACCGAGCATGGAGCGAGATATCCCGCCGATCCTTCCGGCCCACGTCGAGGACAGCGTACAAGCCATTGCCGAGGTGCATGCTCGGCACGACCGCGAGGCTGGCCCGGTACAGCGTGGCATCAGGCGGCTGACCGCTGCCTTCGGCCAGCCCGCCTTTGTCGTTCTCATCACCATGATCGTCCTCGCATGGGTCGGGATCAACGTAGCGGCGCCGTACGTCGGCCGTGTGGCGTTCGATCCCTCACCGTTTTCCTTATTGCAAGCGGTTGCGTCGGTCGCCGCGCTGTACATGACGGTGCTGATTCTAACGACGCAGCGCCACGCCGACCGGCTCGCCGATAATCGGGCGCAGCTGACGTTACAGTTGGCACTCATCAACGAACAGAAGACCTCGAAGTTGATCGGGCTGATGGAAGATTTGCGGCGTGATCACCCGGACATCTCCAACCGAATCGATCCTGAAGCGCTGGCGATGGCTCAGTCAGCTGACCCCCAGCACGTGCTCGAACTTATCAACGAACGTCACGATCAACGGGAAGCGTAAGGCTTGGTGCATCCGCCGCTCGACGAACTACGGCATACCGCTGCGCACGTACTGGCGTACGCCGCGCAGGATATCTTCCCCGACGCGAAGCCGACGATCGGACCTGCGATCGAGAACGGTTTCTACTACGATTTCGAGCGAACCGAACCGTTCACGCCGTCGGACCTCACCGCACTCGAACGCCGCATGCACGAAATTATCGCTGCGAATTACGAAATGACGGGCGAGCAGGTCTCGCGGGAAGCTGCCGTCTCGCACTTCGCGCAGAACCCCTACAAAGTCGAACTAGCCGAAGCGATACCGGCGGGGGAGCCAATCACGCTTTACACGATCGGCGAGTTCACCGATCTGTGCCGCGGCGGCCATGCCGAATCGACCGGCGCAATCGGCGCCGTCAAACTGATGAGCGTCGCGGGCGCGTACTGGCGCGGCGACGAGCGCAATCCCATGCTGCAACGCATCTATGGGACGGCTTGGCCCACGGCCGCCGAACTCGAGGCGTATCTGCTGCAACTCGAAGAAGCGCAGAAGCGCGATCATCGCAAGCTCGGCGCGGAACTTGGCTTGTTCTCGATCGAGGAGGACGCCGGCGGCGGCCTCGTGTTCTGGCACCCCAAAGGGGCGATCGTACGCGGCATCATCGAGAACTTCATTCGTGAAGGACTGTTGGCGCGCGGATATCTGCCGGTCGTTACGCCCCACATCATGAGCGAGAAGGTCTACGAGCGTTCGGGCCACCTCGAAAACTATGCGCACGGAATCTTCGGGCCCCTCGAAGTCGAGGGACAACGCTTCCGTCTCAAACCGATGAACTGCCCCGGGCACATCCTCATCTATAAGAGCGAAGGCCGCTCGTACCGGGAGCTCCCGTTACGCTATGCCGAATTCGGCACCGTCTACCGCTTCGAGCGAAGCGGAACGTTGCACGGACTGACGCGGGTACGCGGGTTCACGCAGGACGACGCGCACCTCTTCTGCATGCCCGAGCAACTGCAAGCCGAATTCGAGCAGACGGCCGATGAGGCGATTCGGCTCATTACGGCGTTCGGTTTCCAGCGCGTCGAGTATTTTCTCGGGACGCGGGACGATGCCGTGCGCGTCGCGAGCGACGAAGTCGGCGAGGTCGCGATTCGCAAGGCGCTCGAATCTCGCGGTCTCCCATATGACATCGATGCGGGCGGCGGCGCATTCTACGGCCCTAAGCTCGATATCAACGTACATGACGCGATTGGACGGAGGTGGCAGTTAGGCACCGTGCAGGTCGACTTCATGCTGCCCGAACGCTTCGACCTCACCTACCGGGGCAGCGACGGCGGCGATCACCGTCCCGTCATGATTCATCGGGCGCTAGCCGGCTCGCTCGAACGCTTCTTCGGCGTCCTCGTCGAGCACTACGGCGGAGCTTTTCCGGCGTGGCTGGCGCCGGTCCAAGTCGTCGTCGCGCCCATTTCCGAACACCAACTCGGCTACGCAACCACGGTGCGCGATCGCCTGCGCGCTGAAGGCTTCCGGGCCGAGGTCGACGAGAAGAGCGACAAACTCGGCTACAAGATCCGCCACTGGAAAACGCAAAAAGTTCCCTACATCTTAGTGACCGGCAAAGCCGAGGCCGAAGCCGGCACCGTGGCGCCGAACGAACGCGGCCATGACGAAAAGCGCCCACCCATCACGGTGGACGCCTTCGTCGCCGAACTACACGATCGCATCACCCGCAAACTGTAATCGGATTTCCCGCTTTGATGAGCTGCTCGATGTAGCTGAAGCTACGATGAGCTTCGATCGCATCGTACGTCAGGCGATTTTTTACGCCGATCACGAAAACGTCCCAGAACTCCGGATTACCGCCGAACGTCGTCGTCGTGAAATGATCGTGGCCGGGCGTCTACATGCCCGCGAAACGGACATCGCCGCGGGCGGGCGAAACGGCGCGTATGCAGCGCACGATCGTTACACTAGCGGTGGCCGCTTCGTTTGCCGCCGTTGCGCCGATGCGTCATGCAATCGCCGCTCCCGGCGCCTCCGGCTGGCCGCATCTTGCAGCCCAGTTCGTGCGCGAATCGGAGCAACATGATCCACTGTTCGCGGATCAAGTCGGCATCCACGCGTACGATGATGCGCTCGCCGATCTGTCGCCGAGCGGTCACGCCAAGCGCATGGCGTGGCTGCACGGGTGGCGGAACCGCATCGTGCGCGCCGACTCGCGTTTGTCGCCAGGCGACCATGCCGACGCCCAGGTGCTACGCGACACGATGGATCTCGAACTCTTTGAAGACGCCACCGTCAAACCCGCGCACACCGATCCCACCTACTACACCGGCGTCATCGGTCAGGCGATCTATGCTCTCGTCGGCCGTCACTATGCGCCGCCCGACGAACGACTGCGGCACGCCGCACCGCGCCTGCGCCGCATCCCCGCCATCGTTGCCGCCGCGGAGGCGATGCTCGACCGTCCGACACACGTCGGAACGTTGCAAGCCATCGACGAAAACGCCGGTAACATCGCGCTCTACTCGGCCCTCCCACGGGAAGCCGGAAGCGCCTCGCCGCACACGCAGGCTGCGATCGCACGCGCGTTGCCGCGGGCGCTTGCGAGCCTGCGCGCATTTTCGACATACTTACGCACGACCGTGCTGCCGCGTTCCGACCGTAACCCTCGCGTCGGCGCCGCAGTGTTCGATCGCGAGCTCGTGCTCGCCGATGGCACCGATCGAACGCGCGCTCAGCTCGTCGCGGACGCGCAAGCCGACTTCGCACGCAATCGAGCCGAGATGCTGCAGCTGGCGCTGCCCTTCGACCGCCGCTTCTTCGCCAATCGTACGGCCGATGAGACGCGTTCCGATGCCGTCGACGTTGTCGTCCGTCGCGTGCTCGACCGGCTCGCGGCACGGCACCCTTCGCGCACCACGATTTTTGCCACCGCCAAAAACGACGTGGAGGCATCGGAGCGTTTCCTCGCCGCGACGCCCGTGGTCATGCTTCCGGTTCCCGCGACGCTCGCCGTCGTACCGACGCCCGACTTCATGGCCGGCTTCGCCGGCGCATCGCTCGACCCGGCGGGGCCGTACACGCCGCTTACCGAGTCGTATTTCTACATCGATAAGATACCTGCGACGTGGAGCGCCGCTCGCGTCGCATCGTACCTACGCGATTTCAACGACTACGAGATGAAGATGCTCTCCATTCACGAGGCCGTGCCCGGACACTACGTGCAGTTCCGCTACAACGATACGGTCCCGTCCATCGTCCGACGCGTCTTGCCGAGCGGCTCGTTCGCCGAGGGTTGGGCCGTGTACGGCGAAGGAATGATGCTCGACGCCGGTTATGGGGGCAACGATCCGGCGCTACGGCTCTTTCAACTCAAATGGCGACTGCGTGAAGAAGCGAACACGATCATCGACGCCGCCTACCACACCGGTGATTTGAGCGAAGGCCGGTGCGACGATCTACTCGAGCGCCAGGCCTACCAAGAGCGCTCCGAAGCGCTGACGAAGTGGCATCGCCTGCAGCTCTCCCACGATCAGCTAACGTCCTACTTCGTCGGTTTAGACGCGATCCGACGGGCCGAGGCTGCAGACCGCTCGAAGTCGCGAGGCGCCTTCGACGTCGCCCGATTCAATGCAGCGCTCCTGAAGATGGGCAGCGTCGAACCGCGCTTCATCGCTCTGCTGCTGAGCGATACGCCGTGAGCTTGCCCGCACTGATTTCGCGCGATCTGCTGTTCGGCAATCCGGAGAACGTCGGTCCGCAACTTTCGCCCGACGCAACGATGCTGGCATACCTCGCACCCAAGGATGGGCTGCTCGCAGTGTGGGTTCGCGCGGTCGGCGCGCAGGATGCACGCCTGGTAGCGCAGGATCCCGCGCGCCCGATTCATCGCATTTTCTGGCAAGGCGACAGCCGGCACGTTCTCTATCTGCAAGATCGTGCGGGCGACGAAAATTACCATCTCTTCCAAGTTGACTGCAGCGGTGGAACCCCACGCGAACTGACCCCAGGCGACCGCGTCAAGGTCGAGATTCTCGATATCGATCCGCGCTTTCCGAACGACGTGCTGATCACGTCGAATCAGCGCAATGAGCGCCTGTTCGACGTCTACCGGCTCGATCTCGAACGCGGCACGGCTGCGCGCGATACGGAGAATCCCGGTGATGTCAGCGGGTGGCTCGGCGATAACGACTTCAACGTACGCGCTGCGCTCGTGCAGAATGCCGATGGCTCGTCATTGATCCGCGTTCGGGACGACGCAGGTTCGCCGTGGCGCACGCTCGACGAATTCGCGTTCGAAGAGGGCTTCAGTAGTCCGGTCGCCTTCTCGGCCGATAATCGTTTGCTCTACGTCATCACATCGAAGGGTGCGAACGCGGCTGGGCTGCTCGCCTACGATCTCGCCACGGGCGCCGGCAGCACCGTCGTCGCCGATCCCACCTACGACATCGCGAGCGTCTACGTCGATCCTGCGACGAGGCGACTCGTCGCCGCGGCAGTAGCGCGCGATCGCGTCGCTTGGACCATCCTTGACGCGGCATACCAAGACGACTTCGACGCGCTGGCCGCGCTGCACGCGGGCGAACTCGCAATCGACGGCGCAAGCGCCGACGGCACGTCGCTCGTGGTCCACTATTCGAACGATACGGGGCCCACGCCGTACTACGTCTACGAACGCGCCCGCAAGAACGCCACGTTGCTCTTCTACAGTCGTCCCGCGCTGCTCGACTATGCGCTCGCACCGATGCAGCCGATCGTTGTGCAGGCGCGTGACGGCTTGGAACTGCATGGATATCTCACCTTGCCGGTCGGGCTTGAACCACGGCGTTTGCCGACCGCGCTCCTGGTGCACGGCGGTCCATGGCATCGCGATCGCTTCGGTTACGATCCAATCGTCCAGTGGCTGGCCAATCGCGGCTATGCCGTCGTGCAGATGAACTTCCGCGGTTCGACGGGCTACGGCAAGGCGTTCCTCAATGCGGGAAACCGAGAATGGGCCGGCGCGATGCGCACCGACCTGCTCGACGCACGCGATTGGGCCGTCGCTCGCGGCTACGCTGATCAGGAGCGATTTGCAATCATCGGCGGCAGTTACGGCGGTTACGCGGTCCTGGCTGCGCTGACGTATACGCCGCACGCTTTTGCATGCGGCATCGATATCGTCGGCCCGTCGAACCTCGCGACGTTGCTCGGCTCGATTCCGCCGTACTGGGAGCCGCTGCGCGCGACCTTTACGCAGCGCATGGGTGAAGACGCGGCGTTCTTGGAGGCGCAGTCACCGCTCTTTCGCGCCGCCGACATTCGCGTGCCGCTGCTCATTGCGCAGGGTGCGAACGATCCGCGCGTCAAGCAGCAGGAGAGCGAGCAGATCGTCGCAGCGATGCGCGCCAATAAGGTACCCGTGACATACGTCCTGTTCGAAGACGAGGGTCACGGCTTCGTCAATCCTGCCAACAACAAGTGCTTCTTCGCCGCAGCCGAAGCGTTTCTCGGCCGAACGATCGGCGGCCGCGTCGAGCCGGCTCACTCCGGCGAAGAGATCGAACCGTTCCTGCGCTGACTCCTACGCGACTTCGAAGAGACCCGCGGCTCCCATCCCGCCCCCCACGCACATCGTCACGACGACGTACTTCGCTTGGCGGCGTTTGCCTTCGATCAGGGCGTGCATCGTCATGCGCGTGCCGCTCACGCCGTAGGGATGTCCGATCGAAATCGCGCCGCCGTCGACGTTGAGCCGCTCGTTCGGAATGCCGAGCACGTCGCGGCAGTAGACCGTTTGTACGGCGAATGCCTCGTTGAGTTCCCAGAGGTCGACGTCGTCGACACGCAGTCCATGCCGTCGCAGCAATGCCGGCACGGCAAACACCGGACCGATGCCCATTTCGCCCGGATCGCAACCGACGACGACCATGCCGCGGTAGAACCCGAGCGGCGTGATGTTCCGTTTCGCAGCTTCGGCCGCGTCCATGACCACGACCGCCGCCGCGCCGTCGCTGAGTTGCGACGAGTTTCCGGCCGTGATCGACGACGTCGGATCCAACACGCCGCGCAGCGCCGCTAACCCCGCGAGCGTCGTCTCGGGACGATTGCCCTCGTCGCGCTCAAGCGTCACGCGCTCTTCCCGGAACGTGCCGGTCTCTTTGTCTTCGACGTACTTCCAGGTTGGCAGCGGCGCCAGTTCGGCTTCGAAGGCGCCGCGCTCTTGCGCCTGCGCCGTGCGCTGCTGCGACTGCAACGCGTACTCGTCTTGGCGCTCGCGTGAAACGTCGTACTTCTTCGCGACGAAGTCGGCGGTTTGCAGCATCGGCGTGTACATGTCGGGTTCGTGGCGCAGCATCCACTCTTCGGCAAAATCTTTGACGTTGAGATCGTTCTGCACGAGCGAAATAGACTCCACGCCGCCCGCCACGACGACTTTGGCGCCGTCGACGATCACACGCTGGGCCGCCGACGAAATCGACTGCAAGCCCGACGCGCAATACCGGTTGATCGTCGTGCCCGCCGTGCCCGGCGGCAATCCGGCGCGTTGGCCGGCGACGCGGCCGATGTTGTGACCGGTCGCGCCCTCGGGAAGTCCACATCCCAGGATCACGTCCTCGACCTCGGCGCCGTCGATGCCGGCACGTTCGACGGCTGCCGCGATGACGTGACCGGCAAGCGTCGCGCCGTGGGTCTGATTGAAGGCTCCGCGAAATGCGCGTCCGATCGGCGTGCGCGCGGCCGAGACGATCGCCGCCTCAGGCATGTTCGGCATACCACATCGGACCACCGCGGTGCGGCGGAAACCCGTAGCCGTAGATCCAGACCAGATCGACGTCGCCGGGCCGCAGCGCAACACCCGTACGCAGCAAGTCGGCACCAGTCTCCGTCAGCGTGCTGGTCAATCGCGCAATGATCTCGTCGTCGCTGATATCGGCGCGCCGCGCGATGTCGGCTTCACCTGCAAGCTGCGCGATCAGGTCGTCGACATGCGCATCGGAAATCGGTTCGCGGCCTTTGCCGACCGCTTTGTCGTAGCGGAAGAATCCGGCCCCGCTCTTCTGCCCGAGTCGACCCTCATCGACGAGCCGCTCAACGATGGGGATACGGCCGAGCTGCTCCCCGGCCGCGCGCTCAATGTGCCGATAGACGTCCAGACCCGACAGATCGGCAACGGCAAACGGCCCCATCGCAAAACCGAAGCGGTCTTTCATAACGGCGTCGATGCGGGCCGGCGAAACGCCCTCTTCCGCAAGTTCGATCGCCTGCCGCTCGTACGCAAAGAGCATCCGATTACCGATGAAGCCGAACGCATTACCACTGACCACGCCGATCTTGCGCAGCAGCTTGGCCAGCTTCATTCCGGTTAGAAGCGTCTGCGGCGACGTGGCTTTGCCGCGCACGATCTCGACGAGCTTCATGATGTTGGCGGGCGCGAAGAAATGTAAGCCGAGCACCCGCTCCGGACGGTTGGTCGCCGCCGCGATCTCGTCGATGTCGAGCGTGGAGGTGTTCGAGGCCAGAATAGCGCCGAGCTTGGCGGCGGTGTCGAGCTTGGCGAAGACGTCCTTCTTGACGTCCATCGATTCGAAGACCGCTTCGACGATCACGTCGGCATCCGCAACCGCGGCAAAGTCTTCCTCGAACGAGATCGAGTTCGCGAGTTTCCATGCCTCTTGTTGCGTGAGACGGCCTTTATCGACTTGATACTTGAACATCCCGAAAATGGTCGCGCGCGCTTTTTCGACCGCGGTGTCGCTTGGGTCGATGACGATGACGGGAATACCCGCTTGCGCGAACGTGATGGCGATGCCGGTTCCCATCGTACCGGCTCCAATGACGGCCGCCGTGTGAATAGCGAGCGCTTCGGCTGCCGGCAGGCCGGGGATATTCGACAGCTCGCGCTCCGCGAAGAACACGTGGCGCAGCGCCTCCGACGGTGCGGAACGCACGAGTTCGTCGAAGAGCCGCGCCTCCCGCGCGACCCCGCGCGCAAAGGGCAACTCGATCGCCGCTTGCACCGCATCGATCAGTTTGTGCGCGGCAAAGCCGCCGTTTTCTTCGGCAGGAACCATTTTGTGCGCTTGCGCGACGACGAACGGCGTCGCAAACAATCCCAGATTCGCTACCCCAAGGGACGCGGTCCGTTCAGACAGCCGGCGTTTGGGTTCCGTCGCAACCACCCGTGCGATCAGCGCCAGCGCGGCGACCAGCACGTCGCCCTCGGTGACGTCGTCGAGCATGCCCTTCTTCTGCGCATCGGCGGCTTTGATACTTTGGCCCCCCAGCATCATCTGCAGCGCGTCTTGCGCCCCGATGAGGCGCGGCAGCCGCTGCGTTCCGCCGGCACCGGGAATCAAGCCCAGCTTGATTTCCGGCAGGCCGAGCTTCGAACGTGCCGTCGCGACGCGGTAATCGCAGGCGAGCGCCAACTCGAAACCGCCGCCGAGCGCGTTACCGTCGATCGCCGCAACGTAGGTTTTCGTTCCCCGCCCGACGCGCGCGACGACATCGCGGATCGTGACCGTTCCGTCGGTCGGTTCGGTCGCGAAGTCGTTGACGTCGGCACCACCCGAAAAGATGCCGTTCGCACCGATGAACACGACGGCGCGGACGCTCGTGTCACGTTCCGCCGCTTCGACCGCCGCCAATAGCTCTTCGGAGAGGGCAAACGAGAGCGCATTGACCGGCGGATTGTCGATCGTGATGACGCGGACGTCCGGCTGCGCCGCCGCGACGCGCACCGCTCCCAGGGGTTCGGGAATCGTATCGATCAGACTACTCACGCGGTCACGCTTCGACCGCGACTTTACGGTCAAGGTCGAACTGCTCGGGCGCAAGCGCCATCACGTCGGTCGAACCTGCGGCGATTTCGCGCCGTAGCCACTCTGCCTGCGTCAGGATGTGATCGGCGTAGAACGTCGCCGTCGCGATCTTGGCCGCATAGAAATCGTCCGAGTCACCTGCCGATAATTTCTTGGCCGCGATCTCGGCGCTACGAAAAAGCTGCCAGCCGCCGGCGACGATGCCGAAGAACCGCAAGAACGGAACGCTGCAGGCGAACGCCGTGCGCAGGTCGCCCATCGCATTCATGCCGATCAATTGCGCGGCTTCGCCGAGCGCTTTGGTGGCCTCGCCGAGCCGTGCACCGAGCGCCGCTATGCGCGGATCGCCCGATGCCGCGCACTCCTTGGCGAAGGCACCGATCCGTTTGAGTATTTTCGTTGCGCTCGCGCCCATATCGCGCACGAGTTTACGGCCGACGAGATCGAGGGCTTGGATGCCCGTCGTGCCCTCGTAGATCGTCGTGATGCGGACGTCGCGGTACTGCTGCGCGATGCCGGTTTCTTCGATGTAGCCCATGCCGCCGAAGACTTGCAGCGCCGTCGAGCAGACCTCTTGCGCCGTTTCCGTGCACCAGCCTTTGACGACCGGAATCAGCAGGTCGACGAACGCGCGATGCTCTTTGCGAACCGCGTCATCGGGATGCTTTTGCGAGAGGTCGAGCGACGCGGCGACGACGTACGACAGCGCGCGCATGGCTTCGATCTGCGCCTTCATCGACATCAGCATGCGCCGCACGTCGGGATGTTCGATGATCGGAACGGGCGCGGGCGACCGGGCCGCCACATCGCGAAACTGAACCCGTTCCTTCGCGAACTCGAGCGCGCTTTGATACGCCCGGTCGGCGATGCCGAGCGCCTGTACGCCGACCGAGAAACGCGCCGCATTCATCATGACGAACATGTATTCCAGGCCACGGTGCACTTCGCCGACGAGATAACCGATTGCGCCCGCGCCGCTCTCGCCGTAGACGAGCGTACACGTCGGATTGGCGTTGATGCCGAGCTTGTGCTCGATTCCCGAACACCGGACGTCGTTGCGTTCTCCGAGCTTGCCGTCGCCGCCGCTCAGAAACTTCGGCACGATGAACAGGGAAATGCCTTTCGTACCCTCGGGGGCATCAGGCAAGCGCGCCAGCACGAGGTGCACGATGTTGGCCGTCATGTCGTGCTCGCCGAACGTGATGAAAATCTTCTGACCGCGGATGCGGTAGTGGCCGTCTTCGGGAACGGCCGTCGTTCGCACGGCCGCGAGGTCGGAACCGGCTTGCGGCTCCGTTAGGCACATCGTGCCGCTCCACTCACCGCTGACCAACTTGGGAATGTAGCGCTCCTTTTGTTGCGCTGAACCTGCTAGTTCAATCGCTTCGATCGCACCTTGATTGAGCAGCGGGCCGTTGGCAAAGCCCACATTCGCCGCATTCCACATTTCGAGTGTCGGCCCGAGCAAAATCTGCGGCAGTCCTTGGCCGCCGTGATCGGCAGCGACGGGCAATCCGATCCAACCGGCTTGCGCGAACTGCTGATAGGCCGTCTTGAACCCGTGCGGCATGGTTACCTCGCCGTCGCGCCACGTGCAGCCTTCACGGTCGCCGCTCGCGTTCAGCGGGTCAAGCACCTCACGTGCAAAGGCGCTCGCTTCAGCGAGAATCGGATCGAGCACGTCCAGCGTCTCCTCATAGCCGGGTAATTGCGCGACGCCCGCGACGTCCGCGAGTTCCCGTAAGACGAAGTGCATGTCACGGAGGGGCGCCCGATAGGTACTCATGCCGGTACACGGTACCTCTGCGTTATGCGCGATCTCCTCTCGCCACCCTCGGAGGGCCGTGCCCGAGGCGCCCCCGCTAATGCGCTACGACTCGAAGCGTCGCTTTTTACGATCGCTTGCAGCGACGCGCGCGGTGTTCCGGTCGCCGGCCGAGCAGCCGAACTCGCAGCGTTACGGCTCGTCGGCGCGCGCGATCTGAGCCTCGCGCGGTTGTACGAAGGCCATCTCAACGGCGCGCAATTGGTTGCGCGCCATGGCACGGCGGAGCAACGCTCGCGCGCGCTTACCGACATCGCCGCCGGACGGGTTTTCGGCGTCTGGAACACGCAGGACAGCGACGATCCCGTACGCATCAGCGGGCAAGGCGATCGCTTTGCGCTGACCGGCTCCAAGACGTGGGCCTCGGGCGCGGGCACGATCACGCGGCCCGTCGTGACCGCGTTGCGCGCCGACGGCACCACGCAACTGTGTTTGCTTCCCATGGAACGAATCGCACCGGCGGTCGACCGCTCGAGCTGGCAGCCTCACGGCATGCAGCGGTCCGACAGCTTTCGCATCGCCTTCGGCGGTGTCGAGTTGCGCGCGACGGATCTCATCGGCGCACCGGGAGCATACGACGAGCAGCCGTGGTTTTGGGGCGGCGCTTGGCGCTTTGCGGCGGCCCAGTGCGGTGCCGTCGAACGGCTTTTCGTGGAAACGGCGGCGTATCTGCAAGCGCGCCGACGCGATGGCGATACGCTGCAACGCGTCCGGCTCGCCGAGATACGGATGGACATGCATTCGGCGGTGCATTGGCTTCAAGCGGCGGTCGCCGCCTGGAGCGACTTTGATGCTGCGGAGACTGCGGAGGGCGCTGCGCGCGTGATCGACGTCGTCGATATGGCGCGCACGTCCGTCGAAACCGCAGCGGTCGATACGATCGCGCGCGTTCTACGAAGCGTGGGCGCGAGCGGCCTGATCGAGCCCGAGCCCTTCGGTCGCCTCGTGCGCGATCTCGAGATGTATTTGCGTCAGCCGGCCCCCGATGCGGCCGTCGTGCGCATCGGCACTGCGGCTTTGGCGGAAGCGCACGCATTGCGTAAGGCGATGGTCGCTTCTTCGACGGACTGCGACGGATGAACGAAGCGACGGCCGGCGGTCTGATCTATGATGCGCTCGTACACCCGACCGAACGGAACGTTCCGGGCGAGTAGTGGCTGCCAAGTCGGGGCGGGCACACCGAGCAGAGCGCTGACGGCAGCGACGTCGGCGCCGTCTTGTCGGCCGCTCCAAAGCCGCCGCAGGGCCGCGCGAGCGGCGATTTGCGCGATGGAACGCTCGGCGTGCACGACCGAAAAGCTCTGCAACTGCTCGGCATGGTCGTGCAACGTTGCCATGAACGTTCCAAATCCGTCTTGGACACGCGTTTGCCACCGTGCCGACGTCGTCGCGCGAACGCGCATGCTGTGACGCACGCGCGCGTCGATGCGCCGTAGCGCGGCGCAAAACGCCAGGTCTTCGAGCGCCGCAAGCGGCGGTAATCCGCCGGCCGCCACGTAGGCCCGCGCCGTCACCGCGAAACTGGCGCCGACGAAAGAGGCGTGGCGAGGCTCCGGGTCTTCGGGTTGCGGATCGAGCATCACTTGCAATTCCGCGAGCGCTCGCCGGTAGGCACGCTCACGCGCGTACAGCAGCCGAACCGGCGCCATGAGGCGTTGCCGTTCGAGCGCGTCGATGTCCACGAAGCCGGCCACGGCGTCGACCGCTTTGATCTCACGCAACGTCCAGGCGACCCAGTCCGGGGCGACGACCGTATCGGCATCGGTTGATGCGAGGACACCGTCCGCTCTTCCCGCCTCCAAAAAACGCCGGGCACATCGGTCGAGCACGCAGCGGCGCGCCATGCCGACGTGCGCGGCACGAAGCGGGAAGTCGTCTTCGATGACGTCCGTCGCAATCTGTGGCAGGCGCGCGGCGAAGCGCCGGACGGCGTCCGCCGTGTCGTCGCGGCAATTGTTCGCGAAGACGACGATATCGAACAACCCGTGCTCGAGCGGCTTGCCGTCGACACCGACTTGCTCAGCGAGCGCTTCAAGCGCTCGCACGACGTAGTCCGCTTCATCGCGCGCCGGGATCGCGACCGTCAAACGGCTCCGCATTATCGCACGCTTAAAACGTCGATGCGATAGCGGTCTGCGCGCATTGCGGCTGTTCGGATGAAGCGTCGATCATCCAGGAACGCGCCGTGCACGGCGTCCCCGTCGCGCGCATAATCCTCGACCTTCGGCAGAAAGTGGACGAGTTCGATGGTGCCTCCGGGAGCGGCGCCGGCGATCTCATCGATTGCAAGCGCGAGATCGTCGTCAGACCAGTAGTACGCAACTTCGGAGACGACGATGAGATCGAACAGCTCCTTTGGAAACTCGCGCGGTACGTTCATCTCTGCAAAGCTAACGTTCCTGCGCTTCGCACAACGCTGCTTGGCCGCAGCGAGCGCGCGACCGTTGATGTCCACGGACAGCAGCCGGTCGCAGCGCTCGGCCAAGCGCCGCGACAGCACGCCGATCGAGCACCCGATCTCGAGCGCGCTGCTGAAGCGCCGCTCGCCCAGCGCTTCGATCGTGCGCTCATATTTTTCCGCCTCGTAGGGGCTGTCCGAAAAATTCCAAGGGTCCGAATCTGCGGCGTAAAGCCGCTCGAAATAGGCCGCATCGAGCGACGGATCACCGGGTTGAAACGGCACCACGTGTGCCGCCTCCTTCGCCATTCGAGGAGGTATCCTGCCTGTGTGCGTAGCGTTCATGCTTACGACGTGAATGGACCGGCGACGCTCATCGACCTGATCTCCGAGGCGCTCGCAGCGCCACGCGAGCGCGTGCTCGAAGAGCGCCTTCCCGGCCAGGCGTGGCAATCGCTCACATCGGACCGCGTACGGGAACGCGTGCGTGACGTTGCGTGTGCGCTGCGCGACGCCGGAATCGCGCGTGGCGACCGCGTCGGCATCCTTTCGCAGAACCGCGTCGATTGGCTGATCTGCGACTACGGCATCTTCTTTGCGGGCGCGGTCAGCGTGCCGATGTATGCCACGCTCGCCGACGATCAGGTGGCGTTCATCATCCGCGATGCGGGGATCCGCTTGATGTTCGTCGAGACGCACGCACAGGCTCAGAAGATTCACGCACTCTGCACGGCGAGCATCCGCGTCATCACCTTCGATGGGGACGACGTCGATTCGTTGCAACGCTTCGAAACTGGTGGCACGACGCTGGGGCGAGACGCTTCCGAGGCGGCGCACGCTATGGAACCGGCAATCGCTGCGGACGAGCTTGCGTTGCTCATGTACACGTCGGGCACCACCGGCGAACCCAAAGGCGTCATGCTGACGCACGGCAATCTGGCCTCGAACGTCGTCGCCGCCTATGCCTCCGAGCGCGGCGAGTTGCGGCCGGACGACATCGCCTTCTCGGTCTTACCCTTCGCGCACGTGTACGAGCACACCAATGCGCTCGGATTTTTATTTTTGCGTTTGACGCACGTCATCTCGGTGCCCGACCGGCTCCTCGACGACATCCGTGAAGCACGTCCTCGCGTCGCAGCCTTCGTCCCACGCATCTTCGAACGCGTCTTGAACGGCGTGGTTGCGCGCGCGCGTGCCGACGGCGGCGTACGGGCGCGTCTGGTTCCGTGGTCACTCGCTGCCGCACGGGCCCACGCCCGCGCGCACGCTGACGGTCGTTCGCCGCCGCCGCTGCTGACGTTACGCTATGCGCTCGCACGCGCGCTCGTCTTACGCAAGCTCAAAGCGGCGCTCGGCCTCGAGCGCATTTCGCATCTCGTGAGCGGCAGCGCACCGCTGCCGCGCGATATCGGGCTGACCTTCGCCGGCGCCGGTGTACCGGTATGCGAAGGCTATGGACTGACGGAAACGTCGCCGGTCGTATCGGTCAACCGCGTCGGGACCATTCGTTATGGAAGCGTCGGAAAACCGCTTCCCGGCGTCGAGGTGCGCGTTGCGGACGACGGCGAGATACTCGTGTGCGGGCCGAACGTGATGCGCGGCTATTACCGCCGAGAAGCGGACGCGCCGTTCGTCGACGGCCGCTGGTTTGCGACCGGGGACATCGGCCGGCTCGACGCCGACGGGTATCTCTGGATCGTCGATCGCAAAAAAGACTTGTTCAAGACGACCGGTGGGAAGTGGATCTCGCCGGCGCGGCTCGAAGCCGCGATCAAACGCTCGCCGTACGTCGGGCAAGCCGTGGTGGTGGGCGCGAATCATCCGCATCCCGCCGCCCTGATCGCACCCGCCTGGGATGTCGTGCGGCGCGGACACGGCTTACCGGACGATACGGCGACCAAAGATATCGCGGCGCGCGAGGACGTGCGGCGGCATGTCGCAGCCGAAGTCTTCCGCGCAACCGCCGCACTGGCGTCGCACGAGCAGGTACGCCGCGTTGCTCTTCTGCCGCGCGACTTGACCTTGGAAGACGGCGAACTTTCACCGACCCTCAAAATAAAACGCCGCGTCGTCGAAGCGCGCTACGCAAACTTGATCGAAGCCGCGTTCAGCGAACCTGCGTCGTTCCCCTAATTTGGAGACGGAAGCCCGGCCGTCCGGTCCGAAGGGGTCTCCATGCGCACCTGCTCATTCCTTTTTGCCGCCGTTCTGCTCGCTTTTGCCCTCGGCGGATTGCCGGCCGGTGCGTCACCGCGCGGGCCGGTTATCGTCGGGCGGCCATTTCGGTTCACCACCAACGTGAACGGGCACACCGGCTACTATACGTACCACTACGACGGCGGCCGAACGGGCTGGAATCCGCATGAGACCGCGCTGACGACGGCGACCGTGGGATCGTCCCACTTCGGATACGTGCGACACTTGCTCGGCGATAGCGTCGTCTATGCGCAACCCCTCTACGTGCCGAACCTCCAGATTGGAAGCGCGACCCACAACACCGTGATCTTCGCTACCGAAAACGATAGCGTCTACGCCTATGACGCAGACACCGGCGCCGCACTGTGGCACCGCACGTTTCTCGATCCCGCGCACGGCGTAACGGCGGTTTCCATCGCGTCGGTCAACAATTGCGCGCAGATCACGCCGACGATCGGCGTCTCATCGACGCCGGTGATCGATCCCTCGACCCAGACGCTCTACGTGGTCGACAAGATTCAAATAGCGCAGAACGGGACGACGACGTACCACACGCAGATTCACGCCTTGGCGCTGACCAGCGGCGGCGACAAGCTGACGCCGGCCGAAATCGCCGGCTCGATCAAACGCTCCGACGGAAGCGTCGACACGTTCGCCGCTCGGTACCAGCAGAACCGCCCCGGGCTCGTGCTGGCAAACGGAATGGTCTACGTCGGCTTCGGCAGCAGCTGCGACGAGGACGGCAACGCCGTTCATGGCTGGATGTTCGGGTACGGCGCCTCGAACCTACACCGAAACTTCATCGTCAACACGACGGCCAGCAACACATCGAGCAGCCTTGGATCGATCTGGCAATCAACCTATGCGCCTGCGGTCGATTCGTCCGGCAATCTCTATTTCACGACCGGAAACGGCTCCTTCAATGCACAAAACGGCGGAGCGGATTACGGCGAAAGCGTGCTGCGCACGACATCGCAACTCGCGATCCGCGATTACTTCGCGCCTTACAACGAAGCGTCGCTCAGCAATAGCGACGAAGACGTCGGCTCGGTGGGCGTCATGCTGATTCCGAACAGCAGCGGTTCGAAAATCCCGCTAGTCGTCTCCGGCGTGAAGAGCGGAACGATCTACCTTCTGAACCAGAATAAGCTCGGTGAGTTCAATGCCTCCGGCGACAACGTGGTGCAGAAAATCTACATCGGAAACGGCGGCGACTCGCTCTTCGGCGGCCCGGCGTATTATGCAAATCACGTCTACTGGGGAAGCGCCGACCAGCCGATGCAGTCGTTCGCGCTCGCGGTTTCGCCGGCGCCCAAGCTGACCTTCCAATCGCAGACGACCAACAAGTTCAACGGGGAAGGCGGCGAGATTCCAGCCGTTTCGTCAAATGGCACCACCGCTGGAACCGCAATCGTCTGGGCCACGAGCCGGCCCCCCACGGGCAGCAACGTCACACTGTACGCGTACGATGCGACGAACCTTGCGAAGATGCTGTTCTCGGGCGCCGTCGGCACATGGCGCGCAACCGATGGCGCCTTCCTAACGCCGACGATTGCCGACGGCCACGTATTCGTTCCGGGTGCGGGCTACGGTGTCGCAGAGTTTGGTCTCCACTAGGAAGGCGTTCTATTCTTTAGCGCAAGAGTCAGCGCGTGTGCCCGGTAACACGTATGCACCCGTGCGCGGACCCTTGTAGGCTTCACGGGCTGCGCCGTTCCGGCTTTTTCGCCGATATGCGCCTTCATCAAAGGGATCAAGCCGCGCGGTACTTATGCGATCGGCGCGGATGCCTATCGCAAGCGCTTGCAGTACGAAGACGCGCTGACGATGGCCCTCGACGCATATTTCGCCGTCGGCCAGCGGGCCTTGCGGGCGTTCGCGTGCGCAGTTCATCGCCGCGACGCACCACATCGATGCGCGAAAGCCTCCGCGTCAAGTCTATGCGCAGCTTGCTCTCGACCTACACCCTCAATGGTTTCCATGACGCACTGCTGGCCAACGGCGACCCACCGGTACCGTGCGTGCGCCGCATCTTGCTCGGCGCGAGCGACGACGGTAAGCCACTTTAAGGCTCGACGTCATGCGGTCTGCGGGGACACGGATATTGCATCAAAGTTGAGAAAAGAGCAGTCTCATGATGATGCTCGCGACGGCCATGGCGCTTGCAATCGCCGCCGACGTACCGGCCGAAGGCGAGACGGTGGCACCCCCGCTTGAGCGGGGATACGTCCAAATGTGTCACGCGAAACCGCCGGTTCCGGCGGCCGCGCTCACAGAGCGAGCTGCGAACCGTGCGATCGTGCGCGCCGTCCGCGCTGCCTTCAATCGCGAGTGGCCTCACTACAGACCACCGGCAAATATGGCGGCCGTCGACGTCGCCGTGCGAAACTTTCAGAACTACGCCTACAAAGGGCCGTCCGCCCCTCAGTCCCTACAAGAGTTCAACGAGACGGGAGGGGAAATTGTCGCCCTGCAAGTGCAAGCACGCGCCGGCCGCAGTTGGGTGCGAGCAGACCTCAACAAAGACGGCCATGTTATCGAGTTGAAAACACTTCTCGCGGCCGACGTCGAGATGCCGATTCGCTTTGCTCAATATATGGCGGCCTACATGCTGTTAAACGATCTGCTTGCTTCGGATG
>JAABUQ010003347.1_pt1 | contig 29612 bp, 37 predicted proteins | sample 5560001 | NCBI WGS metagenome assembly JAABUQ01 (sample SAMN10711888, study PRJNA513371) | rock metagenome | isolation source: Antarctica rocks | place: Antarctica: Victoria Land, Finger Mt nord | collected 2015-12-18 | reverse complement strand
TTGTTTTTTATTGAACAACATGTATCGAAACAAACGTTTTTACAACTTGAACGACGGTTTGATCATCGGTTTAAATCTGATCACTTCTCCAATTTCAACCTTTTATTTAATGGTAATTAAACTTGGACTGATCATTTATCAAAATAATTTCAAACTAAAACCGATCCTACAAACCATAGCAGGCTTTGTTATAATAATGATTGGTTTCACAATTGTTTATCCCTATCATCTTACTGAGTTGATTGCCGGATTGCATAAGCACTCACAAAATGTAATTGTAAACCGAATAGGTACTGCTGCTTTTGAAAATTTCATCCGGTTTTATATTTCTTATACTTATGTACCTTTTTGCATATTTAATTTTATAATTGCAATTGCTTATGTTTATTATGTTTTGATTAAAAGGAACAAAATCATTTGCATTGCTTTGCTTACCGTTTTAACCGGATTGGTTGCTTATTTCTCGTTTAAAGACATGGCAATGAATTATAACATGCTTGTACTTGCGCCGCTGTGTTTCTTTTTATTGTTTGTCATTTTTACTCAGATATTAAATCCAAGTATATTTAATCCTTTTCTTAAAGCTTCATCTGTCATTATAATTCTGTTGTTGTTTGTAAATTCAATTGGGTTTATCCGTAAAAGCCTGTTGTTTTTTAGTACAGAAGGTAACAAAGTATCTTATCAGGATTTCAGGAAGGATTTTATTGAGGTTTATAATTCAACAAAAAAAGACAAAAAAATCATAGTTTCATTTTCATTGTGGCCTTATTGTTTAGACAAGTTTAAAAACATAACCATGTCCAATAAAGATACTTCTGCACAATACATGATGATCCAACAATTATACTCCGGACAAACTGAACCACAACCTCAACCAGGTTTTAAATTAATTAAAAATAACTTCATCACTAAACATCCCAAGTTTGGAAAGCTGCCATTAGGCAATACTTATCCTTGGTTTCAAACCGCTGTTTATGAACGAAAATAAGGTAATTGCTTTTTTTGATTTTGACGGAACCATCACCAACAGGGATATTTTCTGGGATTACCTTTTTTTCAGATTAAAGACAGGTTTATCACCATTTAAGGTAGTTTATGGTATTCCTGAACTTGTTTTATATCTGTTAAAAGTTTTAAATAACGAACAGGCAAAACAGATCATATTCAGTAAATTGTTTAAGGGGGAAAGTGCTGATTTTTTCAAAGCCACAATAGATAAATATTATGTAACTGATTTTCCTGACAGAATAAGAAAAGATGCTATGGAGCGAATATTATGGCATAAAAGAAGCAATCATCAGGTTTGCATCGTAAGCGCTAACTTTGATCTTATCTTGCATCAGTTTGCAACAGAAAATAAGATTGAATGTATTTCAACTGAATTAGATGTAGAGAACAATATACTGACCGGAAAATTTAAAACACCCAATTGTTATGGTTTAGAAAAAGTGAACCGGATCAAAGAAATGTTTCCTGATTTGAATTCTTACTCGCAAATTTATGCTTACGGCGACAGCAGGGGCGATACCGAGATGCTTGCCTTAGCTACTGATCCTCATTACTGTTTTTTTAAAACGTGATCTAAGCGCTTTCTTCACACAAAAACCGGATACTTCTTTTACCCCTGTAAAACTTTAAAAAGTTTTCAAAAAGCAAGAAATATTCCTACATTTGCGCTCCGCTTTTTGGCGGGTAAATCATTAAATATCAACAGCAAAGAATGCAACAGTACGAAACAGTAATCGTTCTTACCCCGTTGTTGTCTGTAGAAGTAGCGAAAGAGGCCATCGCCAAATTCACTAAAGTTCTGACAGATAACGGAGCCGAAATTATCCAGGAGGATAATTGGGGTTTGAGAAAATTAGCGTACCCTGTACAAAAGAAAAGTACAGGTTACTATCACCTAACTGAATACAAGGCCCCGGGTGAACTAATCAACAAGCTGGAAACCGAGTTTCGCCGAGATGAACGCGTGCTTCGTTTCCTCACTATTTCATTGGATAAACATGCCATCGCTTACAATGAGAAAAAACGCAGCGGTGCTTTTAATCAGCGTAAACCTAAAACAGAGGAGGCCGTAGCAAGATAATGGCAAACGATCAGATTAAATATGTTACTGCCCCTAAAGTAGAGGACAACCGTAAAAAATACTGCCGTTTTAAAAAGAACGGGATCAAGTACATCGATTACAAAGACGCCAATTTTTTAATGAAGTTCATCAACGATCAGGGTAAATTATTGCCCCGCCGTTTAACCGGGACTTCTTTAAAATTTCAGCGCAAGGTGGCACAAGCCGTTAAACGCGCCCGCCATATTGGTTTATTACCTTACGTTGCAGACTCGTTAAAATAAGGAGGATACGAAATGGAAGTTATTTTAAAACAAGACATCAAGAACCTCGGCGAGAAAGATGATGTAGTAAACGTAAAGCCAGGATACGGCCGCAACTTTTTGATCCCGCAGGGGTTTGCAAGTTTGGCAACCGAATCTGCACGCAAAGTTTTGGCAGAAAACCTGAAACAAGCTGCTTTTAAGCAAGAAAAAATACGCAAAGATGCCGATGCAATTGCTGCCCGGTTAGAAGGCATAACCCTTACCATCGGTGCAAAGGCCGGCGAAAGCGGTAAGATTTTTGGTGCGATCAATACCATCCAGGTTTCGGATGCTCTGAAAAAACAAGGATTTGAAGTTGACCGCCGCAAAATCACTTTTGATTCGGACCCTAAGTTTGTTGGTGATTATACCGCAAACTTAAACCTGCACAAAGAAGTAAAAGTGAAAGTTCCTTTTACGGTTGTTGCTGAGTAAGACGGAAAGTCGGATGCTTCTTTTACCACCTTAAAATAAGTATTGTAAAATAAGAAAGGTGCCTGATTGCTCAGGCACCTTTCTTATTTATATTTGGCCTTGCCATGCGTCTTTTTAAATATCTGCTCAAATTATTTGTGATCGGCTTTTTTGGGATCACCGTTCTTTGGGTTTTGCTGTACCGTTTTGTAAATCCTCCCATTACACTGCTGATGATTGACCGAGGCTTTGAACGTAAAGCAGCAGGCAAAAGCTGGAAGATAGATAAAACCTGGGTTCCCTTTGATCAGATCTCCATCAACATGAAAAAAGCAGCTGTTGCTGCAGAAGACCAGTTGTTTTTGGAGCATCACGGCTTCGATTTAAGGGCGATAGAGCGTGCCATAGATAAAAACCAGCACAATAATAAATTGATAGGCGGAAGTACCATTTCACAGCAAACCGCTAAAAATGTTTTTTTGTGGCCAGGCCGTTCTTATGTCCGTAAGGCTTTTGAAGCCTATTTTACCATGCTGATAGAAGCCTTTTGGAGCAAACAACGCATCATGGAAGTTTACCTGAACGTAATAGAAATGGGTGACGGTATTTATGGTATTGAAGCTGCTTCACAAACTTATTTTAAGCATCCGGCTTATGAACTTACCAAACAACAGGCTTCGCTGATTACAGGCGTTTTACCAAACCCGCGTAAATGGTCCCCGGTGAAACCAACGAGGTATATCCGTCATCGCAGTTATTTGATCATGAAAAACATGCGCCGGTTGGGGCCCTTGGATTTTTAGGTGATAAAAGAAGTATCAGGATTTGCTATGATCGAAGTTAATTAAGCTTTTACAAAGTTCCCAAAGACCCTCGCGTGCCAACTATTCTTCAAAGGTACTTGCCATTTGTTGTTAAAGTCGTTTAAGTTGGCCACCAGGTTGTTAAAAACAATGGTTTCGTTATTCACTTTACCTGTTTTAAGCAATTCTTCAAATGCTTCCCGGCTGGCTGAAAGTATTTTATCACCTTCGTAATAAGCGGTATTAAAACGGTCAAACAGGTGAATGCCAAATTCTTCTTGTACAGATTTTATAAAATGCACAGATTTATCAATGGAACAACCACTTGCACCGGCCTGGCTTTCATCAACCATCAAAACAATAAAACGGTTGTACAGGATATTGGCAACAGCCTTTAATTGCTGGTTGTGTGCCGTCCAGGTAGCGGCAAACTGGTTAAGCAATGGTTGTAATTTTGCTGTTTCCGGTTCGCTTAATTCCCGTGTTGATTGATAGATCCAGATTTTTGAGTCAGGTGAAAATTCCATGGCACAAAAATACTATAATCCTTATTTACTGTTTGCAGTTTTATGTACATCCTTGTTTCAAGATCATAAAAAAATGCCATATCGTTGGCTTTTGTTGCCAAAGCTTCTTGTATCAGGCCCGCGGCAAATAGTAACAGAATCAGAACAGTAGTTGTGCCATGCTGTTTTTAGGGCTTAAAAATGACTAAAGTAACTATTCAACATCAAAATTAAAGCTTATGGTTTATAAACCCAAAATGGGAAAAGAGGCGGAATAAATAAATTTCAAAAAAAAATTTTCAAAAGTAAAAAAACACACTACATTTGCAACCCCAAGCAGGGTACCATAGCTCAGTTGGTAGAGCAAAGGACTGAAAATCCTTGTGTCGCTGGTTCGATTCCAGCTGGTACCACAAAAATAGAGTATCAACTCCTATCAAAACCCTGTAAACCTGCTTATTTACAGGGTTTTTTGTTTTTGTCCAATCCCAAAAAAACCATATTTTTTTAATATTTATGATGTCGTCAATTGTTCATTTTACTTATAAAACCGAACATTGACGTTCTTTGTAATATTTGTATAGTATTCAGTTAACCAATCCAATCATTGTCTCTTTTCATATAGTGATATGGCAGCATTAAAGATTCTGACAGGAAAAGAACAACGATAAAGAAACACTTTTAATTTTAGTGCCGTTTGCTAATTAATATGTACCTGGCCATTGATCCGCTCACCTGCAGCAACCGCTTTCTTCCTGTCTCCCAACCCTATTACATTAATATTTTGTGTTTGGTCCCCGCTTACTTTTAAATAAGGAATGTTGTCGCTTTTAATTTGCGGGTTTAATAGTAATATGTTTTTACTATCTGTCAATTCTAAGGTTGGGTTATTAATTATTGGTTCGGCAGTGGTTAATTCTGTTATCAGGCCGTTTTTAACATCATCCATAATTATAACAGGCCTGCTATCGGCGTTCCTGACTTCCAGGTTTACATTTTGAAACGAGATACCTTTTACATGGCGTATGTATAATCCGCTTGCAGGTAAAGTATTGCCGAACATGCGGTTTTCGGGATAATTTTTTTCACTTTCGGGCACTGGTTTACTGGCTTCTTCAACAGTGCCGTTACCCATATCGCTGATGCGGACATTGCTTAATTGCACGTTCTCTACATCATAACCCGGAAAGCCGGTAATGCTGCTCGTGATTTTACTGTGCCCGGTTGCCGTTATGTTGTTTAATGTTACATTACGCAAATGCCCGGGATTGGGCGACGCTGTCTCGCCTGGCCCTTTACTGCCGCGGTTACCTAATTTTATAAATATGGCGGTTTGCACATCTTCCATATAAACATTGCTGATCGTTACATTATCGGTAACCCCGCCGTCAACATTCTCTATGGCGATGCCTGCCAAAACTGTTATAGGTTGCTCAATAAATTTTAAACTCTTTTGCCAGTTCCAGATCAGGCTCTCAGATGCCTGCCTGATGTTAACATTACTGATGTTTATATTTCTGAACCCCCCCAGCGATGCTGTTCCAAACTTGATGGCGTTACAATTAGAACGTACCGTACAGTTTCTTACGGTTATGTTTTCGCAAGGCTTGTTCCTGTCGTGGCTTTTAAGGCATATACCGTCGTCGTCCGAGTCAAAAGTACAATCCTCTATAAAAACATCCTTACTGTCCATATCAATCGCATCATTATTATAAGTGGCGTGATTATATACACTGATGCCTTTAAAATGCAAATTACTACAACCTAAGTAGTTTTCCATCCAATATGCCGAGTTCTTTAAATTCACATTTTCAAGGGTGATATTTTTACAATCAACCATCAGGATCATTACCGGCCGGGTTTTGCTTTCCGCCGATTTTGAATCATCCCCCAACTGAAAGGCAGGCGATAAACCGTTTCCATTGATCGTTCCTTCACCGCTTATTTTGATATTAACCTTGCCTTCGGCAAATAAAAAAGCTTTATTGGTGCGCGAGTCACCATTGACATTATTGGTGAATGACGACTGGTAATGAATAACGTTGTTAGGGTAATCTTTAAAAGCCGGGCTACCCATTAAAACCGCGCCATGTGTTAAATAGATATTTACATTACTTTTTAAGTAAAGGGTTCCGGAGATAAAAGTCCCGGCAGGGATAATTACGGTGCCGCCGGTTTTACTGCATTGATCTATAGCCAACTGGATAGCTTTTGTATTGATGGTTTTACCATCGGCCTTTGCGCCGTAAAACAGTATGTTGATGTCGGTGCAGAAAGCTGTTAAGGAAAACAAAGCCAACATAGCTATAAATAATAAGCGCAAATAAATGATTGGTTTCATTGGAAACATAGAGGTTAAAATATGCAAGCGAATGTAATTCTATTTTTATTTATGGCTACTACTATTTATAAAGTGTTATTGGCCTATCAAAAAAGGAAAAATGACTTGCAATATAAAAAAACAAGGTTACTCATTAAATAAATCCCTTTATACCAACGCGCAACATTTTGTTGGATTAAAATCTGATTATAAAGTATTATGATTGTTAAAACTAACAGGTTCAAAAATATCCAAACGTTTTGTTGTAAATTGATTTAGCACCTTTTGCAAACTTAGGTTTGAAAGCAAAGAAACTTCCTGGTTTTGAAGTAGTTTTTTTAATGCCCTGCCCCTATAAATTGCACAAAAAGGTTCAGCATAATTACGGTTTTGGTAAACGTAAAAGTCATAAATTGGTTCATCGGCATAAGTTCTTATTAAACGGTCAAGCGTTTCAGCTTGCATATCAATCATGTCGCAAGCCAACAACAGTAAATCCTTTTCGGGATATTGGGAATGAATACTTATTAAACCAGCCAGCGGTCCATTTATTTCAACACAATCAACAACTAATTGCTCATTGCTGAACAAAGACTTGTATTTTTCTATTTGTGATGAATTGACAGAAACATAAAAAGGCAAACAGACAGCACTCAATTTTTCGCCCATAAACCCTGCCCAGCAAGTATTATTGATGGGGATAAGCCCTTTATCGGTACCCATGCGCTGGCTTTTGCCGCCACACATTACAACACCTGCAAGCTCTGCCATGGGCATATTGTTGATAAAAAACAAATCATCACTAATCTAATATAACCGTTTTATATACACCAGCATTTGGACAAATACATTCTTCTGCTGTCTTAAACTTTGTTCCCGCGGTAATTTTAACTTCTTCCAAAAAGTTTTTAAATTTTGTTGATGTAATTTTCAATGCTTCTTTTATCACCTTAAAAACATCAAGTCGATAACAACTGATGTTCAATAGTTAAACAAATTTATAGCGATAAAAGAAGCATTGCCTGTTTTTCTTGCATCAATTTAAACAAGCTCTAAAATTCAAATATCCCATGAGAAATTATTTTTTTCTTTACAAATACTTCTTTTACCTTCATAAAATTATTACATCGATATTTTTTCCTTTTCCAAACCACCATACGTTTAAAATTGTTAAATTTTCAATCCAAAAAATTTTATGTCCAGAACATCTGCCGCGCCGGTTACCATTATTAAAGTTGATGAAGGTTCCAGCAGCATCACAGAGGATTTTTTAGCAGCAGAAGAACCGCTGGAAATCCGGTTGGGTTATGGTTCTGCCCGGCATCGCCAGCAAAAAAGTATATCGGTTACCATGCGCACGCCAGGCAATGATTTTGAATTGGCTGTCGGGTTTTTGTTTACGGAAGGAATTATAGAAAATATTGCACAAGTGGCTGCCATTAAACATTGCGATGGTTTGCACGAAAATGTAGTGCGGGTAGAACTGATCAATGACCTGGAATTGGATATGGGCAAGCTGGAACGTAACTTTTACACCACTTCCAGTTGCGGTGTTTGTGGAAAATCGTCAATTGATGCGGTAAAAACAGTATGCCGTTTGCCGGAGGCAATTCAGGATCAGCTTCTGTTTTCTGCTGAATTGATTTACCGTTTGCCAGATCTGCTTCGTCAAAATCAAACGATATTTAACAATACAGGCGGGTTGCATGGCTGTGCACTTTTTGACAACAGTGGAAATTTACTGCTTGCACGAGAAGATGTTGGCCGCCACAACGCGCTGGACAAACTGATCGGTGCAACACTTTGGCAGGCTTTGTTTCCGTTGAACAAATATCTTTTGTTGTTAAGTGGACGTGCAAGTTTCGAATTGATCCAGAAAGCATATATGGCCGGAATAAAAATTGTGGCGGCGGTAGGGGCACCTTCAAGTTTGGCCGTGCAAATGGCTTCTGATGCTGGTATTACGCTTATTGGTTTTTTGCGGGGAGAAAAATTTAATATTTATTCTGGTGAACAAAGGATAAGCCTGGCAGGTTATGAAACAGTAGTTTAAAGGCATCTTTAAAAACCCAATTTTATTTATCTTGTTTATTTACGGCGGAATTAAGGGTAGGTAGGTTAGCAGGGTTTTGAAATCCCAACAGACTGTAAATATTCTTTCAATTATAAATGCTTCTTTTATCGGCATAAAATAAATAATTTCGATTGATAAAAGGAGATTCATCCTAACGTCTGAGTATCAAAATTTTAGGTGGGGGGAAAACTTTAATATTTAAAAAAACGAAACCCCGACGGGCCATAGTTTAAAAACAGAAATGAACAAGGCCAGGAAGGTTTACCGTTATTAAAAGCAAATGATTTGATGAAAATACGTATCAAAGGCAATTCAGTACGCCTTCGCCTTTCCCGGTCAGAAGTAGATTTGTTGGGGAAAGAAGGTTATCTGGAAGAAAGTACCGAATTTGCGGACAGTACTTTTTTTTATGCGGTACAGAGATTGCATGAAGGAAAAATGCTCGATGCTGCTTTTACCGATAAAAAACTGACTGTGTTCGTTCCGTTAAACATAATGCAGGAGTGGACGAATACCGACATTGTAGGTTTCAGCCATCATTTACCCGTAGGGGAAAACAAAACCTTGTTCCTGCTGATCGAAAAAGATTTTAAATGTACGGATAGCGGGGAAACCGAAGACCAGTCAGACTATTACGAAAACCCCGTTAAAACCTGTTGATGATGAGTAAAGAATTAGGGCAGTCGGCTGCCGAAAACCCTGAAAAATTTATAGGTTTAAAATTAGGGCATCCGGCTGATGTTGCCGCTGGTGTCCGTGCAGTTATTGTTTCTGCCGAACACGTTTTTGGGCAGATGCCGGTATCGCGCGGCATGAAAGCCCTTTTTAAGCTAAACCAGAAATTAGGTTATGATTGCCCAAGTTGTGCCTGGCCCGATCCTGACGATGACCGTTCTTCCATTGCCGAATATTGCGAAAACGGTGCTAAAGCAGTAGCGGAAGAAGCAACCACAAAAAGTTTAAAACCAGATTTTTTTGCAAAGAATTCTGTGGTAAATCTGGCTAAACAGGATGATTATGACATTGGCAAAAATGGACGTGTAGCGCAGCCAATGTACCTGCCGGAAGGTGCTACGCATTATCAGCCAATCACCTGGGAGGATGCGTTCAAAAAAATAGCGTCACATTTAAATCGTTTGGAAAATCCGAACGAAGCTGTTTTTTATACTTCCGGCCGCACCAGTAACGAGGCGGCTTACGTTTATCAGCTATTTACCAAAGAATACGGAACCAATAATTTGCCGGATTGCTCGAACATGTGTCATGAATCAACCAGTTTTGCTTTGGCGCAAAACCTGGGAATTGGCAAAGGATCGGTAAAGCTGGAAGATTTTTATGAAGCCGAAGTGATCATTATCCTCGGTCAAAATCCTGGTACCAACCATCCGCGGATGCTTACCGCCTTGCAAAAAGGAAGGGCCAACGGTGCAAAAATTGTTTCTGTAAATCCGCTTCATGAAGCAGGGCTTCTTGGTTTTAGCAACCCGCAAAAGTTTAAAGGTGTAATGGGCATCAATACTAAACTTACCGACATCTTTTTACAGGTGAAAATCAATGGTGACCTGGCCCTGATAAAAGCCATAGAAATGTTGTTGCTGGAAGCAGAAGAACAAAAACCAGGTACTGTTTTTGACCATGATTTTATCCGCGACAATACTGCCGGTTATTTGGATTTTATTTCGCTGGTGAAAAAACATGAACTGGGTTATCTATTGGATGTTTGCGGTATTTCTATAGATCAGGTTAGGGAAGTGGTTGATCTTTTAAAGAAAAAAAATAAAATCATCGTATGCTGAGCCATGGGTATCACTCAGCACAAAAACGCAGTGGACACCATTAATGAGCTGGTCAATCTTTTGCTGCTTAAAGGAAGCATTGGCAAACCAGGCGCAGGAACCTGCCCAACGAGAGGCCACAGCAATGTGCAGGGCGACCGCACAATGGGCATCTTTGATAAACCCCACGAAGCTTTGCTGGATCAGATTAAAAAAATACACGGCTTTGAACCGCCACGCGAACACGGTTTTGATGTGGTTAACTCCATTCATGCCATGAACGAGGGAAAAGCCAAAGTATTTTTTGCGATGGGCGGAAATTTTTTATCGGCAACACCAGACACCACTTATACGGCAGAAGGATTAAGGAAATGTGATCTTACCGTTCATGTTTCCACCAAATTGAACCGAAGTCATTTGGTACATGGCAAAGAAGCGCTTATTCTGCCTTGTCTTGGCCGCACAGATTTAGATGTGCATGATGGCATTACGCAATTCGTGTCTAGCGAAAACTCTATGGGCGTAGTACAAATGTCGAAAGGGGTTTTAAAACCTATTTCTGATGATTTGCTAAGCGAACCGGTGATTGTTTGCCGTATGGCCAAAGCCACCTTGGGCAGCCGTTCTAAAGTAAATTGGGAGCAATATGAAAAAAACTACGATTATATCCGCGACGACGTAGAGCGGGTGATTAATGGTTTTGAAGATTATAATAAAAAAGTACGTATAAAAGGTGGATTTTACCTGCCCAATGGCACACGTACAAGGGAATGGGATACGCCAAACGGTAAAGCCAACTTCAATGTTACTGAACTTGTTGTTGAGCCGGTTGCAGAAGATGAATTGCTGATGATGACCATCCGCAGCCATGATCAGTTCAATACTACTATTTATGGTTTGGACGACCGTTATCGAGGGGTTTACAATGAGCGTCGGGTAATTTTCATGAATCCGGCAGACATACTCCGCTTTGGTTTTGAAGTTGGGGAAGTGGTTGACCTGTATAATAACTATGGAGGCAAAGAACGGGAAGCACGTGGATTCATTATTGTTTCCTATGATATTCCCGAACGTTGCGTTGCTACTTATTATCCTGAAACCAATGTTTTGGTCCCTATCAATTGTGTAGCCGATAAAAGCAACCAGCCCACTTCAAAATCAGTACTTTTGAAACTTAGAAAAAGTGCGTTGTTTAAAGCTTAGGTTAGGGGTATTAATTAAAAAAGGGGGCTGTCTTGAAACTAATGTTCGAGACAGCCCTCTTTTATGATGTTAAAAACTATAAAGATTTATCAATTACACCGGCTCATCTTTTTTGTGAAATAATATTATCAAAAACCATGTTCAACCCATTTATATTTTCTTCAATTTCAACTTCTAAGCTTTCAATTTCAAATTTATTGCCAGATGACTTTTGCAATTCAGACAATTGCATTGTCTTTTTAACAAGTTCGGATTTTAGATTACGATATATGTTATAGTTAGTTATATCAGCCATAATAAGTAATTACGTAAAAATGATAATCCAGGTTTTTAAAACTACGTAAGTTAAGTTTTACATTGATTAAAAAACATTTTAAGCAAAAAATAAATAATTAATGTATTAGAACGTGTATATTTTTACTATAAGCTTTAACAAGTGTTGATTAATACTTTATTATGGACGAAGTTTTTTTAGAGATCATGCCTGCAAATTTTACTGTAGCTGATTTTGAAAAGCATCAATTGCCAATCACTAATGACCGTACTGAAAGTAGTGATTTTAAATTGACTTTTTTTACTGAAGATGATTATTACAAGTATTTTGCTGATCTGGAAAAAGAAAGCAATACTTTTCTTTCTCAATATTGGATGATGAAATCCCAGGATTTGATTGATAAAAATATTTTTATCATCAAAATTTTAACTGTTTTAGCTGTTGAGAAATTAAAAACACACAAGTATCCTGAATGATTTGACACTGCTCCTAAGGATTAATTTACATAACCATAACGTCAGGATTTAAAAGGTTTTTTGAGGCTGATAAATTGTGGTTGTATATTTTATGCCGATAAAAGAAGCATTAGGTTACAATATCGTTTTAAGGACCTGCCATACATTTCCTGCTATGATTTCGTAACCTTTAGCATTTGGGTGAATACCATCCGGCAGGTTTAACAAACGGTTGCCAGCCACCCCGTTTAATAAAAAAGGGACAAAACCCATATTGTTTTTATCGGCCAGTTGCCTGAAGATCATTCTGAAATCTTTTAAGATATGCCCGGTTAAAAAAGAAGGGAGTTCCATCCCCAATAAAAGCATGATTACTTCGGGATGTTTGATCTTAACAAAATCTATAATGAATTGTAAGTTGTTCATTGTTTCCTGAACTGTAATACCGCGTAAAACATCGTTGATGCCAAGCTCCAGTACAAAAACATCTACCTGCTGATCGGGCAAAGTTACGATCCTGTTTTTACCTCCGGCAGAAGTTTCGCCGCTTTGCCCGGCATTAACAACAAGATATGGAAGTTGTTGCGAGTTGATTTTTTGTTGGACAAGGGCCGGAAAAGCCTGGTTTTTTGCCACTCCGTAGCCGGCAGTAAGGCTATCGCCAAAAAATAAAATCTGTTTTGAATGTTTGGAATGGTTTGAATAGTAAAGATCCTCTTCTGACATAAAGTTTAATAACAATCGTGTAAACAAAAAATTGCCTCTAAAAGAAGCACTTTATATCAATTTAATATCAGGTTTTTACTCTTCCAGCCCACGGCCGGTTTTGTGTTGCAGTTCATCAATTTTTTTTGATGCTTCTGCCTTATTCAAAGTCTCGTCCACTTCTTCACCGGCCTGATCAGACAAGGTTTTTAAATAAGAATGCTGTGCGCCTGTCATCGGTTCGCTGCCGGTTGTCCAGGTGTCCGGATCTTTTACTGTATTGGTATTGTCTGTTGATTGAGTGCTATTATCGGGCGTGTTGTTTTTATCCTGATTGGACAAATTGGTTTCTTTTGGTAAATTCATTTTGGTTTTTATTGGTGTAAGTACATCAACCCAAAACAAAAATGATTGTTTTAAATGGCATTAAAAAAGCTAAAAAAATTAGTTGTCCAGCATTTTGATAAACGTGCCCAGCTTCTCTTTCATTTTGCGGCGGTCAACAATAAAATCGAGAAAGCCATGCTCTAAAACAAATTCCGCTGTTTGAAACCCTTTTGGCAGGTCTTTTTTAATCGTTTCTTTAATCACGCGTGGCCCGGCAAAACCGATCAGAGCGCCCGGTTCTGATACATTGATATCGCCCAGCATGGCAAACGAAGCAGTAACGCCGCCGGTTGTAGGATCGGTCAATAAAGAGATATAAGGCAATTTGGCTTGGGCAAGTAAAGCCAGTTTTGCCGATGTTTTTGCCATTTGCATTAAAGAATAAGCAGCTTCCATCATCCGCGCGCCGCCGGATTTTGAGATCATCAGGAACGGCATCCGGTGTTCAATACAATAATCAATACTGCGCGAAATTTTCTCACCCACCACAGAGCCCATGGAACCGCCGATAAAAGTAAAATCCATGCACGCAATCACCACATCATGCCCTTCAATTTTTCCATAAGCTGCACGTATGGCATCTTTTAAACCTGTTTTATTTTTACTTTCTTCCAACCGTTCGGTATATTTTTTGGTATCGGCAAAATTTAAAGGATCGCCGGAAATCAAATCAGGAAAAAGCTCTGTAAATTCATTGTTGTCGAAAAGAATAGAAAAATATTCTTTTGACCCTATTCGGATATGATAATTACAATAATGGCAAACATATTGGTTTTCAACCTGCTCAGAGTAATGTAACGGCTTTTTACAGTTTGGGCATTTGTTCCAGATACCATTAGGAGCTTCTTTTTTCTCTTGTGTGGTTGTAATAATCCCTTTTTCTTCCCTTTTGAACCAAGCCATTTAAAATACTGTTTTTTAAAACACAAATAAACGAAAAAACTGTGGTGGTTTATGCTGAATAAAATATTGGTATATAATTTATAGTCCCGTTTAAATTTGCCTTTAAAATCTCTTTGTCGGGTTTAGGGCTTGTGGCAATGCTTCTTTTATCTTGCCAAAAAACAGGTGCCCATATTGTATTCGCCCAAAAATAAAATAAAATGGCTACTGATTTTTATGGCATAAAAGAAGTATGTAATAGTTTAATTTACTTTACATCTGTTAAATTTTAGATTTTATTGCATACAAACGTATTTTCCTTAACTTCGATACTTAAAAAAAGAATAGCACAATTATTATGGATCTTAAAAATTTTAAAGGTGTACTGTACGGCGACCAGGTACAGCAATTGTTTGAATTGGCCAAAGAGCACCAGTTTGCTTTGCCTGCTGTTAACGTGGTAAATACCAACACGATCAACGCCGTTATGGAAACTGCGAAAGCTGTAAATTCTCCGGTCATTATTCAGCTTTCTAACGGCGGTGCACAGTTTTATGCCGGTAAATCATTGAACAATGATCAATATCAGGCTTGTATTTTAGGTGCTGTTTCTGCTGCAAAACATGTTCATTTACTGGCTGAGCAATACGGTATCCCCGTTATTTTGCATACAGACCATGCAGCTAAAAAATTATTGCCTTGGATTGATGGTTTGCTTACCCACGGCGAACGTTATTTCGAAGAGCACAACAAACCCTTGTTCACGTCGCACATGTTGGATTTGTCTGAAGAGCCAATCGAAGAAAACATAGAAATTTCCGCAAAATATTTAGAAAGGATGTCTAAAATAGGCATGACGATTGAAATAGAATTGGGCGTAACCGGCGGGGAAGAAGACGGCGTGGACAACTCGGAAGTAGATAGTTCCAGATTATATACCCAGCCGGAAGATGTGGCTTATGCTTATGAACATTTGAGCAAAGTGAGCAACCGTTTCACCATTGCCGCTGCTTTTGGAAATGTTCATGGTGTTTACAAACCCGGAAACGTAAAACTGCAGCCGGTAATCCTGCACAATTCACAGGAATATGTAAAGCAACATTTCAACCTGCCGGAAGAAAAACCGGTTAATTTTGTTTTTCATGGCGGGTCCGGTTCTTCACAAGAAGAAATTAGGGAAGCCATTTCTTACGGAGCCATTAAAATGAATTTGGACACCGATATGCAATGGGCTTTTTGGGAAGGTGTTTTAAATTATTACCATGCAAACGAAGGTTTTCTGCAAACACAAATCGGCAGCCCGGGCAAAGAAGATGCACCTAACAAAAAATATTACGATCCGAGGGTTTGGCTGCGCAAAGGGGAAGAAAACTTTGTTAAACGCCTTACCGTTGCCTTTGATGATCTTAACTGCATCAACGTAAACGAAAAACTGTAAACTATTATTTACCATAAAAAGAAACGCCGTTGTGATAAAGCAAGGGCGTTTCTTTGTTACAAACCGATTAATCCCTAATTTATGCCACAGCACATTAATTTGTTTGAACGTTTTGCCAACTGGGCAACTAAAACTACCGGAAGTGCAACCGCATTCATTATAGCATTGGTTATCATCATCATTTGGGGAATAACCGGGCCGGTATTCAAATATTCGGAAGTTTGGCAATTGGTAATCAATACCGGAACGACCATCGTTACTTTTTTGATGGTTTTCCTCATTCAAAAATCACAGAATAAAGATTCAAAAGCAGTACATTTAAAGTTAAACGAGTTGCTTGCGGCCAATAAATACGCCAGTAACCGGATGGTAAGTATTGAAGATCTGTCTGAAAAGGAACTGGATGAGTTACATCAATATTATTGTACACTGACTGAACTGGCCAAAAAAGACAATGATATCCATCAATCACATTCTATTGATGCGGCAAATAAAAATCATTCCGGTAAAATAAACAGTCATAAAGAAGCACTGTCATCAAAAGGAACCAAATGAATATTATAGAAGTAAATAAAGAGGCTGAACCAGGTGAATTGGAAAAAGTATTTGCGATACGTAAAGAAGTATTTGTACACGAACAAAATTGCCCGCCGGAATTGGAGTGGGAACACGAAGATGAATCAGTGCATTTTTTGGCAAAAGTAAACGGCGAACCTGCCGGGGCCGCACGTTGGAGAAAAACCAATAACGGATATAAATTAGAACGTTTTGCGGTATTAAAAAAATTTAGAGGTTCGGGTGTTGGGCAGGCGTTGGTTAAAGCTGTTTTGGAAGATCTGCCGAAAGATGTCCGGCATGTTTATTTGCATGCACAAGTTCAGGCTGTTGCTTTGTATGAAAAATTTAAGTTTGAAAAAGAAGGGCCGGAGTTTGAAGAAGCCGGCATCAGGCATTATAAAATGAGCCTTCAACCCCAAAATAAATCCGGGCATCTTTAAAACCTGTATAATTTGCTTGGCCTCATTTTTTCCTTGCTATAAATCTAAGGACCGTAAGTAACAAGAAAGAGTAAAACTAAAAAGCACCGGTTTTTCAAGTACCTTTCTTCGGGAGAAGGATTTAGGCAACAGCATTAAACAAGTAATTAAGCTATGATTTGAATTTTAAAGTTGAATTTTCGTAATATGCTTAAAAATCCTACTTTATAAATTAGGCTATAATTGTAAAAGAGAATAAGGTGGTTTATTTTTTTTAATCATAAATCCTGTATTTGGTACGGATAATTTATAAACCTTGACCGAAAGTCTATTAAATTTTACTCACTCGTTTCCAGCACTGATAAGATATTGCCGGCCGGATCTTTAAACCAGGCAATCTTTGGCCCGCCGCCATGGAAAATGCCTTTTTCATCTGTTTTGAAATTGGGTTCGTTGTAAATCTCAAATTGCACACCGCGCTTCGTTAGTTCTTCTACCGCCTGGTTAATATCGGCAACAGGAAAATTAAGGATGGTAAAAGTAGCCGGAACATGGTTGACTTTGGTATAGATCAATATTTTATTGCCACATGCTAAATGCAAGTTCATCAAGCCTTGCATTTCCAAAGTTTCTACTTCCAATCCAAGTACTTTACTGTAAAAATCCTGGGCTTTCTCTGTATCGTTTACAGAAAACCCACTGAATGCTTTGGTTTCTTTGAACATGTTATCTTCTTTTTTAAAGTGATTGATCTAATTTGTCCGGTATCATCGGAAGCAACAGGACGATGCTGCCAATGATTTTCCTACCCATCATAAGCTTTTTTCAAAGTCTGAATATCGATTTTATCCATTTGCATCATGGCCTGCATCACTCTTTTTGATTTCTCCGGATCCTTGTCTTGCAACATCTTACCTAAAGCATCAGGAACAATTTGCCACGACAATCCAAACTTGTCTTTAAGCCAGGCACATCTTCCTTTTTGCCCGCCTTCCGAAAGTTTTTCCCAATAGTAATCCACTTCTTCCTGTGTTTCACAATCCACCACAAAGGAAACAGCTTCGTTAAATTTGAATTGCGGGCCGCCGTTCAGCGCGATGAATTCTTGTCCGCACAGTTGAAAGGTTGCAACCATGGCTGTGCCTTTTGGTCCAGGGCCTGCTCCATCATTAAGAACAGTGGCTTCTGCTTCCTGATTTTTAAAAATAGAAGTATAAAAGTTACGGGCTTCTTCGGCATTGCCGTCAAACCATAGGAAGGGTGTGATCTTTTGTTTTTTCGTATTCATAGAATTGATTTTAAAATGATTTATTAATTTGATCAAACATATTGTCCAACTTAATTAAATGATGGCAATGCTTCTTTTAGCATCATAAAATTGGTATCAGTTCTTATCGTAAAAACCAACTTGTGTTTACTATTTTTTATACTGTAAACGAAGCATCAAAAATCAGTATAATTACCGCTGTATTTTCTTATTTTCGGGTTTAATTTTTATAACCATTACAAACATACAATGCCGGAAGCCATTTTATCCGGTACAAATACGGCAATAGCAGATGTTGATTGCGACAATCCTTCGCCCCTCATCATTTTAATAAGTAACTGGAAATTATCCAAAATCATAAAAACGACATAGGAAAATATTTTAAAGCCCTTACAACCGACAATCAATTAGCAGATCATATTTATTTGTTTTTTGAAAGTGCAATAATTGAAAGTCAGCTTTTTAAAAACCAATGGGCAGTAAATAACGCAAAATCAATAGTTAAAAATTTAATAAAAAAATCATGGAACAGAAACTTCCACTACCACCGTTTGACTTTGAAACGGCAACAAAAAAAGTTCAAATGGCAGAAGATGCCTGGAATTCAAAAAATCCGGAAAAAGTATCTCTTGCTTATACTGTTGACACGGAATGGAGAAATAGAAATCTGTTTATTAATGGACGGGAAGAAGTTAAAGCCTTTTTGACAACCAAATGGGAGAATGAATTGGACTATAAACTCAAAAAAGAATTGTGGGCTTATACCGGCAATAAAATTGCAGTCCGTTTTGAATATGAGTGGCATGACAAAGATGGACAATGGTATCGTTCTTATGGAAATGAAAATTGGGAATTTGACGAAAATGGGTTTATGAAAAAACGTTTTGCCAGTATCAACGATTTAACAATTGACGAAACAGAACGAAGAGTGAGATAATGTTTCTGTTAGTCAGACTTGAAAAGCCTGTCTTTTTCGGCTAAGGATTTTTAATCCTACTACAACAAAACCTAACACCAATTTTTACCCGATAAAAGAAGTATTTGCAACCACGTCCCTTCTCTTTACAAACCAGAAAAAACTTGTAAATTTACAAATCAAATAACAACCAAAATGGATAAAACCTATATTGATTTTGACGAACTCAAAAAGCTTTACCCTGACGAATGGATACTTTTAGGCGATCCTAAAATGATGAATACATCTGTTCTTGGTGGCGTTGTTTTATATCATAGTAAAGACAAAAAAGAAGTTTGTTATATTGGCAGGGATAAAACTACGGATTTCTCAACTGTTACAATTGCATTTGCAGGAGACTTGAAACAACATCGCAAAATTGGAATCTTGAGAAGAACATGAAAGTTTTCTACTTCAACCTCCTTACAGATGAAGATGTTATTATCGTAAATGCATCCATTAAAGGAAAATACAAATTTCGCCTTGCACTTGATACCGCAGCAACACACACAACAATTGATAGTAATGTTCTTTATTTTTCTGGTTACGAACTTAAAGACAGTAAGGATGAAAAGGAAATTGAAACCTCAAACGGAATTATTGTTGTTGAAACGTATGACATTGAACAATTAGAATGTTTGGGAATTATAAAGAATAATTTTGAGGTTCAGGTTTATGATTTTATAGCGCATGGCATTAGTTCAGATTATGACGGAGTGATCGGACTAAACTTTCTGAAAGAACACAAATTCTGCATTGACTTTGTTAAATGTGAATTAAGTGTTGAGGCAGGATCAGCTTGACACTAATACAATTATAATTTGCCTTATCCTTGTTAGTCAAAATTTTCAATATTTGCAATCCAATCCTTTAAACTACAGGTTTCTAATTCTTCTACAACATAATCCAACACCATTTTTTACCCGATAAAAGAAGCATTGTCAACCAACTCCCCCTTAAATATTTTTACCCCATCTTTGCTTTCAATTTAAAAGCAAAATGAACATTCCCTACAGCATATTTGAAAGTGAATTTAAGGTGAGGCCGGATGATATCGACATGTTCCAGCATGTGCACAACAGCAAATACTTTGATTATGTGCTGGCCGCACGCTACGACCAGATGGAACGCTTTTACGGCATGCCGATGGAGGATTTTATGAAGCAGGGTTTGGGCTGGGTGGTGCGCACCGCTTATGTAGATTATAAACGCGCTTTAACTTTGGGCGATACTTTTGCCGTTCGTACCGGTTTGGAAAGTTTCGGCGATAAAGGCTGCCGAGTACAGTTTGAGATCATCAATAAAAAGACCAATAAAATTTGCTGCGACGGCTGGTTCGATTACATTTTAATTGACATCGCTACCGGCCGCGCCATGAAAGTTAGCGGGGAAATGATTGAGAAATATACGATTTGAATGGGAAGAGCGGGGAGTGAAGAGTGAAGAACGAGAGGTGAAAAGTGAATCTTCATTTTAAGTATCCCGCTCTTCACTCCTCACACTTTAATCGCTTCCTCAATCAACTTTCCGTAAAATTCCCCTAAGTTTAAGCCAGCGGCACGCACTTGCTGCGGGATCAGGCTGTTGGCGGATTGCCCGGGTGTGGTATTGATCTCGATAAAATAAAAATCGTCTGTCCCTTCCTGCAAAATAAAATCAACGCGTGTCATGCCTTTACAGTTGAGCACGCGGTAGGCTTCTTTTACAATGCTTTTTATGCGGTTGTTTTGTGCTTCGCTGAGATCTGCAGGCGTAATTTCATGCGAAACACCTGGTGTATATTTGGCTTCGTAATCAAAAAATTCTTTCGAGCTGATGATTTCCGTGGCCGGCAAAACCAGGATTTCCCCATCCAAGCGCACAATCCCGATACTAAATTCCCGGCCTTTGACAAATTCTTCCACCAAAACCTGCTCGTCTTCTGCAAACGCTTTTTCCAGTGCTTCGGGCAAGGCTTCTTTTGCGTTAACTTTCGACATGCCCACGCTACTGCCGCCGTTGTTGGGTTTGATGAACAAAGGCAGTTTTAAATACTGAACCTGTGCGCCAATGATTTCCTGGTCCCGTTTAAAAACTTGCACAGAACCAGCCATATACAAGCCTTTTATTCCGTTCACTATTGCTTTGGTGTAAGCTTTGTTCATGGTTAAAGCCGAAGTTGCCGCATCACAATTGTTGTACGGAATGCCCAGCATATCCAAATAACCCTGCATTTTGCCGTCTTCGCCCGGTGTGCCGTGGATAGTGATAAAAGCAGCATCAAACTTTATTTTTTCTCCGGCAACATTGATACTGAAATCGTTTTTATCTACCTCTATATTTTCGCCTTCCGGAGAAACATAAAACCAATTGCTGCGGTTGACCAAAATGGTATAAACGTGATATTTTTCCTTGTCCAGTTCCGCAGCAATGTTGCCCGCGCTGTTGATCGAAACTTCATATTCCCCGGTATAACCTCCGGCCATCAGGGCAATGTTTTTGGCAGTCATGGAGCCAAAGGTAATCGAAAAAATGATGTGTAAAAGAAGTATTGCCGTGAATAGCTTTTTACCAGAATTTTTACCAGAATTTACAGGATTAAAAAAAGAATTTACAGGATTTGCTGCTTTCAGTCGCATTTTTGTGTGGGCTAAAAGAAGCATCGTGCAAAATAGTTTTATCAGGATTTGCAGGATTTAGAAATGGTATTTACAGGATTAGCTGTAATTGCATAGAATTTTAAGCATTGACAAGAATTCAACAGCTTTTGACTATGTTTGAAAGAATTAAACCCATCACCATAAATGCTTACAACTGCTTGTAAATGAGTTCTTTTTTCCCCTACTTAAAAAGTAAATCCTTTCTTATCAACCTGCTGCTGGCAGTTTTAACCGTATTGTTTGTGGTGTTGATTGCCGCTTTCAGCCTGAATTATTACACAAGGCATGGCAGCGGTATCCCTGTCCCTAAACTGATCGGGATGCAGATCAGCCGTGCCTCTTCCCTCCTGGACAATCAGGGTTTTCAATACAAGGTCGATTCTGTTTACCTCCCGGATGTTGAGCCGGGAACGGTTGTACAGCAAGACCCTGACCCAACTACTAACGTAAAAGAAAACCGGACCATTTACCTAACGGTAATTACCAAACTGGCACCAAATGTAAGTTTACCTGATCTGGAAAACATTACCTTTCGCGAAGCAACTGCCACCATAGCCAACTTTGGTTTAAAATTAGGCGATACCACCTATCGATCCGACATTGCCTTGAACCGGGTGCTGGAAGTCCGTTTTGCAGGGGAAATGATCAAAGCGGGCGCAAAACTGCCAAAAGGTTCGCGCATAGACCTGGTCCTGGGTGATGGAAAAGGCGCCAGTGAAGTAGATATTCCGGACCTGACAAACCAGGAGCTGGATGCAGCTAAATTTGTGATCAGCCAGTCGGGATTAACTTTGGGGACCGTTACTTACGAAGGTACGATTACGGATTCGACAAAAGTAATCATCAAATCGCAGCTACCGATGAAAACGGATTCGACAACCAAAGTCAGCATCGGCACCAGGATCAACCTGACGGTTTCTCAAGGCAATTAAAACCATGGAAGCAGAAAACATCAGGGCTGAAGAATTACGAGAACGGTTGGAAAACGGCGGGCAATTGAACCTGTTGGATGTGCGCGAACCAATTGAATTTACTACGTATAACATTGGCGGCATCAATATTCCTTTAGGAAAACTGATTGACAGGGCAAACAACCTGACTATACTAAAAACGAAGAAATTATTGTTATTTGTAAAATGGGTTTACAAAGCGAAACCGGCCAGCAAATCCTCCGCGCACATGGTTTTAGAAACGTGCGTAACCCGGAAGGCGGCCTGCTGGCTTTGCATAAACTGCATTAATTTATCCTGCTATGTCTGAAAAAAACAACCGTAAACCACATCTGCTTAAAAAATCCCTGATTGCACTTGCTGTCCTGATCTTATTGTTGCTGGCCTTTACCGGCTATAATTATTACGCTAAATATTACGGGCCTAACGTAACCGGCAGGCAGGAATACCTGTACATTAAAACAGGTTCTGGTTTTACCGATGTTTTTAAAACGATTAAGGATGAAGGTATTGTAAAAGATACTACTTCTTTTATGCAGGTTGCTTACAGTATGAAGTACGAGAACCGTGTAAAGCCGGGAAAATACCGCTTGCACGAAGGCATGGGCAATAAAAAACTCATCCGGATGCTGGCTTTGGGCGAACAGGAACCGGTAAAATTAGCGTTTCAAAACGTGCGGCTGAAAGAAACTTTTGCAGGCATGGCAGGCAAAAAACTGGAAGCAGATTCGTTGTCGATCATTCATTTGCTGGATTCGGCCGCTTATCTTAAACCTTTTGGTTTTACGCCAGACAACGTTTATGTGGTATTTATGCCCAACTCCTACGAAATGAAGTGGAACGGCCCAGCCGAAAAGTTTTTTACGCGGATGAACGAGGAGTACCAGAAATTTTGGACACCCGAACGGAAAGAGCAAGCCAAAGCAGCCGGGTTAACGCCGGTACAAGTTAGCATCCTGGCTTCTATTGTGGATGCCGAAGCTTTGCACGATGATGAAATGCCAACGATTGCCGGTTTGTACCTTAACCGGTTAAACCGGGGAATGAAACTGGAAGCAGATCCAACGGTAATCTTTGCCATAAAAGATTTCACCATAAAAAGGGTATTGAACAAATATTTGGTCTTTCCTTCGCCTTACAATACTTATCTAAATATTGGCTTGCCGCCCGGGCCGATCATGATGCCTTCTGTAAACGCTGTTAAAGCCGTTTTAAACTACAAAAAGCACAATTATATTTATATGTGCGCCAAAGACGATTTTTCGGGCTATCATAATTATGCAACCAACATGGCCGATCATTTGGTAAACGCACGCAAGTTTCAGCAGGCTTTAAATCAAAGAAATATCAAACGCTGAGATGTTCACACATACTACAAAAGTACGCGTTCGTTATGGCGAAACCGACCAGATGGGTTACATGTATTACGGTAACTATGCCGAACTTTTTGAAGTTGGGCGGGTAGAAATGCTGCGCAGCCTGGGCATGACTTATAGTGGAATGGAAGAATCGGGAATTATTATGCCGGTGTTGGAGATGAAATGCAAGTACCTGAAACCGGCTTTGTATGACGAAGAGATCAGCATCAAAGTAATTATGGAAAAAATGCCCGGCATCCGTATATTTTTTAAATACGAATTGTACAATGAGCGGTCAGAGCTGATCCATCTGGGCGAAACCCTGCTGGTTTTTATCAACCGGAAAACAAACCGTCCCTGCCTACCGTCTGAAGATTTCCTGAACCGGTTAAAGCCTTATTTTGTGTAGGTGTGAACTGTTGCGCATCGGGTTTCAGCACTTTTCTATCTGCAACCGGCTTGAAATAGAAAGACCACTACTTTTTACCCGATAAAAGAAGCATAAAAATTTAGATTGAATAAAACTGAAACAAGGTTTCGGTCATCAAAAAATAATCTATAAAATCATATCCGATAAGATTTGATTTTTTTGCATTTTTATCGAAAGCCTTTTATTCCAATTTATAGTCCTGATATGATGCGATCAATTTTATTTTTATTCTTGTTTTTTGTGTCCGGGCTTGCCTTTTCACAGCAATTGCCCGTTCATTGGGACGAGCTTACTGCTTCTGACTGGCCGGCAGCTTTGGAAAAATCAAACCAAACCTGTATTCTTCCCATTGGTGTCCTTGAAAAACACGGCCCGCACTCGCCGTTAGGAACTGATCTTATCCACGTTCGCGAATGGGCGGCACATGCAACCAAACAAGAATATGCAGTTGTGTTCCCTGATTACTTTTATGGACAGATCAATGAAGCACGGCAACAGCCCGGCACCTTTGCTTTGCCAAGCCATGTGATCTATGACCTGCTTGAAGCCACATGCGACGAAATTGCACGCAATGGTTTTAAAAAGATTGTTATCCTGAACGGACATGGCGGCAACCCTGAGTTTCTTCATTTTTTTATGCAGTCGCTTTTAAACAAGCGCCATGATTATGTGGTGTACCTTTATGAACCCAAGAGCAATGATCAGGAGTATAACAAAGCGTATTTGAAGATGCATAAATCAGACCCCAACAATGATATGCACGCGGGCGAAAGGGAAACAGCCACTTTGTTGTATTACAGGCCGGACCTGATGAAAATGGACCGGGCCGCATCACAATCAGGAGCTGACCAAAAACGTCTAAGCCTGCCCGACATTTATACACCCATTTGGTGGTATTCATCGTTTCCCAACCACTATTCCGGGGAGGGCGCAAAAGCAACTACCGAATTTGGCAAATTTGTGGCCGATCATGAAATAGCGACATTCCTGAAAGCATTAAGGACGATAAAAAGCGACACCAAAACGCTTGGCCTGCAGAACGAGTTTTATGACAGGGTGGATCATCTGAACAAATAAATCCACTGTTTTTTGATAGGTAAAAGAAGCATGAAAAACACGTTCGGCAAGTTCACACAGGCCAATCATTTATTCTCCAACAAATCCCAATCAATAGTATTTAAAGGATCAATATGACTGCAAATAAGAATCCGGATGCCAGGAATATATCGGATGCCAATGATGTGAATACGTCGCCCTTTACTTATGAACGCCTATACTCGTTAGATGCATTGAGGGGATTCGACATGTTTTGGATTATGGGCGGCGAAGAGATCTGGCATACGCTTTACAAAGCAACCGGCTCTCCTTTCCTGGGAATCCTGTCGAACCAGTTTACACATCCGGATTGGAACGGCTTTCATGTTTATGACCTGATCTTCCCCTTGTTTCTTTTCCTGGCAGGTGTGGCTACGCCCTACTCTACCGGGCGTGAGCTTGAAAAAGGCAAAACCCGTACAGAATTACTGAGAAGGGTTATAAAAAGAGCGGTTATCCTGATCCTGCTTGGCCTGCTGGTCAATAACGGATTAAAGATCGTGCCTTTTCATGAGATCCGTTTTGCATCCGTACTGGGGCGTATTGGCATTGCTTATATGTTTGCCAATATCCTTTATTTATACACAGACAGAAGGGTACAATTTGTTTGTTTTTGGCTGTTTGTCATTGGATACTGGTTGTTGCTTAAACATACTTCAGCCCCTGGCTTTGCCCCCGGCGACCTGACCATGCAGGGGAACTTCGCTTCTTACATGGACCGTTTGATCTTGCCCGGCAGGTTATACCTGGGCATCCATGACCCCGAGGGTTTATTCTCCACCATACCTGCCATCAGCACGGGTTTGCTGGGCATACTGGCCGGTACGTTGCTTAAAACAGGGCATCAAACAAAAGAACGGAAAGCGCTTTACCTTGCCATTGCCGGGCTTGTATCTTTGGTCCTGGCACAAATATGGAACCTGGACTTTCCGATCAATAAAAACCTTTGGACAAGCTCATTTGTGCTGCATGTAGGCGGTTTAAGCTTATTGCTCCTTTCACTGTTCTATTATGTGATCGATGTTCTGGGATATAAAAGCTGGGCTTTCTTTTTTAAAGTGATCGGTATGAACTCCATCCTGATCTATATTTCAGGAAGGTTTATCAATTGGGAATACACGGCACATGGCTTTTTCGGATGGCTTGGGCAATTGGTTGCCAATCCTTTTAAAGCTTTTGCAATGGCAGTATGCTATATATTGGTTAAGTGGGCATTCCTTTATTTCCTGTATAAAAAGAAAGTGTTTTTAAAAGTATAACAAGCAGGAAATAAATAATCAGAGTCTGTATAATTTAATTCCATATCCATTACAAGTTCAAGGTTACAAAAATGCTTCTTTTAGCACTAAAAAACTTGCATGGGCCACCATCAACAATTAACCATGAACTATTGGCCACTACACCATTTTTTATGCGATAAAAGAAGCATCAAAAATATGCTGAACAAAACCTGGATTGGAGATTCCGAGACCATTGACCATCTCATTCCAGAACTGAAAACACGCAATTCCAGAACACTTTGACCATGTTAACATCATCAGTGTCAATTACAATTTTTGATATTAACAACACAACTCGGTGCTCTAAAGCGCACGGAATAGCCTGGTCAAGCCTTCCGGAATTTCCATCCTGACTTTGAATTCTTAACTAAATATTTACCAGTTTAGTGAAGAAATGCCTCCTAGCGAGTTCAGTTTTCTTTTTGGCAATATCATTTTCCAAGTAATTATAAGTGCCGGTTTATCTGACTTCCCGTGGCTGGGTTTTATAGGGAAAGTTATATGGGTGCGAATACTGTCAAAAGAGAAGATAATACCTAACAACCCTCACTTATCTTTCTGCCCTCAATTTGTCCCGATGTGTCATCCCCCAACTGGACAGGGCAGAAAGAATGTCATGAAGACTGTCTGCGTAAGCCGTTAAATGATATTCCACCACGACAGGCGTACCGGAATGTACTGTCCTGCTGATGAACCCGTTCAACTCAAGTTCTTTCAGTTCATTAGACAGCACTCGGGCAGAAATGCCGCTTGTTGCTCGCTGTATTTCGTTGAAACGACAGTTTCCTTCGCGAAGCGCAACAATGACCCGGAGCTTCCACTTACCGCCAATTACGTACAATGCATCACCTATTGACGAAATAACTTTTGAGCATTTAGGATTTCCTGTTTTAATCTGTTCTTCCACAATTGATTGATTTTCAATTTACTATACAAAAGGTTAGCGCTAACCTTTTGTATAGTAGTAATATTTCGTTATCAAATGTACCTACTTTTGGAAAAAATATCACTTAAAATGAAAAAAATCCTTCATATCATTTCCAGTCCAAGAGGGGCAGCATCACAAAGTATCAAATTAGGAAAAGCCATTATCGAAAAGATTCAGACAAAATATCCAGGCAGTACGGTTGTAGAAACAAATTTAGTTACACTGGCTTTTCCGCACCTGGAAGAATCGCACCTTGCTTCTTTTTTTACGCCACCGGAAAATCATACACCGGAAAACAAAGCCGCTATCAAACATTCTAACGAAGCAATAAAAGCCATTTTTGATGCTGATATCATCGTGGTTGGTGCACCATTATATAATTTCTCTATACACTCTGCCTTAAAAGCATGGATAGATCATATCGTTCGCAGGGGAATTACTTTTAAATATGGTGAGAATGGACCGCAGGGATTAATCATGGGTAAAAAGGTATATTTGGCTATGTCTTCGGGAGGAATATATTCAGAAGGCCGGATGCAGGCATTTGATTTCGTGGTACCTTACCTGAAATCAGTCTTCGGTTTTATCGGACTGACAGACATGAGTGTTTTCCGCATTGAAGGAACAGCAATGCCAGGAATGGAGCAAACTGCTGTAGAAAAAGGGCTTGACAGTATTGTTATAGATTAATAGCAGGTTTGTTTAAAGGCATCCATACACACGGATGCCTTTATCTGGGTATTTTACTATTCTTTATTGTTAAACATTGCCCTACCGACATTTCAAGTACCAAATTCAGTTAATTTCATGCTTAAACTGGATATTAAAAAAAGCCTTTATTCAAATTAAGAAATACGTGAAAGGCGTTTATTTAACTATCTTATAAACAATTCAATATTTTGGGAACATTCAGTAACCTTAAAAACTTTACAGACACACTGCCTACTCAAAGTGTACGTATGCCTGTTTTATTTACTTCACATGGTAGTCCGATGGATATTCCATTGTCGAACGAGGAGAAACCATTCTGGAACAGCCTTTTTGAGTTAGGGAAGAATCTGCAACATAAATATGAGATCAAAGCAGCATTAATTGTGTCTGCGCATTGGTGTACACAGGGCACTTTTGTAAATATCTCCCCTCAGCAAACGCAGATATATGATTATTTTGGTTTTCCTGATGAATATTACAAGGTAAAATATCAGGCAGCAGGTGCGCCCGATATTGCTAAGGAAGTTAGAAAAATTATTCCTTCGGTGATTGGAACGCCTGAATGGGGACTGGACCATGGTGCATGGCCAATGCTGATGCACTTATTCCCGGATGCTAACATTCCCGTTTTTCAGATGAGCATTGATTATCATGCCGACCCCAATTATCATTTTCAGCTTGGCAGGCAGCTGAAATCCCTGAGGGACAAAGGTGTTTTGATTATCGGTAGCGGATCACTGATCCACAATATACCGATGGTAAGACAGCGGTTCCGTACCGGCGATATGACCCCTTTTGGCTGGGAAGCGGAGTACGAAAGGTGGATCAAAAAAGAAATCGATCAGCGAAACTTCCACAGCATTATTAATTACCGTACAAGTCATGTTTTAGGCGAATTGGCCGCGCCTACGCCTGATCATTTTGTGCCGGTATTGTATAGTCTTGGTCTAATGGATAGTAAAGATGAAGTTCATCACTTCTTTGAAGGTGCAGCCAAGCTCCCGGCCTTTAGTGAACACAGCTTTATCATAGAAAGTAATTAATTAAAAACAACCGTTAAAGATAGGTTCGTTTATTGAACTTTGTTTTATTAACTCAATGTTTACCAAATTAGCTGATCCAGACACGAATGATCTTTGAATGACTCCCATTTAAAGGGTATAGATTATATTATGATAGAAGGTGTTTCTTGATATTAAAAATCAGCTGCTGTTTAACCAAAAAATACAACTACTGTCTTAATTGGGCAGAAGTCATATTTAGTTTAAAAATAGTGATTAGCCTGGAGATTCCGAGACCATTGACCATCTCATTCCAGAACTGAAAACACGCAATTCCAGAACACTTTGACCATGTTAACATCATCAGTGTCAATTACAATTTTTGATATTAACAACACAACTCGGTGCT
>JAABUQ010003346.1_pt1 | contig 29614 bp, 30 predicted proteins | sample 5560001 | NCBI WGS metagenome assembly JAABUQ01 (sample SAMN10711888, study PRJNA513371) | rock metagenome | isolation source: Antarctica rocks | place: Antarctica: Victoria Land, Finger Mt nord | collected 2015-12-18 | reverse complement strand
ATCAGCCGGGCCAGGTTCTGCTCGTCGGTGGCGTGCGGACCGTCGTAGCGTGCCGAGAAGACCCCCGGCCTTCCCCCCAGCGCGGCGGACTCGATGCCCGAGTCATCAGCCACGCCCGACCGACCCGTGGCGGCAGCCACGGTGCGCGCCTTGAGCAGCGCGTTGGCGGCGAACGTGGTGCCGGTCTCGGGCGGCAGGAGCACGTCGGCGTCAAGCGCCAGCAACTCGTGGGGGCGCAGCAGGACAGTCAGCTCTTGGAGCTTGTGAGGGTTGCCGGTGGCCAGCACCAGCTTCACGGGTGCGGGTGGACGGTGACCGCGGCCTCCTGCGCGCTGCGTAGGCGCTCGATGCCCTGGGCGGCGAGCGCCAGCAACTCGTCCAGGTGCGCGCGGGTCAGTGGGGTTCGCTCGGCGGTAGCCTGCACCTCGACGAGGCCACCCTCGCCGGTCATGACCACATTGGCATCGACCTCGGCTGATGAGTCCTCGGCGTAGTCGAGGTCCAGCACGGGCATGCCGTCGACCATGCCGCAGGAGACGGCGGCGACCGACCCGGTGAGCGGGATGCGCTCGAGCTGGCCTTCGGTGCGCAGGCGCTCGCAGGCCAGGCGCAGGGCCACCCAGGCGCCCGTGATCGCCGCACAGCGCGTCCCGCCGTCGGCCTGCAGGACATCGCAGTCCAGGTAGATCGTGCGCTCACCCAGGGCCTGGAAATCCACTATCCCCCGCAGCGAGCGGCCGATCAGGCGCTGGATCTCGATAGTCCTTCCGTCCGGGCGTCCGCGTGCCGCATCACGCTGCTTGCGCTCCCCGGTGGAGGCGGGGAGCATCCCGTACTCAGCCGTCACCCAGCCGCGGCCTCGACCGGCCATCCAGCGCGGCACGCCGGTCTGCGCCGATGCCGTGCAGATGACGCGGGTCTCCCCGGCCGAGATGAGCGCCGAGCCGGTGGCGGGACGTACGAACCCGGGGTCGATGGTGACCGCGCGCAGCTCGTCAGGGGCGCGCCCGTCGTGGCGAGCGCTCACCGCAGCGCCCTTTCGCTCCACCCGTCAAAGTCGCCGGCGAGGGTCGCGAGGTCGACGTGCTCGACCTCGCCCAGCGGCATCTGCAAGAAGCGCGTCCCCACCGCCTCGAAGGCGTCCGCGTCACCCGTGCACAGGAAGCGATAGCGACCCTCGTGCATCCGACGACTGTTCAGATCACGGGCCGCCAGGGCGCGCTCCACCACTCTGGCCACGGGCCGCCCTGAGCTGATGAGGGTCACGTTCGCACCGAGCACGCGCTGGAGCATCGGTGCCACGAGGCCGTAGTGGGTGCAGCCCAGGATCACCGTGTCGACCGCGGCCGCCAGCAGCGGTCTGCAGTAGCCGCGCACGGTCTCGACCACCGCTTCGTCGAAGGGAGAGCCGGCCTGGATCATGGGCGCCAGGCGGGACACGACACGCTGGTGAGCTCAAGCCACTCGCCGGTGGCGCTGACCGCGTCGCCGTACGCGTCGCAGGCCACCGTGGCGGGGGTGGCCAGCAGGCCGATGCGCCCGTTGCGCGTGCTCTGTACGGCCGTGCGCGCCTCAGGCCCGACCACGCCGACCACCTCGATCGGATCGCGGCGCTCGTGCAGGTGAGCGCGCCAGGGTGGGCAGGGCTGCCGCGGTCGCCGAGTTGCAGGCCACTACGAGCAGCTTCGCGCCGCGCTCGGCCAGGATCTGCGCAATGGCCACCGAGAACTCGCAAAGCTCTGCGCCGCTGCGCTGACCGTAAGGGAAGCGAGCGGTGTCGCCGAGGTAGAGGAAGTCCTCTGCGGGCAGGCGCACGAGCAGCTCATGCAGAACCGTGAGACCGCCCACCCCGGAGTCGAATACGCCGATGGGCCGGTCGCGGTCGCTGCGCTCGATGTTGGGGACGGACATCCAAAGCGGATGATCTCAGAGCCGCCAGGCGACGGCAGCGTCGATACTCGCCGCTCCCATGCGCGCGCTCGTCGTTTGCAACATGCGTCCCGACGCCCATAGCCCCGGCCGGGGCAGCTTCGTGCGCGATCAGGTCGACGCCCTGCGCCGTCTGCCCGACGTGGAGGTGGACCTGTTCGACTTCCCACCCGGCGCCCCTGCCCTCATCCGCGCCGCCGCCACCCTGCGCCGTGGCCACAGGTCCCGCGCGTACGACGTGGTCCACGCGCACTTCGGCCTCAGCGCCTGGCCGGCACTGAGCGTCGGCGCGCGGGCACGGGTGCTCACCGTGCATGGCACCGATGTTCGCCATCCCCGTACCGGCCTGCTGACGCGCGCGGTCCTGGGGCGCATGGATCTCGTCGCCGCCGCGTCTGGGGCACTGGCCGACGAGCTCGGTTGCGCCGCGCAGCGCCCGGTGGCGGTGCTGCCGTGCGGGGTGAACACCACGCGCTTTGCCCCGCTTGACCGACGCGCAGCCCGGGCGGCCATCGGGCTCGATTCGCATGGGCCCTACCTGCTGTTCCCGGCTGACCCAGCGCGTTCAGGCAAGCGTTACGACCTCGCACTGCGGGCCGCCGGCGTCACACCTCTGCTCACCCTCGGCGGCGTCGAGCCGGCGCAGGTGCCGCTGTGGATCAACGCCGCCAACGCGGTGCTGGTGCCCTCCGACGCAGAGGGATTCGGGCTGGCGGTGCTCGAGGCGCTGGCCTGTGACGTGCCCGTGCTGGCCACGCCGGTGGGGGTGCACCCGCTGGCCCTCGGGGGGCTCGCCGGGACCCTCTGCGCACCCTTCGACACCATGAGTTGGCAGAGCGCGCTGGCCCCTCATGTGCAGGCGAGGGACCCGCGCGTCCGAGGCCGCGCCCGCGCCGAGCTGTTCTCCGCCCCGCGCATGGCCGAGCGCGTGGTCTGTGCGTGGCGGGCGCTCCTGGCGGACGGCGGCGCATCGGCGTCCGGCCCAGGGCGCGGATAGCATGAGCGGCAGCGATGCCCCGCATTCCGCGCATCGGGCGCCAGCGCGCCCCGACGTCTGGCGCGCCCTCGGCGCCGCCGTCTCCCGCTGAGCGCCACGAGCACCCGTCGGCGCAGGACGCCGCCGGCCCGGGCGCGTCCGCGTCCCCCGCGGAGCCGATCCTCACCGGTGTGTCGACCGCCGGCCTCGACGCCGCTTCGCCGGTGGCCGTGGCCGCAGCCCCGGGCGCCGAGGCGGCGCTCACCGCACCGCCGGCGGCGGCCGCCGTGGCCGACACCGCCGCTGGGGCGCCCGCTGCGCTCCCCGCGGCCGAGCTGCCCGCCGGCCAGGATCCCGCCGCCCACGACCGCACCGCCTTCAGCGAGCGCGGACGCATGCGCCGCCGCCTGCGCTTCCTGCGCCGGGCCCGGGAGCTGGCCTTTCGTGACCTCGGAGGGTTGGTGTTCGACATGCATCGCTTCGCAGGCCGTCGAGAGGACCTCGTGGCCGCCAAGGTGGCCACGCTGGGGCGAATCGACTCAGAGCTTCGAGTCCTCCAGACGGCCCTCGGAGAGCACCGTCCCCTGACTGTCCTGCGCGAGCCGGGCATCGCCGCCTGCCCGCGCTGTGCCGCCATACACGGAACCGATGCCCGCTTCTGTCCGAGCTGCGGGCTCCCGCTGGGGCGCGGGCACCACCGTCCGATGACCGTTCCCGGGGCGCCGGCGTCGTCTTCGGCCGACGCCGGCGACGAGCGTACGCGGCCGCCGGAGGGGCCCCCCGCCGCCTCGCCGGTCGGTCCAGCGCACACACTCCCCTCCCAACACCCCGACCAGGCGCCAACCACGGCCTTTCCGCGTGGCGCCGAGCCGCCGGGCGGCTCCGCTCGCACCCCGTGAGCGCGTCGGATGATCCTCCCGGGCCGACCGCGGTCAGCGATCTGCCTACGCCCGTACCTCCGCTGAGCGCCCCCACGCCCGGGACGTACGCGCTCGAGCAGACGGCGGCGAGTGGGGAGCCATGCCCCTTGTGTGCCGGCCCGATGAGCCCCGAGCAGGACTGGTGCCTGCAGTGCGGCGCGGCGGCGCGTACGCGGCTGGCCGCGGCACCCCACTGGCGCGTGCTCATAATCGCCGTGGCGCTCGTGGCGGTGCTGTCGGCCGGTGGGCTGACCGCGGCCCTGGTCAAGCTCGCGGGAGGGCCTAAGACCACCACGACGACAACGCCATCCCCGGCCGTCCTCTCAACCGGCGCGCTCCCGGCCCCGCCGGCCACGCCCGGGGCGCCCCCGCCCGGGACTTCGGTTCTGACCCCACCGCCGACGATCGCACCGGGACCGACAGGCGGGGCAGCGCCACCGGGAGGCTCGGCGCCCGGAGCGACACCACCCGGTCGGTGAGCCGTCAGGGCCGCCCGCCGGCCGAAGCTAAGCGGCCGGCAGCCGCCAGCGTTCAGCCACGCGCTTACGAGCCTGCGTAACCGCGGCGTCCACCGGCACGTCGAGGCCGTCGCGGGAGACGTCGTCGGCGGCCAGCACGCTGAGCGTCTCGACAACCGAGCGCCCCAGCGCGGCCAGCGCGTAGCCACCCTCGAGCACCACGCCCAGGGGCACACCGAGGGCGGCGGACAGGCCCCGAACTGAGGAGGTCATGGCCCGGTATCCGGAGTCGGTCACCCGACACTGCGCGAGGGGGTCGTCGACGTGAGCGTCATAGCCCGCCGAGACGAGCACGAGCTCGGGCTCGTAGGACAGCGCGACGGGTACGACGACGTGCTCGAGCAGCGCGATGAAGCGTTCGTCACCCGACCCCGGGGGCACCGGCAGGTTCAGGGTGTATCCCTCGCCGAGCCCGCGGCCCCGATCGCTCACGGCCCCGGTCCCGGGATACAGGTCGCTTTGATGGATGGAGGCGTAGAGCACTGCCGGGGAGTCGTGGAAGAGGTTGTTCGTGCCGTTGCCGTGATGCACGTCCCAGTCGAGCACCAGCACGCGCGCCAGCCCGTGGGCGTCCAGGGCGTGTCGAGCCGCCACGGCGACGTTGTTGAACAGGCAGAAGCCCATTGCCCTCGCGCGCTCGGCGTGGTGCCCCGGCGGGCGGTGGGAGCTGAAGCCGCTGGGCGCGTGCCCGCAGAGCAGGCGGTCGACCAGATCCAGGGCCCCTCCCGCGGCGTGCAGAGCCGCCTCCCAGGACCCGTAGGAGACGATCGTGTCCAGGTCCAGGCTCCCCCCTCCGTTCTCGGCCGTGCGACGTATCGCGTCCACGTAGCTCGGGTGGTGAACTGCCTGGAGCTCCTGCACGGTGGCGGGGCGCGAGCGGGCACGCTCGAGGTCCAGGTCGCCGCGGATGGCCAGCTCGGACTCGATCGCGCCAATGCGCTCGGCTCGCTCGGGGTGCGGACCGGTCACGTGGCCCAGAGAGGAGGGATGGCTCAGGTAGACCGGACGCCCCACCGGGATACCGTACCCTCGGATGGCCAAAGCGACCGCCTTCAGACCGCTACGCGGTCCGTCCGGCTGAGTGCCATGGCCGGTCTGAGCGACCGACCCGCATCCTCGCCGGGCGTAGGGCGAACCCGCGGCCACATGGACGTCGACGTGGTCGTTGTGGGTGCCGGTGCGGCTGGGTTGTACACCGCTCTGCGCGCGAGCCGTGAGGGCGCCCGCGTCGCCCTCGTCTCGGCAACTCCGCTGGCTGAGACCGCCAGCTACTGGGCCCAGGGCGGGCTGGCCGCCGCGCTGGCCGCGGATGACAGCCCGGAGCGTCACCTGCAGGACACCGAGCGGGCCGGAAGGGGTGCGGTGCGGCGCTCGGCCGCGATGGCTCTGGTCAGCGAGGCACCAGAGCACGTGCGCGAGCTTCAGACCCTGGGCGTGAGCTTTGACGCCGACCGTTTCGGGCGCCTGGCCCTGGGCTTGGAGGGCGGGCACTCGGTACGACGTGTGGTGCACGCGGGCGGCAGCGCCACTGGGCGGCGTCTCGTACGTGAGCTCTCGGCCGGCGCCGTGAGCGATCCCGCCATCGCCATCGTCGAGGGCACCAGGGTGCACCGGCTGTGGGTGGTGGACGGCCGCTGCGGGGGGCTGGCGTGTGAGGACGGTCGCACCATCGGCGCCCGCGCCGTCGTCATCACCACCGGTGGAGCGGCGGCCCTGTGGGCACGCACCACCAACCCACCGGGCTCACTTGGCACGGGCCTGTCACTCGCCCATCAGGCGGGCGCGGCCCTGGCTGACCTCGAGTTCCTGCAGTTCCACCCCACGGCCGTCATCGGCGTTCCGGGACGCGAGGGCTTTCTCATCACCGAGGCGATAAGGGGAGAGGGCGCCACCCTGCACGACGGTCAGGGGCAGCGGTTCGTCGACGAGCTAGCCCCGCGCGACGAGGTCGCCCGGGCGATCTACACCCGCCTCGCGGCCACCGGCGCGCGCTCGGTGGGACTGGACACGCGCGCAATCGACACGGCCGCCTTCCCCAACGTCTTCGGCGCGCTGCGCGAGGCTGGGCTGGACGCTACGCGCGAGCTCGTCCCGGTGGCGCCCGCGGCCCACTACATGATGGGTGGGATCGTCACCGACCTGCACGCGCGGTCGACGCTTCCCGGCCTCTATGCGGTCGGAGAGTCGGCCTGCACCGGCCTGCATGGAGCCAACCGGCTGGCCTCCAACTCGCTGAGTGAATGCTTCGTGTTCGGGGCGCGGGCCGCACGCAGCGCCGTCGCCGAGCCCGCAGCGCCAAGCGTCGATCGAGGCGCCCTGAAGCTGCTGGCCGCGGCCCCTGGACTGCCCACCCCGGGGTGGAACACCCGGGAGGCGCTGTGGCGCTGGGCCGGCGTGGAGCGAACCCGCGCAGGTCTGCAGCGCCTGCTGGACGACCCGCATGAGCTGGCGCGCCTGATCGCCATCGGCGCTCTTGCGCGCCAGGAGACGCGCGGAGCCCACGTGCGCAGCGACCATCCCGACCGCGATCCCGGGGCCGACCAGCGCCATGCCGTGCTGGACGGGCACGGATCGCTGCACACCGAGCGGTGGCTATGAGCCGCTCGGCTTAACGCACGGTTAATAACGGCGTCGTTTCCAGCTTCACACACGCGCCCGATAATGCGAGAGCGTCTCTGGAGGGGACGGTCGGGCTCGGGTCGAACACAGAGGGGCGGGGGTCATGTATCAGTTCAGCCGCGCGATCTATCGGGAGTTGCTGCCGCACATCGCCGCACGGCGGCCGGGCTCCAGCGAAGTGGAGAATCGTGAGTACGTGCTGCGAGCCTGCGAGGCTGCGGTCGAGCGCCTGGCCACCGATCGTCATTACTTTGCGCGGCCCGCACGCTCCCTGTTCGCGGACATCCGCTCGTACTTCCCGATGGGCTCCCAGGAGCGCGTCTACCAGGTCATCTCCTGCTACCTGGACTTCGCCCAGCGTTTCCTGGCCGAGCATCCGTTCGCCGGCTTCGACGTGAGCGGCAAACCGGTGCAGTGTCGCGCCACCACACGCAAGGGCACCGCGTGCCAGCGGATGCCCCTCCCCCGTAACGGCTACTGCCCCTCCCATCAGCATCTCGCCGAGACCGAGGACGCCGCCGAGCTCGCGGCGGCCTGAGCCCGGGTCGCCGCGGTGATGCGCGGCCTCCCGGCGGCGCACAACCGCTAGCTTGAGGTCGATGCTCCTGGGCGTCGACGTGGGCGGCACGTTCACCGATGCGGTGCTGCTCGCCGGCGGCGAGCTGCACACGGCCAAGGTGGCGACCACACCGGCCGACGAGTCACGCGCCGTGCTCCAGGCCGTGAGTGCCGTGCTCGAGGAGGCCGGGGTGACCGGTGGCGAGCTGTCGCACTTCGGGCACGGCATGACGGTCGCCACGAATGCACTGCTGGAGGGTCGCGGAGCACGAACGGCGCTAATCGCCACCGAGGGGTTCACCGACATCGTCGAGCTCGGGCGCCAGGCGCGGGCGAGCCTGTATCGGCTGTGCGCCGCTCACCCGCCTCCACTGGTGAGCCCCGAGCACCGCTTCGGCGCCGCCGAGCGGATGGGTCCCGACGGCCCCGTGCGCCCGCTGCGCACCGCGCAGGCGCGCGAGCTGGTCGAGGCCGTGGCCGCCACCGAACCACAGGCGGTAGCTGTCGTGCTGCTGCACTCCTATGCGGACGCCACCCATGAGCGCATGCTGGGCGAGTTGCTCTCCGAGCTGCTGCCGGCGGTGCATGTGTCGCTCAGCCACCAGGTGGTGGGCACCTTCCGCGAGTTCGAGCGCGCCTGCACGACCGAGATCGACGCCGCATTGTCGCCCCTGTTGGCCGGGTACCTTGAGGATCTCGGTGACCGAGCACGCCAAGCGGGGCTGCCGGCGCCCCACATCATGCAGTCATCGGGAGGCCTGACCACCATGGCGCAGGCCGCTTCGCACGCCGCTCTGACCGTGCTCAGCGGGCCGGCCGGCGGCGCTCAGGGAGCGTTGCTGCTGGCCGCAGAAACGGGCGAACGCGACGTCGTCTGCTTCGACATGGGCGGAACCTCCTGCGACGTCTGCGTCATCGAGGACCTGCGCGTGCGCGAGACCGCCGAGCGCCGCGTGGGCGGGCGCCCGCTGGCGCTGCCGACGCTCGACATCCACACCGTGGGGGCCGGAGGGGGATCGATCGCCTGGGCGGACGCCGGGGGGGCGCTGCGCGTGGGTCCCCGATCCGCCGGAGCGCAGCCCGGGCCGGCCTGCTACAGCCGCGGCGGCCTTGAGCCCACGGTCACCGACGCCAATCTGCTGCTCGGCTACCTGCCGGTTGCCCCCGGCCTGGCCGGGGGCCTGGCGCTGGACGCTGAGGCTGCTCGGGCTGCGGTGGGCGGGTTGGCTCGCGAGCTCGAGTTGGAGGTCTCGCGGTGCGCGGAGGGCATCGTACGGGTGGCCAACGCGGAAATGGTCAGGGCTCTGGGCGTGATGACCGTGGAGCGCGGGATCGATCCACGCGGCTATGCCCTGATGCCCTTCGGGGGCGCCGGCCCGCTGCACGCGACCGCCGTCGCCGAGGAGCTGGGAATGCAGCGCGTGCTGTGCCCGCGCGCATCGGGCGTGCTCTCGGCCCTGGGTCTGGCGGCGGCGGCGCCGCGTCACGACGCCGCGCGCACGGTGCTCCTCGGCGCCGAGGAGCTGACCGCCGAGACCGTCGCCGCCGAGGCGCGGGCGCTTCTCGCCGAGGCGGGGGCGGGGCTGGACGGGCCGGCGAGCCGCACGCGCGTGCGCTATGAGCTGCGTTACCGCGGGCAGTCCTTCGAGCTGGCGGTGCAGGCCCCGCCCGACGCCGGCCCGCAGCGACTGCGCGAGCTCTTCGAGAGAGAGCACGCAGAGCGCTACGGCTACCGCAGCGAAGGTGGCGCGGTGGAGCTGGTGACGATCCGCGCGTCGGTCTGGGGTCCTGCCCCCGAGCCACGGCTGACCGCCGCGGCGACGCCGCGAAGTGATCGGGCCACCCAGCGGGCTCGATTCGCGGGGGAGGACGTCCTGGCCGACGTGTGGAGCGGCCCTCCGCCTCCGGGGACCCTCCTGCACGGGCCGGCGGTGTGTGCGCTGGGTGAGTCCACGCTCCTCGTCGCGCCGGGCTGGTCGGGCGAGGTTGACGAGCGCGGCACCGTTTCTCTGTTGCGCGAGGGCCTCTGAGGGTGAGCGGCCTGGACCCCATCGCGCTTCAGGTGGCCAGCGGCGGCCTGCGCGCCGTGTGCGAGGAGATGGGCGCCGTGCTCATCCGCTCCGCGCACTCGGCCAACATCAAGGAGCGCCGCGACGCCTCCACCGCGCTGTTCGACGGCGCGGGCGAGATGGTCATGCAGGCTGAGCACATCCCCGTGCACCTCGGGGCCATGCCGGCGGCGGTGGCCGCCGTGCGCGACCGTGAGCACGCACCCGGACGCTCCTGGGTGCTCAACGATCCCTTCGCGGGTGGCACGCATCTCCCCGACATCACCGTGGTCACCCCGGTCTTCGGCGCCGGCGCCGGACGTCCCCTGGGCTTCGCCGCGAGCCGAGCCCACCATGCCGACGTGGGGGGGCGCGTGCCGGGCTCGATGCCCGCCGACAGCGCCGCCCTCGCGGAGGAAGGCGTGGTCATCTCCCCGCAACCGCTCGACGAGGCCGCGCTCGAGCAGATAACCGCGTGCATGCGTCAGCCGCAGGAGCGACGCGCAGACCTGCGCGCACAGCTGGCGGCCAATGCGATCGGGGTGCGGCGTCTGGGTGAGCTGGCCGCACGCATGGGCGAGGACGACCTGCGTGAGGCCATGGACGGGGTGCTCGACTATGCCGAGCGACGAACGCGCGCGTGCCTGGCCGCACTCCCCGACGGCACGCGTCGGGCCCAGGACGTGCTGGAGGCAGTGGAGGGTGACCTGACGCTGTGTCTGGCGGCCCACAAGGAGGGCGAGCGACTGGTGCTGGACTTCGGCGGCAGCGCCGCTCAGCATCCCGGCAACCTCAACTGTCCCGAGGCGGTCACGCGCTCGGCCTGTTACTTCGCCGTGCGCGTCCTGACCGATCCCGACATCCCGCCGAGCGCCGGCGCCTACCGCCCGCTCGAGATTCGCGTCCCGCTGGGCTCGCTGCTCAACGCGCGCCCCGGAGCCGCCGTCGCGGCGGGCAACGTGGAGACCTCCTCACGGGTGGCCGACCTGGTGCTCGGGGCCTTCGGCCGCGCGCTCGGGCAGGGCACCATGAACAACCTCACGCTGGGCAACGCCGACTTCAGCTACTACGAGACCCTGGGTGGCGGCCAGGGAGCGTGCCAGGACGCCGACGGGCCGAGCGCCGTGCACGTGGCCATGAGCAACACCATGAACACGCCGGTCGAAGCCCTGGAGCGGGACTTTCCCCTGCGGGTGGTGCGCTACGAGGTACGTCGGGGCTCGGGCGGGCTCGGGACTCACCGTGGCGGCGACGGCGTGGTGCGCGAGCTACAGGCCCTGACGGATATGACCTACTCGCTGATCTCAGAACGCCGGCGCCACCCTCCCCGGGGCGCGGGCACCGGTGAGCCGGGCCGGGTCGGCTCAGACCGGGTCAACGATCGCCCGATCTGCGGCAAGCAGACGGGTACGCTGCGTCGCGGTGACCGTCTGTGCATCGAGACTCCCGGAGGCGGCGGCGTCGGATGAGTGAGCGCGTGGGCTTTCTGGGGCTGGGCATCATGGGCTCGCGCATGGCCGCCAACCTTGCGGCGGCCGGCCACGACCTGACGGTGTGGACCCATAGCGAGGGCAAGGCCGCGGGCTGGGCGAGCGAGCACGGAGCGACCGCGGTGGACACCCCCGCGCAGGTCGCGGCCGCCAGCGACGTGATCATCAGCATGGTCGTCAACGGGGAGCAGGCGGAGTCGATCCTGCTCGGGGCCGAGGGTGTGGCGTCCGGGGTGCAGCGGGGTGCCCTGTGCGTGGACATGTCGACCATCGGGCCCGCTGACACGCGGCGCATCGGCGCAGCGCTGGCTGAGCACGGCGTGGGGATGCTCGACGCACCGGTCACCGGCTCCTCGCCAAAGGCGCAGGACGGGACGCTGACCATCATGGTCGGTGGCGAGGCTCGTGACTTTGCCCGGGCGCGGCCCGTGCTGGAACTCATGGGTGAGCTGATCGTGCACGTCGGCCCACTGGGTCAGGGCGAGATGCTCAAGCTCATCAACAACGCGCTGGCCGCCGCCAACGCCACGGCGGTGGCCGAAGCGCTGCTTCTGGCCTGCGCCACGGGTGTCGACCTCGATGCCCTGCAGACGGTGGTGGGCGCGGGCTCGGGCGGCTCGGCCATGCTGGCGCTGAAGGCCGCAGCCATGCGGGCGCATGACTACAAGACGCTGTTCAAGGCCGAGCACATGCTCAAGGACGTACGTCTGTGCCTGGAGGAGGCGCAGGCCGCGGGGACCCCCTTTCCGGCCGCGGCGCACTCACGCGACGTGCTCAGCGCCACGGTTGGGCGGGGCCTGGGTAACGCCGACTTCGCCGCTCTGATCGAAGCCGTGGAGGGCCTGGCCGACCGGCGTCTGGGCTCCGACTGAGCAGCGCCCCTTGGCGATTGGCCTCCAATTTCGTATGCTGGCTACCGTCAGCGACGCTTCCAGTCAAGAAAAGCGTCCAAGCGCCCACGTCACCCGCCGTACTCGACTCACCTATGCCAATTGCTTTCAAAGAATGGGCGGTCACCGTCCGTGCGCTCGCCGAAGGCGAGCAGCTGCTGACCCTGCGCAAGGGCGGCATTCGCGAGGCCGGCAAGCACTTCCGCCTCGAGCACGAGCGGTTCTTCCTCTATCCGACCTTCGACCACCAGCGTCACGACCTCGTACGCGAGTCCCACCAACCCGAGCTGCGTCGTGCGCTGGAGGAGGGAGTGTGGGCCGACGGGGAGCCGCCCGAGCATGCGCTGAGCACCGACGGTGGCATAGCCCAGCCTGAGCGGGTACGCATCCGCGCCTGGGCCGAGGTGGCGGCGCACTTCACCATCACCGACCCCCGTTGCGTCGACGCCCTGTCACCGTTCTACGTGTGGACGCCCGACTACGCCGAGAAGCGCCTGGCCTGGAAGCGGCGCCATCCACTGCACGTTCTGCTCCTGCGCACATACCGCATCCCCCGTCCCGTGACCGTCAAGGTAAAGGAGCAATACGGCGGTTGTCGCTCCTGGCTGGAGCTCGCGCGCGACCTTCCCTTCGAGGGCACGCCGGTGCTCTCTGACGACGAGTTCGAGCGCGCGGCGGAGGAGATCGAGTCGATCACCCGCGACGCCGGACAGCCCGTCCCGGCCTAGCGTAGGTCGACGCTCCGGGCGTCGGACGTCGTGGCCTGGGTGCAGACGTCGTCGCCCTCCTTCTTGGCACGACACGAGGAGCGTGACGGAGAGGACGTGGTCGCCGTACTCGAGCTGCTGGAGGGCACGCGCCGGCGCCTCGGCGACGCCTTCCCTTCCCTGCCCGGCCGGGTGGCGGTGGTCCTCCACGTCTCGGGCGCTCAACTCGCCCTGGCCCAGCCGTACCTGCCGCTGGTTCGGCGCCTCACGGCCAAGGCGGGACGGCGCTACCTGACGGGCTGGCCCGCCGGCGGAGAGATACACGTGCTGTCCCCCCGGTTGCTCGCCCGGCGCGCATCGCGGATCAGCGGCTCCCGCGAGATGGTGCAGCTCTCCCCCGCGGCCCTATACGCCGGGTTGGTGGTGGCGCACAACAACGACGGCCTGCCGCCGCCGTTCGGGCCGGGGGGCTTCGTGCGCTGGTTGCGCTGGGCCTGGCTCGCCGCCGGAGCCTCCCAGTACTTCTCCGGGCAGACGACCTACGCCCGCGCTGAGATCTCCCGCCGGTTGCGCGAGGGCCCATCCCCCGACTTTCCGCCGAGTCCGGCGGACGCCACGTTGCTCGGGGGAAGCGTCTACAGCCTGGTGGCCGAGCGAGCGGGTGAGCCGTCGGCGGTGACCCTCGCCTGCTCGCTGCCGCCGGGGGGCGCGCGCCAGGCTCTCGGACGGGCCTTCGACGGCCGGCCGCTGTCGGAGGTCGAGGACATGTGGCGTTCGCACCTGGCCCGCATGGCTGCGCTGTAGGGGGAGACCGCGCCGCGACCTTCCCTTCAGGACAGCGCGGTGCCCACCCAGGCGATGAGCGCCACCAGCGCAAACGCGCCCAGCAAACCGGCCAGCACGCGCGCCGGGCGGTCGCGGCTTGCGCCCGACGGCACCTCGGAGATCAGCTCGCTCTGGAGCAGCACCTCGCGCGCCGTCGCATGACCGGACGCGGGAACCATGATGTCTCGCGGGCCCGCGGCCAGAAAGTCGGGGACGTCAAAGCCGGCTGCTCGCCGGTGCATGCTGGGCACGCCCTCCTCCAGCAGCAGGCCCTGTATGAACTCGGCCTCGGCCTGATTGCGGGCGCCGGCCACCCGCAGGAGCGTGCCCTCGGAGTACTGCGGCTTGACCTTGCGCGCCCGGCGCTGGCGCTCGCTCGCCGGATGCTCGCCACCTTCCCGACCGGCATGCACGAGGGGCATGTGACAGCGCGGGCAGAAGCGCTCGCTCGCCGGATGGGTCGCCGCGCAGCCGGGGCACACGAGCGGCGGGGGCGCCATCACCGGATGTCCAGCCCAACCTCTTGGACGCGCTCGTCGACTATCAGATAGGCGCGGGTCTCTGCCCGTTGGCCCGCGACGCCCACGATCACGTACAGGGACTCGGGATAGAAGGCCAGGTTGATGTCCGTCTGCGACGGATAGGGTGCGCTGCGGGTATGAGAGTGGTAGATCGCGCCGAGCTCCCAGCCGGCGTCCTCGATCTCCATCTGAATCCGGTACTGCTCCAGGCCGTCTATCTCATAGCGCAGCGGGCTGGCGGCGGCGTTGGTGGCACGGTAGACGCGCACGGCGCGCCCCTGCTCGGAGGCGATCATGCCGCAACACTCGTTGGGTGCGTCCTCGTGCGCGTGGGCCACCACCTCCTCGAGCAGAGCGGCTGAGATCACCATCTCAGGCGAGGCTAGCGAACCGCGCCCACGGGAGAAGCTCAAGCGCGGCCGACCTCGAGGGCCACGCCCAGGGGATCGACACCGAGTAGCTCTCGCAGCATGGCCACGTGCTGAGCCTCGTTGGCCATCACGCTGACGCTGGTACGGATCAGGCTCTCGTCGACCAGCCGCGGTACCCGTGCGGCGTGGCGGTGCGCGACGACAGTCTCGAGCGCCAGCAGGTAGCTCAGCCGGCTGTGGGGCGAGCGCGCCCGCGACATACCGGCAACCAGGCCGTCCGGAGCGGTGCGCGGAGGGAGCGACAGCGCGCGATCACCTCGCTCGCGCAGCGCGGTCAGCAATGCCTGCGCGTGCTCGATCTTCTGTTCGCGAATGTGGCGCAGAACGGGCTGGACACGGGGTGCAGCGGGCCGCCCCAGCGCGGCGCCGTAGGCCAGGACGACCGTCTGCTCGTCGGTCAGTGCCTGGCGCAGCAGCTCCTGGTCCTGATCGGGCTCCGCATGTACAGGAGCGACTCCGAGGGTCAGGGCGGTCAGCCCGCTCCCGGCGACCAGCCCCGCCCGCAGCAGGTGCCGGCGGCTGCAACCGGGAGCGCTCATGCGCGTCCGATCACGAACGCGTCCGGGGCGGGCGGACGGCCGCGGCTGGCCTGCAGCACGGCCAGATGCATGGCGTCGTCGGCCGCGACGGCCACGAGCACAGCACGGTGGGGCTGACTGAGGCGGGGCAGTGCCTGCACGAAGAAGGCGAGCGCCGCGTTCTCGGCCGCCGCCAGAGCGCCCAGCGCCGCCAGGGCGCCCGAGGGCCGGCGCAATCCGTAATCCGCCCGGGGCTGGTTGGGCGTCGCGCGCAGGCTGACGATCAGCCCGGCGAGCGCCCGCGCGTGGGTGAGCTCATGCTCGAGCATCTGCCGCGCGAGCGCCAGCGGGCGACCGCTGAGCACGGGCGTGAGAAGGCCATATGTCGCTACGGCCAGATGCTTGACGTCCAGAGCCCCGTTGAGGAGCTCGACGTCGGTACCGACGTCCTGACCGCCGGGGTCAAAGGTCTTGGTGCCGCAGGCCGACAGTGCCCCCGCGCAGACGCTCAGCGCGGTGCCGCCCGCGCCCAGCAGCATGCGGCGCGAGAGCGGGCGGGCTGGGGGCGGTATTCGGAGCATGAAGGGCCGTCCGCAGACGGAGCGCCGGGCCGGCGCGGGCTTTGGTTGAGAGGCCCCTTGAATCTGCGGGCGCGCGCGCCGCGCGGATCACCACCAGACGGTGGAGTCCAGGTCGGCGATCTCGTCGACCGGCCGGGTGTAGATCCCGCTGGACAGATACTTCCAGCCGTCGTCGCACACGACGAACACGACGTTGCCTTCGTCGAGCTCTCCCGCGATGCGCACCGCGACACGGGCTATGGCTCCGCTCGACACTCCGGCGAATATGCCCTCCTCGTCGAGCAGCCGCCGCGTCCACAGGATCGCGTCCCGATTGGTGACGAAGATCTTGCGGTCCAGCAACGACAGGTCGATGATCGGTGGGATGAACCCGTCTTCCAACGAGCGCAGACCCTGGACGGGTTCGCCCTGCATGGGCTCGGCGGCCACGATGCGCACCGCGTCGCCGAACGCCTCCTTCAGCCTGCGCCCGGTGCCCATGAGGGTCCCGCCGGTACCCAGGCCCGAGACGAAGGCGGCCACCTCGTCGAGCTCTTCGAGGATCTCAAGTGCGGTTCCGTTGTAGTGGGCCAGCGGATTGGCCTCGTTGCCGTACTGGTAGGGCATGTAGTAGGAAGCGTCCTGCTCGGCCATGCTGATCGCCTTGGCCACGGCGCCGTTGGATCCCTCCGATCCCGGCGAGTAGACGATCTGGGCGCCGTACATCTGCAGCAGCTGGGTTCGCTCCGGGGTCACGTTGTCGGGCATCACCACCTTGAGCGGATAGCCCTTGCGTGAGCAGATCATGGCCAGTGAGATCCCGGTGTTGCCCGAGGTCGGCTCGAGGATGGTCTGGCCCGGGCCGATCGCGCCCTTGGCCTCGGCGTCCTCGATCAGGGCCCGAGCCACCCGGTCCTTGATCGAGCCGGTCGGATTGTGGGACTCGAGCTTGGCCCACAGGCGTACGCCCGGCTTGGGCGACAGGCGTTTGAGCTCCACCAGCGGCGTGTGCCCGATCGCCTCGATGATGTCGCCGTAGCGCCCACCGCAGGGCTTGTTGTCCAGGCGCATGGCGGCCATTACTTCACGGAATATAGCGAGGGCCACACGGCGGCCATACCCGGACGCACGTGCCGGGTGGGGGGCTGTGAACGCGGCCACTAACATGCCCTCGGCCGGATCATTGCAAGCCATGCCATCGCCGCCCGCATACGACTTCGACTGGCTGGTGATCGGCTCCGGCTTCGGCGGCAGCGTCGCCGCACTGCGATTGGCCGAGAAGGGGCACCGCGTCGGCGTGCTGGAGTGCGGGCGCCGCTTCGCCGACGAGGACTTTCCGCGCTCGACGTGGGACGTGCGACGCTACTTCTGGGCGCCGAGGCTCGGGATGCGCGGCATCTTTCGCCTGACCTTCTTCTCAGATGTCAGCGTGGTTTCCGGCTGCGGGGTGGGGGGAGGCAGCCTCGGCTACGCCAACACGCTCTACGTCCCGCCGCGACGCTTCTTCGAGGATCCCCAGTGGGCCGCCCTCGCGCAGGACTGGCAGAGCGAGCTGGCGCCTCACTACGCCGAGGCCGAGCGCATGCTCGGGGTCACCTTCTACGACCAGGACGACCCCGCCGACCAGCTCCTGCGCGAGCTCGGCGATGAGCTGGGTGTGTCGCACACCTACTCAAAGACTCGCGTGGGCCTGTTCCTGGGCGACCCCGGGGTCACCGTGGCCGATCCCTACTTCGGCGGGGCGGGGCCCGATCGCACCGGGTGCCTGCGGTGCGGGCGCTGCATGGTCGGCTGTCCGCACGGAGCCAAGAACACCCTGGTCAAGAACTATCTGTGGTTCGCCGAGCGGCGCGGCGCCCGGGTCCTCCCCGAACGCCAGGTGGTCGACATTCGGCCCCGGGGCGCCGGCGACGGGAGCGACGGCTATGAGATCGTCTCCGAGCGCCCAGGCGCCTGGCTGCGCCGCGACCGCCGCGTGCACACCGCACGCGGCGTGGTGGTGGCCGCCGGTGCGCTGGGTACCAACAGGCTGCTGCAACGCTGTCGCCTCGGCGGCTCCCTGCCCAAGCTCTCGGCCCGGCTCGGTGAGCTGGTGCGCACCAACTCAGAGGCCATCCTGGCGGTCACGGTGCCACCCGACTACCCCGACGACCTCACCCAGAGGCCCGCCATCACCTCGAGCATCTACCCCGACGCCGACACCCACATCGAGACCTGTGTGTACGGCCACGCCGGGGACGCCATCAGCACGCTCTACACGCTGCTGGTCGGCCCCGGGACCCGCCTCACTCGCCCCATCAGGCTCATGGCCACCGCCACACGTCACCCCGTACGCCTGCTGCGCCTGCTGAACCCACGCAGGTGGTCAGAGCGCACGATCCTGCTGCTGGTCATGCAGACCCTGGACAACGCCATCGCCCTGCGTCCCCACCGTCTACCGGGAGGCGGCCTGCGACTGCGGACCGAACAGGACCCACTGCGACCCAACCCGACGTTCATCCCGGTGGCCAACGCCGCGGCGCAGTGGTTCGCGCGCCGCACCGGCGGCGTGGCTCAGAGCTCGATCACCGAGGCTCTCCTGAACATTCCCTCCACCGCCCACATCCTCGGGGGCGCCGTGATCGGATCGGGTCCCGACACGGGCGTTGTCGACCACTGGCAGCGCGCCTTCGGCTATGAGAACCTGCTCGTCTGTGACGGGGCCGCGGTACCCGCCAACCCGGGCGTGAACCCGAGTCTCACCATCACCGCGCTCGCCGAGCGGGCGATGAGCGCGATCGCACCCGCGACCCCGCCGCCACCTGCCGACCGCGCCGGCCGCGCCGGTACCCGGGCCGTCACCGCCTGACTGCTGCCTCAGCGCCCGCCGGCCATCGCCGGGAGGATCACCAGAGTGTCGCCCTCGCCCACCGCCGTGTGCAAGCCGTCCAGCACCCGCACGTCCTCGTCGTTGAGGTAGACGTTCACGTACCGGTTCAGCTCACCGTCGGGGGAGAACAGTTGCTCGCGGGTGGCCGGATGGGCTGAGGCGAGGTCGCGCAACACGGCGCCCACGTCCTCGCCCGAGGCACTGACCTCTCGCTCGCCGCCCACGGAGGCGCGCAACACTGGGGGGATCCTGATGTTGGCCATGAGAGCGCCAGCCTACCCGCCCGCGGATCGCCCTAGCCGGCGGCAGCGCAGAACGCCTCGTAGTCGGGGAACACGCCCATCTCCTCATCGGTGATCGAGTCGGGGTCGCGTGAGCAGATCGGGCAATCGGGGTCACGGCGAACCTTGACCTCGGTCAGGGTGGCGGCCAGCGCGTCGTACAGGAGCAGGCGGCCGATGGCGGGATCGCCTATGTCGAGGATGAGCTTGACCACCTCGGTGGCCTGCAGCAGCCCCATGGTCCCGGGCAGTACCCCGAGGACCCCGTTTGCGCCACACGAAGGCGCCAGCTCGGCCGGGGGTGGCGATCCGAACAGGCAGCGGTAGCACGGTCCCCGGTAGGGAGCGAACACCGACAGCTGACCATCGAAGCCGAGGATCGAAGCCGAGACCACCGGGATCTGCAGGCGCACGGTGGCGTCGTTGAGCAAATACCGGGTGGGGAAGTTGTCGGCGCCGTCCACGACGATGTCCCAGCCCGCGAGGATCTCCATGATGTTGTCGGCCTGCAGGCGCGTCGCGTACTTGACGACCTGCACATCCGGATTCAGGGCGCGGATGCTCGCCTCGGCCGAGTCGACCTTGGGCATCCCCACCGTTTCGCTGCTGTGGATCACCTGGCGCTGGAGGTTGGACAGGTCGACGGTGTCGTCGTCGACGATGCCCAGCGTTCCCACCCCGGCCGCGGCCAGGTACAGCGCGGTGGGCGAGCCGAGGCCGCCGGCGCCCAGCAGCAGAACACGCGCGTCGAGCAGCTTCTGCTGGCCGTCGCTACCGATCTCGGGCATGAGCAGGTGACGTGAGTAGCGCTCGCGCTGTTCGGCGCTCAGCGCCCGCGGGACCTCCACCTCATAGCCCCGGTCCTTCCACAGCGTGATACCTCCCGTCATCGACTGCACGTGCTCGTAACCGAGATCTTCGGTTAGGGTGCGCGCGGCGTAGGCCGAGCGGTTGCCCGAGGCGCAGTACAGAACGATGGGAGCGGAGCGATCGGGCACGGTCCCCTCGATGCGCGACTCCAGATAGCCGCGCGGTACGTGTCTGGCGCCGGGCAGGTGCCCGGAGGCGAACTCATCGCTCTCGCGCACGTCGATGATCACCGGCGCCGCGCCATCGTCGGGGGCCGCGTGGGCCGACGCCCCGTTGGCCGAGTCCCCATTGGCCGACCCACCGTGAGGCGATGCCCCGTCGGCAGTACTCGCACCGGCGCCCGCGCCCTCGCGGGGGCCGTCGGCCATGTGACTGTGCACCTGCCCCGGATCGATCTCCTCGATTCGGCTCTTGACGGCGCGGAGCAGCTCCGCACTCGACGCGCTCATGGAAAACTCCTAAACCTGGTCGGGAATAGTGTGACTTCACAAAGTATAGCGACGTCGCGCACGGCGACACGCGCGACATCGGCCCCGGTGGCGCTCTCCCCGACAGACCCCTTCACTGATGCCGTGCGTGCACGCCGGGGCGCGCGCGACGATCCCCGCTCAGGCCGGACTCGCGGCGCGCTGACCCTGGCTCTCGGCCTCATGACCGCTCCCGACCTCGCCGTCCGCTTCCGCGGACGGCGGGCCCAGGCCCGTGGCCACGCCGGGCGAGCCGGGCATACAGTCTGGCCAGATGGGCTCGCGCGCCTGCGCCTGCTGGTACATGGCGCGGGCGATGACCAGCCGCTGGATCTCGTTGGCTCCCTCGTAGATCTGCAACACCTTGGCGTCGCGCATCATGCGCTCGACCGGGAACTGGCGCAGGTAGCCGTTGCCCCCCAGGATCTGCACCGCCTCGGTGGTCACACGCATGGCCGTGTCGGAGGCCACCAGCTTGGCCATCGATGCGAGCTTGGTCATGCGTTCGTCGCCCTCGTCGACGAATGTCGCCGCCTGGAAGGCGAGCGCGCGCGCCGCCGCCACGTCCGCCTCCATGCCCGCGAGCTTGAACTGGATGCCTTCGTGCCCGAGCAGGGGTGTGCCGAAGGTGTGACGACGCAGCGCGTAGTCCAGGGCGATGTCGATGGCGCCCTGACCGAGGCCCACCGCCTGCGCGGCCACGGTCGGGCGCGAGCGGTCGAACGTGCGCATGGCGATCTTGAAGCCGTCGCCCACATCGCCCAGCAGCGAGTCGCTGTCGACGTGCACGCCGTCGAAGCGTGGGGCACCCAGCTGCCATCCGGGCATGCCCATGGTGGGCAGGGGCTCCACCGTCAGGCCCCGGGCGTCGCCGTCGACGACGAACGCGCTCAGCCCGTGGGCGCCCTCGTCCCCGGTTCGGGCGAACACGACGTAGATGTCCGACAGCCCTGCGTTGCCGATGAAGCGCTTCTCGCCGGTGAGCACCCACCCGTCCCCGTCGGGCTCGGCGCGGGTCTGCAACGAACCCGGATCAGAGCCGGCGTGCGGCTCTGAGAGAGCGTAGGAGCCAAGCATCTCTCCGCGGATGAGGGGGCCGACCCACCGGGCACGCTGCTCTGGCGTTCCGGCGAGCATGATGGGCAGCGCCGCCAGCTTGACGTAGGCGGCCATGAGGGAGACCGTGCCCGACACCTTGGCCAACTCCTCGACGTAGGCGCACCACGAGACCTCGCTCTCGGCCTTGCCTCCGTCCCTGGGGGGAGCGGCCAGCGCCAGCAGACCGTCGCGCGCGAGCATCTTGTGCACCTTGTGCGGGTACTCTCCGCGCTCGTCGAGCTGGTGCACGATCGGGCGCACGTGCTCGAGCACCCACTGTCGCACCTCCTCGCGCTGGTGGCGCTGGCTCTCGGTCAGCCGCCACACGGCGACAGGCCCCCGGCCGGCGGTGGCAGCGCTGTCTCGGTCACGAGCTCTTGGCCTCCGACGGGATCTCGATGTCGCGTTTGAGGATCTTCCCGGTGGGTCCCTTGGGCAGCTCCTCGACGAACCACACCTTGCGCGGATACTTGTACGCGGCCACTTGGTCCTTGACGTACTGCTGCAGCTCGGAGGCGTCCATGTCCGCATCGGGGACCAGGGCCACCGCGGCGCCCACCTCCTCCCCGAGCGAATCGTCGGGCACGCCGACCACGGCCGCCTCGCGCACGCTGGGGTGCTCATAGAGCACTTCCTCGATCTCGCGCGGGTAGACGTTGTATCCCCCGCGGATGATGAGGTCCTTCTTGCGATCGACGATGAAGTAGTAGCCGTCCTCGTCGACCTTGCCGATGTCGCCGGTGTGCAGCCAGCCATCCACGACCGTCTCCTCGGTGGCCTCCGGGCGGTTCCAGTAGCCCTTCATGATGTTGTGTCCGCGGATGCAGATCTCTCCGACATCGTCGCCCGAGACCTCCTTGCCGTCCTCATCGAGGAGCTTGAGCTCGACTCCGTCGATCGGCGTGCCGATCGACCCGGGCTTGCGCTCGCGGTTGGGGTGGTTGAAGGAGGCCACCGGCGAGGTCTCCGATAGCCCGTAGCCCTCGAGGATCTGGCAGCCGAAGGCCTTCTCGAAGCCACGCATGACCTCGACGGGCATGGCCGACCCACCGGACATGCACAGGCGCAGGCTGGACGTGTCGTAATCCTCGCGCCCCTCGACGCCGAGCATGCCGCTGTACATGGTGGGCACGCCCAGGAACACCGTCACCTTGTCGCGCTGGATGATCTCCAGGGCCTTGGTGGCGTCAAAGCGCGGGATCAGGGTGAGGCACGCGCCGACCACGGTGCTCGTGTTCATCGCACAGGTCTGGCCAAAGGAGTGAAACAGGGGCAGAGCCCCGAGCACGACGTCCTCGCAGGACACCTGGGCCAGTTCGGAGGCGCACAGGCGACAGTTGCGCTCGAGGTTGGCGTGCGTGAGCTCCGCCCCCTTGGGCTTGCCTGTGGTACCCGATGTGTACAGGATGACCGCAGTGTCGTCGCCGTCGCGCTCGGTCACCTCCTCCACCGGCTCGGCATCGGCTAGCAGCTTCTCGAACTCGCCCGGAGCGACCATGATCGCCTCCGCACCGGCGCGCTCGGCGCCCGCCTGCGCGGCCTCGGCAAAGTCGCCCCAGGCGAACAGCACCTTGGCCTCGGGATCGCTGAGGTAGAACTCGACCTCGCGCGTCTTGAGCAACACGTTCATCGGCACCACGACCGCGCCGGCTCGCAGCACGCCGTAGTACACGATGGGAAAGTACGGGACGTTGGGCAGCATGATGCCCACCCGGTCGCCGGGCTCCACGCCGCGTTCGCGCAACATGCCGGCGACTCGACGCGAGCCGTCCTCGAGCTGCTCGTAGGTGACGACGGCGTCATCCAGGCGCAGCGCGGTGCGCTGCGGATGTTCGCTGACCGTGTCGGTCAAGATGGTGGCCAGGTTGGCCAAGGTACCCCTCCCTCTCTCGCTCAGGCCGATCATAGTCCCCGCCGGCGCATGCCTGACAAACCCGCGTCCTAGGTGGGCCCAAGCGGTGAGCAGCGCACGGCGCACGGGGTGGCGGCGGCGGACTGGAGCGCGCCGCTCTACGCTGGGCAGGATGCATCCGCGTCTGCGCCTGGCCGCCGCCACCCTGGTCATCGCCACGGTGGCCGCGCTGGCCACCGTGGTAGCCACCGGGCGGCCATCGGCCCGCGAGAACGCGCCCGGCTTCGCCGGAGCGTTGGCTCCCCCCGGGCTGCCGGTGATGGATTTCCACCTGCGCGACCAGGATGGGTCGCCGGCGTCTCTGGCCCAGTACCGCGGCCGGGTGACAATCCTCACCTTCATGTACTCGACCTGCCAGGACACGTGTCCCGTGATGGCCCAGCAGATCCGCGGGGCACTGGACGTCCTGGGTCAGCCGGTGCCGACGCTGGCCGTCAGCGTGGACCCCGTCAATGACACCCCGCTGAACGCGCGGCGCTTCGTGCTGCGCGCCTCGCTGACCGGTCGGATGCGCTTCCTGCTGGGCACACACTCACAGCTCGCGCGGGTTTGGCACTCCTACGCCATCGCTCCCCAGCTCGCCGGCTCACGGCGCAGCGACCATTCCTCCTACGTGTTCCTACTCGATCGCCGCGGGCGCGAGCGGGTGGGCTTCCCGCTCGACCAGCTCACCCCCGACGACCTGGCTCACGACGTGCGCCTACTTCAGCGCGAGACCTAGGTAATCCCCTTTTTTTTCTAAAGCGATGGACGACCTGTACCGCGATCAGATCCTCGAGCACTACAAGCGCGCCCCGACCTCGAGGCTCACGAGAGCAATCCGCTGTGCGGCGATGAGCTGGGCGTGCACATTCGCGTCGCTGACGGGGCCGTCGCCGAGCTGCGCTTTCAGGGCCACGGGTGTGCGATCTCCCAGGCCGCGGCCTCGATCGCCTCGGACGAGCTGATCGGCATGAGCCTCGAGCAGGTAGCACGACTCAACGCCGACTGGGCCGTGGACCTACTGGGGATCCGGATCTCCCCCCCGCGCCGTCGCTGCGCACTGCTGCACCTGAAGGTCGTGCGCGGGGCCGTGACCGGCGACGCGAGTTGGCCCACCTCCGCCCGTGCCCGCCAGGCCTAGCGGGCGCCCCTTGATCGGAGGGGCTCGGTGTCTTTTCAGTCGGTGGCCCCTAGTGGATGTGCAGGAGCCGACGCTCGCGCGCACCCCGCACGCTCACGCTGACCATCACCCGGGAGCCCGCGGGCACCCTCAGCCGGTAGGCACGACAGGCCCGCACGTGGCGCACGCGCAGGCGCCGCAGGTGTCCGTGCACGCGCACGCTGACGTGCAGGCGAGCGGCGTGTGTGAAGGTCAGGGTCAGCTGGGAGCGGTGCCCGCGCCGTCGCTGGGCCGCGCGAGCGATCAGCGTGCCGCGACGCAGGTTGCCGTGGGCGCGTCGGGACAGGGCGCGCGCCCGACAGGCCACGAGCCCCGTGGTTCCCGACGAGGAGGGACCCCGCGCGGAAGGCGTCGCCCCGCCTGGGGCGTTGAACACGTCTGCGCCGAAGGGCGCCAAGCCGTCGACGCCGGCATAGCCCAGGTGTGAGAGACCGAACGAGTCCTCCACCGTGCGCAGCAGTCCGTAGTGGTTGTACGGCGTGAGGTTGACCGTCCCGGGGGACACGAAGGGCGACACGACCACCGCCCCCACGCGGCCGCCGCCCGGCCCCCGGCTGGTCGCCCCCGGGTTGGCGGTGTTGGCGGCCCGCTCGCCGCAGCAGGCCTCCGCACCGCTGGCCGACTCGTCGAAGGTCACGATCAACAGGCCGTCCTGGCGGAAGGCGGGCGAGGCGACGATCTGGGGCACCAGACCCGAGGCGAACTGCCCGGCCGTGGTCAGCCCACCGGGTCGTCCGTCCACGCAGGGGGCGTCGTGGCCGTCGTCGCACAGGTTGGGGGTGATGAACGAGTAGCTCGGGGTGGTGGACGCCGAGCGCAGGTCGTCGCTCAGGCGGTCAAGGGGCACGTCCTTGGCGAAGCAGTCCGGGGAGTCGATGATGGAGTGGAAGTAGACGAACGGGTTGTGGCGCGTCGCGTACTGGTCACCGGGCCGGGCGGTCTGCGTCTTGTCCTGAGAGTTCAGGGCGGGATGGCGGCAGGTCCGGCTCTCGGTCGGGGAGTTGGCCATGTCGCCCATGTAGCCCTTCCAGGTGAGCCCGCGGGCGGTGAGCTGGTCGGCGACCGTCTTGACGGTGCTCGGATAGACGCAGCCGCTGCCGGCGGCCTGACCGTCGGCGCCGATCGTTCCGGGGAGCACGTCGGTGTAGAACTGGCAGTCGGACTGGGTGATCGGGTTGGGACCCTGACCGCTGATCAAGGCGATGTAGTTGTCCAGGCTCGCGTGGCCGATCCCGTAGTAGTTGGGCAGCATCTGGCCCATGGCGGGGAGGTCGTGAGCCAGGTAGGGAGCCGGGCTGCCGGGCCCGAAGGAGGTCGCCTCGTTCTCGTTCTCGAGCACGAGCACGAAAACATGTCCGACGTGCGGGAGCGCCGCGGCAGGCGTCGCCGCCAGCGGGCCCGTCGGCCAAGCCAACGCGGCCACGGCGAGCAGGGTGGCGATGAGAAGGCGGCTTGGGCTGAGCATGGTCATCGTCGACGCCGTCGGACACGAGGCCCGACGCGCCGTTAAAGGTATAGCCGCCCGGCCGCGGTCGGGCGCCGCCCCTTCACGGCTCGTTCACACCGGGCGCACACGAGCCGGCGACCGGCGACCGGCGACCGGCGCTCAGATCGTCTAGGGTGGCTCAGCCGTGCGCGCTCCGCCCGGCCAGATCTTCGCGCCGCCCTTCCCGCCGCGCCTGCCCTGGGTCAACGTGGCCACGCTGCGCATGGACCAGCAGCTGGGCCGTCCCGTGCTGGTCGAGTTCTGGGACTTCTGCCGACCCAACTCGCTGCGCACGCTGCCCTACGTCAGGGCCTGGCACGAGCGCTACAGCGATGCGGGGCTACGCGTCGTCGGCGTGCACTGCCCTGGGTTTTCCCCCTCGCGCGAGCCCGACGCGGTTCGCGGTGCGGTGGCGCGCCTGGGCATCACCCACCCGGTGCTCATCGACTCCGAGCTTGCGCTTTGGCAGGAGTACGGCAACGAGGGCTGGCCAGCACGCTACCTGTGGAACGCCGAGGGCACCCTGAGCCACTACCACTACGGCGAAGGCGCCTACGCGGACACCGAGCTGGCCATCGGCGAGCTGCTGGGGATCGAGGTCGAGCCGCTCGAGCCGCTGCGTCCGGAGGACGTGCCCGGAGCCGCGCTCGTCCCGCAGACCGAGGATCAGCCCGGCGCCTACAGCGGGCCGTACGAGGCGGGTGGGGTGTGGGCGGTGCTCGAGGGTCGTGGCACGCTGCGGTGCAACGACCGCGTGGTGAAGGTGGGCGATTCGGGAGCGCGCTGCCTGATCGAGCATCCCCGCCACACGCTCGGCGAGCTGGCGTTGACGGTGGGTCCCGGCGTCACCTGTCACGCCACCTGCTTCACGCCCGGCGTGGCTGCACCGGACGCGAGCTGGACGCCGTAGCGATCGCTCAGCAGGCGCAGCAACCTCGGCGGGCCCTGGTCCTCGACCACGACCATGCCGCCCGGCCAGTAGGGGCTGTCTGAGCCCGAGCGCCGCACGAAGTAGGCGTCATAGGTCCAGCAGCCGCTGTTGATCAGACGGGCGCCAGAGGGTGCCGCCCACTCGTACCAGGCCTCACCGGGAAGCGGTCCGGCACGGTGGGTGTGACCGAAGATGACGTGGGCCCCGCCGAGGTCCAGGCGCTCGGCCACCTGGCCCATGGCCTGTACGCCGGCGCGTCTGAGCGCGGAGGCGGAAAGGTCTGCCCGCAGCGGGCCCAGGCCGGCGCGGTTGAGCGCGGCTACCCCGACCGGGAACCCCACGGCCAGCAGCCGCGAATGCAGCTGCGGGCGTCCGGTCGGGCGCAGAGCCTCCCAGGCGCGTACGGTCACCCGGCCGTCGACAGCGCTGCCGGTCGCGGCCTGCCGCGCCACGGCGTCGATCCAAGCAAACAGGGGCGCGGACACGGCCTCGTAGTCGTCGGGGCCGGTGAAGTCACACGCCGGACGCCCCAGGACGCGCGACATCACCCCCAACCCCAACCGCTCGAGGGTGGGCACCGTCAGGTGGCAGTCCAGGTAATGGCCATGCGTGGCGTAGACGTCGGGGCGCAGCCACAGACCCGGATGCGCCACGCCTACGCGAGCGGGCTGTGCCCAGACGGCCAGCTGCGCCAACGCCGAGGATCCCTGCTCCGGCGCCAGATGCTGTTCGGCGGCCAGGGGGAGCCGCGGCCGCTGGGCGGCACGGTGGGCCAGCCAGGACCCGACCAGGGCCTGGTCGTGGTTACCGGCCACGATCACGATCTCGCGTCCGGCCATCGCTCGCCCCAGATCCTCAAAGAGCTCTCGCGCGGCGAGCACCGCGTCGGCGGGACCGTGGCGCAGCTCCAGCACGTCACCCAGCAGCACCAGCCGATCGGCGTCGGCCAGCTGCTCGAGCAGCACGGCGCGTACATCGGCACGCCGGAGCAGATCCGCGCCACCGGCCGCGCCGATGTGCAGGTCCGAGACGATCAGCGTGCGCATCCGCCGCCCACGGCCGCCGGCCACGTCGCGGTCACCCACGCCCCCCGGATCGCCGACCGAGCGCGACTAGAGCGGCGCACCGCCGGCCATGGCCTGGCGGATCGTCTTGGGGAGCATGAAGCGAACGTCCTCCTTGATCACGTCGAACTCGGTGACGTCGTGCACGCCCCGCGCCCGAAAGAAGGCCACCAGCCGCTGCACCAGCTCCTCGGGGGCACTGGCGCCAGAGCTGATCCCCACCACCCGCTTGCCCACCAGCCACTCCTCGCGCACCTCGTGCTCATTGTCGACCAGATGCGCCTCGCTGCCGTAGTCGCGTGCGACCTCGACCAGGCGCTGAGAGTTGGAGGAGTTGCGCGAGCCGATGACGAGCACCAGATCACAGCGGCCGGCCATCTGCTTGACCGCCGTCTGGCGGTTGGTGGTCGCGTAGCAGATGTCATCGGTGCGCGGACCGGTGATGCGGGGGAAGCGCTCACGCAGACGCTCGATGATCGTCTGCGTCTCGTTGACCGACAGCGTGGTCTGGGAGATGTAGGCCACCCGCTCGGGGTCGGCCACCTCCAGGTCGTGCACATCGCGCTCGGTCTCGACCAGCACGATGCTCTCGGGCGCCTCTCCCATCGTGCCCTCGACCTCCTCGTGGCCGCCGTGGCCGATGAGCACGACGGTGTACCCCTCGCCGGCGAACCTGCGGGCCTCCACGTGCACCTTGGTGACCAGCGGGCACGTTGCGTCGATCGTGCGCAGGCGCCGCTCGGCCGAGTTGCGGTGCACGGAGGGCGCCACGCCGTGAGCGGAGAACACGGTCACCGCGCCCTCGGGCACCTCGGTCTCCTCGTCGACGAACACGGCGCCGCGGTCGCGCAGCTGGGCGACCACGTGCTTGTTGTGGACGATCTCCTTGCGCACGTACACCGGCGGGCCGTGCAGCTCCAGCGCGCGCTCGACGGTCTGCACGGCGCGGTCGACTCCGGCGCAGTAGCCACGGGGAGCGGCGAGCAGCAGGCTCTGCACGGTGTTCACGGCGCTGAGGACCTCGGGCACTCCCCGATTGTAGAGGCGCCTGAGAGACGCCTCCCCAGCGTCGGCGAGCTCTAGCCCGAACAGCCCCGAGCTCCAACAGGCGCCCTTGGCGCCCACGGGCTCACCGGCGCATCAGGGCACCCCAGGCGTCGCGCGCGCGCCACCCGGTGGCGCAGTCCGCGTGGGCGCCGGCGCGGTGACCCGTGAGGGGCCGCCGCCAACCAGATCGCGCAGGGCGGTGCTGCCGCCGGCGACCGCCCATATCAACAGTCCTGCGAGCAGCAGTTGCAGGGCCAGGGCCGCCACCAGCAGGCGCACCGACGAGCGCGCGCGCCGCCCCGGGGCGGACGGGCCGCGCTCGGGTTCGCTCACCCCGTGCCGCCGGGGCGCCCGTGCGCGACCGCCGGGGCACAGGCGATGCGATATGAGTTCAGGCCCACGCGCTTGCGCATGGCGCTGAGCCCGAGGTGGCGCGCTCGCGCGCAGAAGCGGGCGGGGGTGAGCTCATACTCGGCTTCGAAGACGGGCTTGGCGGCCCGGATGAACGGCTGCGTGCGGGAGCACTCGCCGAACGCAAAGCACTGCTCGACCACGGCGAAGTCGAAGTCGTTCACGAGCGCGCGCGTCTGGCCGAGGTCGTTCTTGAGTCCCACGGCCAGCCCCACGCGGTGGGCGGCTGCCGCCACCCAGCGATCGAAGCGAAGCTGATCGGTGGCGGAGATCGGAAAGCCGGTGCGGTTGGCGTACCCATCCACATTGTCGGGCTCGACGCCGTCAAAGCCCTTGCCGGCGCAGTCGCGCAGTCGCGCGCCGAGTACCCCGGCGAGCGCGGCGGGGGTGCGCACGTCGAGCCAGCGCTCCCCCGCAAAGCCCGTGACCGGTCGTCCCAGCAGCGCCGGGGGGAAGCGGTCGCGGTCGGCGCGGAACGGCTCCCACGTGCCCACGTCGACGTAGCA
>JAABUQ010003345.1_pt1 | contig 29619 bp, 25 predicted proteins | sample 5560001 | NCBI WGS metagenome assembly JAABUQ01 (sample SAMN10711888, study PRJNA513371) | rock metagenome | isolation source: Antarctica rocks | place: Antarctica: Victoria Land, Finger Mt nord | collected 2015-12-18 | reverse complement strand
CCTCCGCCTCGGTGTAGCCGGTCGTCTTGGTGAAGGCGGCGTTGCAATAGACGATCCGCGGACCCGGCAGGTCAATTGGCTCGGCTTCCGTAATCAGCACGGCGTCGTTGGCATGGACCACGACAGACTCCAGCAGGCGCAGCCGCTCGGTGTTGGACGCCTCGCGCCGGGCGCATCCGGTTGCGGCCCGCGCCTGGGCCTGTTTGCAGGCGCTCAGTTGCAGGCCATGCGTGGTCAACACATAGGTTTGCGCTGGGCTGAGGCCGGGATGGGGCCGCCGGTCGGCGACCAGCAGCACGCCGCAGGTGGCGCCATCTCCCCGGCATACGCGCAGCGCAGCCACGAACCGCGCCGCCGCGTCCGGCGACAAGCCTAGGCCGGAGCCGGCAACGGCGAGGTCCTCAATCACCAGGATGCCCTCCGGCGGGATCAGCGCATCCGCGGTCAGCCACCAGGCCGCCGGCAGCGGCAGGCAGCCGCCGGCGTCGGACAGGGCAGCCACCGCCGCCACGCCGTCCGACACGGTCAGGAATACGGCGGACTCGCAGTCCGCGGCGAAAGCCGCACTGCGGATCAGCCGCTCCAGGGGGGACAGCGCGGCGTCGCCAATGGCCGGCGCCCACGGGTTAGCAACGGTGTCGCCGTCAGCCCGCTCAGCTTCGCTTTCCAGCATCGCGCCGATCCTTCCTTCCCTGTGCCGCAGCTGGGCTACCGCCGGCCAACTGCGCGCGGCGCGTGTTGGAATGGCTGCGTCCAGGGTTGAGGCCACCATGCCTGATAACGGCTAACTGTTACTTGGATGTGTAAATATATGCGTTAACGATGATGGATGACACATTATTTGTGCATAGCAATTATTATGGTTTCGTATCCGCTGATGTCAACAGTGGTTTCGTCGTTGACGGCAGCGCTGAATGCGAAAGCCGCGCCTGTGTTGTGGATGCGACGTCGTATCAGAGCCGGTTTGAGTGGGCTCCGGGTCGGCCTAGCGGCTTCCGCACCGGGTGCGCTGGAGACATTGACCCGATGCGACGGCATCGAGGCAGCGGTCGTTCCTGCCGGGCACGAAGAATCCCCTGCTGGACCTCAACCGGCGCCCATTCAAGCAGGCTCTAATATCAACCGCCCTTTGCTCTGACCCCTCTGCAAGCACGCTGTCATCGCGAGGCGCGCAGCGGCGTGGCGATCCAGGGGCCGCACGGACGGTGCTGGCGGCCCCTGGATCACCGCGCCGCAAGCGGCTCGCGATGACGAAAACGGTCAGAGCAAATGGCGGCTGAAATTAGTGGAGCGGCCGCGAACCGGCCTTGCCAGAGCGGGCGGCTGCCGCCGTTGGCAACGCCGGAACCGGGAGCGGGGGGTTGGATTGGCTTGGGCAGTGTGCAGCGCTGCCAACTGGCGAAACCAGGAAGCCGCACCCTAAAGCGGGGCGCCGAACCGCGCCTCCAGCTCCGCCGGCGGCATCGGCCGGGCCAGCAGGTAGCCCTGGACGGCGGTGCATCCCAGCACGCGCAAGGTACGGAGCTGATCCTCGGTTTCCACGCCCTCGGCCACCACGTCCACGTTCAAGGCCAGGCCCAGGCGGACGATGCCGTCCAGGATCGCCATCGCCCGGCGTTCCTCGCCCATGCGCGCCACGAGGGAGCGGTCCACCTTGATCGCATCAACGTCGAACCGGTCGAGGTGGCCGAGCGACGAGTAGCCGGTGCCGAAATCGTCCAGCGCCACCTGAACCCCAGCCGCCCTTACGGCGCTGAGCACGGCGCCGGCGAGGTCGGGACGCTGCAGGAACACCCCTTCGGTAATGTCGAGCTGCAGGCGGCGGGCTGGCAGCCCGGTGGCGTCCAGCACGGCGCACAGCCCGGCGAAGAAGTCCGGGTCCCGCAGCTCGACGCCGGACACGTTGACGCTCACGTGCAGGTCCAGGCCGGGATGGGTGCGGGACCAGGCGGCGGCCTGGGCGCAGGCGGCGTGCAGTGCCCATCGGCCGATGTCGCGGATCAGCCCGATCTCCTCCGCCAAGGGGATGAAGGTGGCCGGGGGCACCGGGCCGCGGGTGGGGTGACGCCAGCGGAGCAGCGCCTCCACCCGCAGCAGGCGGCGCGTGGCGGGGTCGCTGACGGGCTGGTATTCCAGGTGAAGCTCGCCGCGCACGAGCGCATGGCGCAGGTCGGTTTGCAGGGCCAGGGCCTCGACGGCCGCCATGCGCAGGGCGGCGTCGAAGACGGCGTAGCTGCCGGGCGCGCGGGTCTTCGCGGCATACATCGCGACGTCGGCGTCGCGCAGCAATGCTTCGGGCTCCCGATGGCTGGCGGTTGCCTGTGCGATCCCGATGCTGCAGGACGAAAAGGCGACGTGGCGGTCCAACACGAAGGCCGGCTGCAGCGCCGCGAGGATACGCTCGGCGGCCTGAACCGCGGCATCCAGGGGGTCGGGGTCCACGACCAGCACTGCGAACTCGTCGCCGCCGACGCGGGCCAGGATGTCGCTGCGGCGGACACAGGCGTGCAGGCGGGCGGCCACCTCCATCAGCAGCAGGTCCCCGGCGCGGTGGCCCAGGCCGTCGTTCACCAGCTTAAAGCCGTCCAGGTCGAGGAACAGCACGGCGCAGCGGGTCCCGCCAGCCCTGCCCTGCTCCAGCACGTCCTGCAGGTGGTCCATGAACCAGGCGCGGTTGCGCAGCCGGGTCAGGCTGTCATGGTAGGCGGCATGGAGTAGCCGCGCCTCGGTGCGCCTGTGTTCGGCGACCTCGGCCTGCAGGACGCGGTTCTCGGCGTCGCGGGCCTGGGCCGCGGCCTGCTCAGTCTGATGCCGGGCGGTTGCGTCGCGCTGGATCGAGACCCAATGCGTGCAGGCGCCGAGGTCGTCGAATACGGGGAGGATGCTGATCTCCACCCAGTAATGGGTCCCATCCTTCCGGATGTTGAGCAGCTCGGCTTTGGCCGCCTCATGCTGTCCGAGCGCCAGGCGCAGCCGGTCCAGCTCCGCCCGGTCCACGCCGGGCGGCTGCAGGATGCGGGGGGTGCGGCCGCGCAGCTCGGCCTCGGCGTAGCCGGTCATGGCGGTGAAAGCGGCGTTGCAATGCAGGATGCGCGGGCCGGGCGGGCTGATCGGCTCGGCCTCGGTGATCAGGACGGCGTCCCCAACGTTGGCCAGCACGGCCTCCAGCATGCGGATGCGGTTGCCGCCGCCATCCCGCGCGTGTGAGATGGCGCGGATCAGGCGTGGCAAGTTTGGCGGCTCACCGCTGCCCGCCGCTTCCATCAAGGGTTCGAACGTATCCAAAAACGCCACGCCTCCATGCCGATTAGGACCACGCCGCGCCAGAACGGCTGCCGGAAATGGCAGCCATGCCGGCGAGCACGCCATAACCGCCAGGGATAAAATCAGATAAGATTATGGCAAAAGCAAGCCATGCTGTATTTTAACGTGTACATTAGCATATCCAGTAAATCCACAATCGGAGATTGAAGTTCCGGCAATGGAAAATACCCGGCGACGCGCCATTCGAATTGCGGGCGATTTACTGCAACGTCGAATTAACAAATGTATGGCAGGCGGTTGGGCTTGTGCCGCTGGCCCTCTCGTTTAGGGTGGCATCAGCACACGATGGACACCTCTATGTTTTCCGGCCCGACACGAATCAACAACCTGTGAGCGGCATTCCGGCGGGCACGGCCCCGCCCTCGCTCCGCGCCCGCATGGGGGGGCTGCGCACCTTGCCGCCCTTCTTGCAGATGGTTTGGCGCACCAGTCCCGGGCTGACGGCCGGCCTGCTTGCGCTGCGTTTGGTGCGGGCGCTGCTGCCGGTGGCGACCCTGTTCGTCGGCAAGCTGATCGTGGACGAGGTGGTGCGGCTGGCGGTGCTGCCGGGGCATCCCGCGGACAGCGCGGCGTGGCTGGCCAGCGGGCTGCTGGGGCGGCTGGCGCTGCTGCTGCTCGGGGAGCTGGGCCTGGCTGTCGGCACCGACATCCTGGGCCGCACGGTGACGCTGCTGGACGGGCTGCTGTCCGAGCGCTTCACCAACGCGGCGAGCATCCGGCTGATGACGCATGCCGCGACGCTCGACCTGCAGGACTTCGAGGACCCGGCGCTGCAGGACAAGCTGGACCGGGCGCGGCGGCAGACTATCGGGCGCACGACCCTGATCAGCCAGCTGTTCGGCCAGGCACAGGACCTGGTGACGGTGCTGAGCTTTGCCGCCGGGCTTGCCGCCTATGCGCCGTGGCTGATCGTGCTGCTGCTGGCGGCGCTGGTGCCGGCGTTCCTGGGGGAGAGCCACTTCAACGCGCAGGGCTATGCCCTGAGCGCGGCGCGGACGGCGGACCGGCGGGAGCTGGACTATGTCCGGATGACCGGCGCCAGCACCGATGCGGCGAAGGAGGTCAAGATATTTGGCCTGAACGGCTTCCTGATTGACCGCTACCAGGTGCTGGCGCTGGAGATGCAGGCGGAGAACCGGCGGCTGCTGCTGCGCCGGGCGGCGTGGGGCGGCGGCCTGGCGGCGCTGGGGACAGTGGGATACTACGCGGCCTATGCCTACCTCGCGTGGCGGACGCTGACGGGCGGGTTCAGCATCGGCGACCTGACGTTCCTGGCCGGGTCGTTCCTGCGGCTGCGCGGGCTGCTGGAGGGGCTGCTGGGCGGGTTTTCCTCGATGGCGAGCCAGGCGATGTACTTGGAGGACCTTTACTCGTTCTTCTGCATCGAGCCCGGCATACGCAGCGCGCCCGGGGCACTGCCGTTTCCGGACGTGCTGCGGCAAGGTTTTGTTTTCGAGGATGTCGGGTTCCGGTATCCGGGATCGGAGCGGTGGGCGGTGCGCGGGATGTCATTCTCGCTGCACGCCGGGGAGACGCTGGCTCTGGTGGGGGAGAATGGGGCGGGGAAGACGACACTCATAAAACTGCTGACGCGGCTTTATGATCCGACCGAGGGGCGCATCCTGCTGGAGGGGCGTGATTTACGGGATTATGACGTGGCTGGGCTGCGCGGCGGGATGGGGGTCATCTTCCAGGATTTCGTGCGGTATCACCTGACGGCGGCGGACAACATCGCGGTGGGACGGATCGAGGCGCGGGGGGACCGTCCGCGGATCGAGGCCGCGGCGGCGCGCGGGCTGGCGGATGGGGTGATCGCGCGGCTGCCGGCGGGATACGACCAGATGGTGGGGCGGTGGTTCCGGTCGGGCGTGGAGCTGTCGGGCGGGGAGTGGCAGAAGGTGGCCATTGCGCGGGCGTATATGCGGGATGCGGCGGTGCTGATTTTGGATGAGCCGACGGCGGCGCTGGATGCTCGGGCGGAGTTCGAGGTGTTCCAGCGGTTCAAGGCGCTGGGGTCGGGGCGGACGGCGGTGCTGATTTCGCACCGGTTTTCCAGCGTGCGGATGGCGGACCGGATTTTGGTGATGGCGGGTGGGATGGTGGAAGCGGTTGGGACGCACAGGGAGCTGGTGGCGGCCGGGGGGCGGTATGCGGAGTTGTTTGAGCTGCAGGCGGCGGGGTATCGGTGACGCCTGTTATTGCGGCCTGATGCGGACGGCATAGGGTGCCCGTGGTGGCGACTGGTGCCGGCTGCGCCGTCCGGTTGTGTTGTCGCGACCACGAGCCGGCGCACTTTCACGCTGTCGCGCCGGACGGGGCGGAGGCGCAGGTGCGGATCACCGATGCAGTCGTCATCAAGGGCGACCTGCCCGCGCCGCAGCGACGGGCGGTGCTGGCTCGGGCGTCAGCGTGGCAGGACGCGCTGGCATTGGTTTGGCTGCAATGCCGGCAGACGCAGGACCCTGGAAGGATCGAGTGATGGAGCGGTTCCAGCGTATCGAAACGGCAGATTGGGTTGAAAACGTCCGTTTCCGCCTGCGATTTGCGGACGGCGCGGCGGGCGTGGTGGAATTGGCGCCTGAATTGGGCGACGAGCCTGGCGTGTTGTTCATCATCCAGGAGCGCCCGGCCGACGTGACGGTTGCCCAAGGGGGGCGGGCGCTGCTGCGGTTGACCGACACGGGTGACGAGGTGGATTTGGACGCCGATGCACTGCGGCTATTGTTGCGGGCGGAGCAGGCGGCGGCGGAGCAGGTCAGCAGCATACGATTACATGGTGCAGCAACCCTTTCCGGCTTGGCCACTGACTAGCGCGGAAGTGGAAACGCTGTTTAGAGAAGCAGCCGCCTATCCGCCATACCCTGATGCAGAGACATGCAACCACTTGGCAACTGTCTTTTCTGGTTGGATATCCGAGGGAGCACAGCGCCGCGAAGCGGATCTTCATGCAAGGCTTGGCCTATCCTCACCTGGCCCACCCTGGACCGCTTTGGAGTTGCAAAAATGGCGCAAGAAAACAAAGCGACGCCGTAACGCGATCAACCTGCTGCTTGCAGCAGTTCAAGAAGAGCGCGGGGCGGCAGGCAACCATATTGATGATTCCATGCCCTTTGGCGCCAGAGGGCGGAGCAGCCACTGAACCTACCGGACTGCCTTTAGCGCCATCGAAGCAACCTTGGAGGACGCCCGCGAGTTGCTGTGCAAGGAGCAGCTTCATTCAACGTTGAAGCCTTGGGACGTCGTAGGTTTCGTGGTGATGAACCTGAGCAGGCTTACGCGGCCTATCGCACAGATGGCCTGCGGCCGTGCCAGGCCGCGTAAGCCTGCTTAGTTTTTCCTTTGTGCGCCGGACCTCCAGAGGTTTGCTTAGGGCGCCGGATCAGAAGCTCGTCGCAACGGCGGACTTTGGGTTCGGGACATCAGGAGAAGGCTGCGTCAGGCGCCGTCGCCTGATCGGCTGCACGTTCAAAACGACAAGGCCCGTGCAAAAGCACGGCCTATAGGATGGTTGGTGCATCCGCCAGCACCAGCTATGTTCCAGGCGCCAAGCGGGAGGAGGCAGGACATGGACAGGATGGGCGAGGCGGAACGGCCCTGGCTGGACCATTATCCTCCGGGCGTGGACTGGTTCGCGCCGCTCCCATCCGCCCCGCTCCATACCATGCTGGAACAGGCCGGCGTCCGCTTTGGCGCCCGTCCGGCCTTCGACTTCCTCGGACGGCGCACGACCTGGGCAGAGGCGGCGGCGACGGCGGCGCGGCTGGCTGCGGGGCTGCAGCGGCTGGGATTGCAGAAGGGCGACCGGGTCGGGCTGCTGCTGCCGAACTGCCCGGCCTATCCGCTGCTGTATTTCGGGGCGTTGCAGGCCGGGCTGGTGGTGGTGAACTTCAACCCGCTCTACACCAAGCGGGAGCTGGAGCATCAGGCGCGCGACGCCGGGATCAGCATCCTGGCGACGCTGGACCTGCAGGCGACCTACCCCAAGGCCGCGGCGCTGCTGGAGGCTGGCGTCGTGCCGCGCATCCTGGTCTGCCCATTCGCCGACATGCTGCCGGGCAGCAAGCGCGCGCTGTTCCGGGTGCTCAAGCGCCGCGACCGCGCCCGGCCGCCGCGGGATGCCGGCCATGTCTGGTTCGACGACCTGGCCGCCCCCGGACCCCCGCCCACCCCGGTCGAGATTGACCCGGCGCGCGACGTCGCCGTGCTGCAATACACCGGCGGCACCAGCGGCGTGCCCAAGGGCGCCATGCTCAGCCACGCCAACCTTTATGCCAACGCCGCCCAGGGCGTCATGTGGTTCACGGATACCCGCCCGGGTGAGGAGAGCGTGCTGGCCGCGCTGCCGTTCTTCCATGTGTTCGCGATGACGACGGTGATGCTGTTCTCCGTCCATGCCGGCGCCGAGATCATCATGCTGCCGCGGTTCGAGTTGAAGGGCGCCGTCGCGGTCATCGGCCGGCGGCGGCCGACCTTCATGCCCGGTGTGCCGACCATGTTCAACGCCATCGCCAACTACAAGGGCAAGGCGGACCTCACCAGCATACGCTTCTGCATCAGCGGCGGCGCCCCGCTGCCGGCCGAGGTGAAGGCGCGGTTCGAGGCGCGCACCGGCTGCGTCGTCGTCGAGGGCTACGGCCTGAGCGAAACCAGTCCCTGCGTCATCTGCAACCCGCCCGGCGGCCTGAACAAGACCGGCACCATCGGCCTGCCGATGCCCCGGACCGAGGTCGAGCTGCGCGATCCCAATGATCCCCTCCGCCGGGTGCCGCAGGGCGAGCGCGGCGAGGTCTGCATCCGCGGCCCGCAGGTCATGCTGGGCTACTGGAACCGCCCGGAGGAGACGGCGGCTTGCACCACGCCGGACGGCTTCTTCCGCACCGCTGACATCGGCGTCATGGACGCCCAGGGCTACTTCAGCATCGTGGACCGGATCAAGGACCTGATCCTCGCCGGCGGCTACAACGTGTATCCGCGCATCGTGGAGAACGCGGTGTATCAGCACCCCGCCGTGGCCGAGTGCACGGTGATCGGGGTGCCCGACGAGTATCGTGGCGAAACGGTGAAGGCCTTCGTCGTGCTGCGGCCCGGCATGGCGCTGACAGCGGAGGGGCTGCTGGCCTTCTTGAAGGATCACCTGTCGCCCATCGAGATGCCAAAGCAGGTCGAGTTCCGCGAGTCCTTGCCCAAGACGCTGATCGGCAAGCTGTCGAAGAAGGAGCTTGTGGCAGAGGAGCGGGCGAAGCGGGAAGCCGCTGCCGACGGTAGGACCGCAACGGCTACGGCTCCCTCTCCCTCCGGGAGAGGGTTGGGGTGAGGGGTTCTTGGCTGCGGAGCGAGGCGTTGCCCGTTCCGGAGGCGTCGGAGCCCGCTCAGGACGGGACGGCGCTTGAAGACCCCCTCACCCCAACCCTCTCCCGCAGGGAGAGGGAGCAGAGCAGCCCCTCCTTGACGCCCACCCTACGGCACCTTACGTATACGTCAATATCCTGACCGGAGCGTAACGGTTGGCAGACCTCTTCACCATCGGCGAGCTTGCCACGGCCTTCGCCCTGTCTCCCCGCGCCATACGCTTCTACGAGGACCAGGGCCTGCTGGCGCCCGAGCGCGTCGGCGCCCAGCGCGTTTACACCAAGCGGGACCGCGCCCGGCTGCAGTTGATCCTGCGCGGCAAGCGCCTGGGCTTCTCCCTCGCCGACATACGCGAGTTCCTGAACCTATATGACGCCGACCGCACCAAGCACCGTCAGATGGCCGCCCTGCTGGACCGCACCCGCGCCCGCATCCTGGAGCTGGAGCAGCAGTTGGAGGACATCACCGTGACCCTCGCCGAGCTGCGCGACATGGAGGCCGAGGTCGCCGCCTACACCGCCGCCCGCGGCCACCCGGCCCCGCCCCTTGCCAGCCCCACCCATGACGCCAAGAGGACCGACGCATGACCCAAGCCGTGATCGCCGGCTACGCCCGCTCCCCGTTTACTCCTGCGGGCAAGGGCGCCCTGGCCCGCGTCCGCCCGGACGACCTGATGGCCCAGGTGGTCCGCGCGCTGATCGAGCGGACCGGCGCCAAGCCGGAGGACATCGAGGACATCATCATCGGCTGCGCCTTCCCGGAGGGCGAGCAGGGCTTCAACATCGGCCGCGTCGTCGGCTTCCTGGCGGACCTGCCGATCACCGCCGCCGGGAGCCAGGTGAACCGCTGGTGCGGCAGCAGCATGACGGCGGTGCATATGGCGGCGGGCGCCATCGCCGCCGGAGCCGGGGAGCTGTTCGTGTGCGGCGGCGTCGAGAGCATGAGCCGGGTGCCGATGCTGGGCTTCAACCCCGTGCTGAACCCGCGCCTGCAGAAAGAGAAGCCGGATAGCTACATCGGCATGGGCATGACGGCGGAGAACCTGGCCCAGCGCTACCAGATCGGCCGCGAGGCGCAGCAGGAGTTCGCCGTCACCAGCCAGCACCGCGCCGCCGCGGCGCAGGCGGGCGGGCACTTCGCCGATGAGATCGTACCAATCACCACCAAGGGCGGCACCGTGGACCAGGACGGCTGCATCCGGGCGGAAACCGACCAGGCGGGCCTCAGCAATCTCAAGCCGGCGTTCCTGGCGACGGGGACGGTGACGGCGGGGACCAGCTCGCCGCTGACCGATGGTGCGTCGGCGGTGCTGGTGTGCAGCGCGGACTATGCCGAGAAGAACGGCTTGCCGGTGCTGGCGCGCATCGCCAGCATGTCCGTCGCCGGCTGCGCCCCGGACGTGATGGGCATTGGACCCGTGCCGGCGGCGCGCAAGGCGCTGCAGCGGGCCGGGCTGGAGATGGGCGCCATGGACGTGATCGAGCTGAACGAGGCGTTCGCCGCCCAGGCGCTGGCCGTTGAGCGCGACCTGATGATGGACCATGCCAAGGTGAACCTGGACGGCGGCGCCATCGCCCTGGGCCATCCGCTGGGGGCGTCGGGCGCACGGATCACCGGCAAGGCGGCGTCCCTGCTGGCCCGCACCGGCGGCAAGCACGCGTTGGCGACCATGTGCGTCGGCGGCGGCCAGGGCGTCGCCACCATCCTGTCGCGGGCCTGAACGCCATGGCAATCGAACGTTGCGCCGTTCTCGGCGCCGGGCTGATGGGCAGCGGCATCGCCGCCCACCTGGCCAATGCCGGCCTTCCCGTCCTGCTGCTGGACATGCCGGCGAAGGAGGGTCCGCGGAGCGGAGTGGCCACCGCAGCCATCGAGCGGCTGAAGAAGGCCGACCCGCAGCCGCTGATGACGCCGGATGCGGCGCGGCTGATCACGCCGGGCAACTTCGACGACGACTTGGCGAAGCTGGCGGAGTGCGACTGGATCATCGAGGTGATCGTCGAGAACCTGGACGCCAAGCGCGCCATGTATGACCGCGTGGATGCGGTTCGTAAGCCCGGCAGCATCGTCAGCAGCAACACCAGCACCATCCCGCTGCGGTCCCTCGCCAAGAAGCAGTCGCCGGCGTTCCAGGCCGATTTCTGCATCACCCACTTCTTCAATCCGCCCCGCTACATGCGGCTGCTGGAGCTTGTCACCGGCCCGGCGACCCGGCCCGAGGCCGCCGCCGAGTTGACCCAGCTTTGCGACGTGCGGCTGGGCAAGGGCGTCGTGCACTGCAAGGACACGCCGGGCTTCATCGCCAACCGCATCGGCACCTTCTGGATCACCTGCGCCGTCAACGAGGCAATTGAGCGCGGCGTGCCGGTGGAGGAGGCGGACGCCGCCCACCGCCCGATGGGCATCCCGAAGACCGGGGTGTTCGGCCTGGTGGACCTGGTGGGCCTGGACCTGATGCCGCTGGTCGCCATGTCGCTGCTGTATAGCCTGCCGCCTGCCGACGACTTCCGCCGCATCTTCAAGGCGCATCCGCTGCTGGCCCGCATGATCGCCGAGGGCAGCACGGGTCGGAAGGGCAAGGGCGGCTTCTACCGGCTGAACAAGGCGCGGGTGAAGGAGGCGATTGACCTCACGAGCGGCGAATACCGCGTGGCTACCACACCCAAGCTGGACGCCGTGGACGCAGGCCGGCGCGACCTGGGCGCCCTGGCCCGGCATCCCAGCGACATCGGCCGGTATGCCAACGCCGTGCTGGTGCAGACCCTGGCCTATGCCGCCAGCCTGGTCCCCGCTATCGCCGACGACATCCCGGCCGTGGATGAGGCGATGCGGCTGGGCTACGCCTGGAAGCACGGGCCGTTCGAGCTGATGGACATGCTGGGCACGGACTGGCTGGCGGGTGCGGTGCAGGCCGCCGGGCTGCCGGTGCCGCCCTTGCTGGCGCTTGCCGCGGGGCGGACGTTCTACCGGGTCGAGGGCGGGCGCCTGGAGTGCCTGACGCCCGAAGGCGACTATGCGCCGGTGCGCCGGGGCGAGGGCGTCATCCTGTTGGCAGACGTGAAGCGGGCGGGGAAGCCCGTGCTGCGCAACGGCAGCGCCAGCGTGTGGGATATCGGCGACGGCGTGCTGTGCTTCGAGTTCACCAGCAAGATGAATTTGCTGGACCCCGATAGCCTGGGCCTGCTGGGCAAGGCCGTCAGCCTGGCGGCGAAGTCCTACCGCGGCATGGTGATCTACAACGAGGGCGACAACTTCTCGGTCGGCGCCAACCTGGGCATCGCTATGTTCGCCGCCAACGTCGCGGCCTGGCCCGTCATCGAGCAGCAGGTCGCGGGCGGGCAGGCCGCCTACAAGGCGCTGAAGTATGCGCCCATCCCCGTCGTCGGCGCGCCGTCCGGCATGGCGCTGGGCGGAGGGTGCGAAATCCTGCTGCACTGTTCCGCCGTACAGGCGCACAGCGAAACCTACATGGGGCTGGTGGAGGTCGGCGTCGGGCTGCTGCCGGGCTGGGGCGGCTGCAAGGAGCTGCTGGCCCGCTGGCAGGCCAACCCCAGGCTGCCACGCGGGCCGATGCCGGCGGTGGCCAAGGCGTTCGAGGTCATCTCGACCGCCCAGGTCAGCAAGTCGGCGGCGCAGGCTGCGGGCCTGGGATTCTTGCGGCCTACGGACGGGGTGACGATGAACCGCGACCGGCTGCTGGGCGATGCGAAGGCGAAGGTGCTGGCGCTTGCGGAGGGCTATCAGCCGCCGCATCCCACCGAGTATCACCTGCCCGGACCCGGCGGCCGCGTGGCGCTGGACCTGGCGGTGGACGGCTTCGCCGCCCAGGGCAAGGCCACGCCGCACGACGTGGTGGTGTCCCATGCCGTCGCCCGCGTGCTGACGGGCGGGGACGCCGACCCGCTGGACACCTTGACCGAGGACGACGTGACGACACTTGAACGGCAAGGGTTCATGACCCTGGTCCGTAACCCGGCGAGCCTGGCCCGCACCGAACACATGCTGGCAACGGGCAAGCCGTTGCGGAACTAGGACCAAACAGCAGAGGGTCGTCTCAAGGCAAAACGGCCCTCTGCTCCCTCTCCCTCCGGGAGAGGGTCGGGGTGAGAGGGTCTTGGCTGCGGAGCGGAGCACCGCTGGTCCAGTGGCACGCCGCCCTGCATCGGTTAGAACTGCGCCTCAAGACCCCCTCACCCCGACCCTCTCCCGGAGGGAAAGGGAGATATCAAGCCAAACGCCCGCCAGCATAGGGACAACCGAGATGGCCACCTACACCGCCCCTCTCCGCGACATGCGTTTCTGCCTGCATGAGCTGCACGACAGCAGCGCCCTGTCTCAGCTTCCCGGCCTGGAGCAGGCCACCCCCGACCTGGTGGATGCCATCCTGGAGGAGGCGGCCAAGCTGAACCAGGAGGTGCTGTTCCCCCTCAACCTCTCGGGCGACAAGGAGGGCTGCACCTATGAGAACGGCGTCGTCCGCACGCCCGCCGGGTTCAAGGACGCCTACAAGCAGCTCATCGAGGGCGGCTGGACCTCGCTCACCTGCGACCCGGCCTATGGCGGCCAGGGGATGCCCATGCTGGTCAGCACCGTATTCGAGGAGATGGTGAGCAGCGCCAACCTCGCCTTCGGCATGTATCCCGGCCTATCGCACGGCGCCTACCGCGCCATACACGCCCATGCTTCCGATGAGTTGAAGGCCGAGTACTTGCCGCGCCTGGTGGACGGCACCTGGTCCGGCACGATGTGCCTGACCGAGCCGCAGTGCGGCACCGACCTCGGCCTGATCCGCACCAAGGCGGAGCCGGACGACGACGGCAGCTACCGCATCACCGGCACCAAGATTTTTATCAGCGCCGGTGAGCATGACCTAACGGAAAACATCATCCACCTCGTGCTGGCGAAGCTGCCGGGGGCGCCGACCGGGACCAAGGGCATCAGCCTGTTCCTAGTACCAAAATTCCTGCCCACCGCGGACGGCAAGGCCGGGCCACGCAACGGCGTAATGTGCGGCAGCATCGAGCACAAGATGGGCATCCACGCCAACGCGACGGCGGTGCTGAACTTCGACGGCGCGCAGGGCTGGCTGGTCGGCCCGCCCAACGCCGGCATGAAGTGCATGTTCACCATGATGAACGCCGCCCGCTTGGCCGTGGGCATGCAGGGCCTGGGCATCGCCGAGACCGCCTACCAGTCCGCCGCCGCGTATGCTAAGGATCGCCGCCAGGGCAAGTCTGTCCGGCGCAGCGACGCCAAGGACACCAAGAGCAGCGAGGGCACCCCGGACGCTCCCGTCGCCGCCGCCGCCGACCCGATCATCGTCCATCCCGACGTGCGCCGGATGCTGCTGGAAGCGCGCAGCCAGACCGAGGCCGGCCGCGCCCTGTCCTACTGGGTCGGGCTGGAGCTGGACCGCGCCGAGCACCACCCCGACCCGGCGGTGCGCCAGGAGTCCGACGACCTGGTCGCCCTGCTGACCCCCATCGTCAAGGCCGGGCTGTCCGACCTGGGCAGCGAGGCGGCGAACCTGGCGGTGCAGGTGTTCGGCGGCCACGGCTATGTGCACGAGTGGGGGGTGGAGCAGTTAGTGCGCGACGCCCGCATCGCGCAGATCTACGAGGGCACCAACGGCATCCAGGCGCTGGACTTGGTAGGGCGCAAGCTCGGCCAGGACGCCGGGCGGCTGCTGCGCCGCTTCTTCCATCCCGTGAGCGCGTGGCTGGAGGCGCACGCGGAGGATGCGGCGCTGGCGGAGTTCACCGGCCCTACGGCGAAGGCGTTCGGGCGGCTGCAGCAGGCGACGCTGACGGTGGCGCAGCGCGGGATGGCCCGGCCGGAGGAGGCCGCGGCGGCGGCAACGGACTACCTGCGGCTGTTCAACTTCGTGGCGATGGCCTTCATGTGGTGCCGGATGGCGGAGGTGTCGCAGGCCAAGCTGCAGGCCGCGGCGAACGGCGATGCCGGGTTCTACCAGGGCAAGCTGGATGTGGGCCGGTTCTTCATGGCGCGGGTGCTGCCGCGGCACTCCGTTCACTTCCAGGGCGTGATGGCCGGCGGCGAGACGCTGGGCCTGCTGGCGGCGGAGGCGTTCTAAACCGGAGCCAGGCGCCGCCCGCCAAAGAGTGCCGCAACCTTCTCCCTCTCCCTCCGGGAGAGGGCCGGGGTGAGGGGGCGAGACAGCACCTCCGTTCGCCAATCCGGGCGGGCAGCCTTGTAATGTCGGTCGTGCCCCGCGCTGCAACCAAGACTCCCTGACCCCACCATCAAACCCTTCCGCAGTTTGACCCCGCAGAGAGAGGAAACAGACCTCCCCCTATCCGAACAGTGCGCTTGGCACCGTCGGTATGGAGCCCAGGTGCGCGTTGGTGTCCGTCAGTAACGCCCCAGGTTTCGGCGTGTCCTGCTTGATGACGTTGGCGATGTGCTCAGCGGACTCTGAAAAGTTCACCAGCAGGTCGGCCCGGCTCACGCCACTGTTCAGAGCGGCCAGGTATGTCGCCCGCCCCGACGCATCCGCGGTACGGTGCAACGCGTTTTGATACAGCGCGTCCACGTATGTCCCGTTGCTGGCTGCGGCGCCATAGCGGTTGGCGAACTCCCCCGATTGCAGGAAGCCCAGCGCCGCCTGCTGCAGCGTCACGCCGTTGAGCATCGCCCGGGTCAGGTTGCCATAGCCAACAGCGTCTGGCACCCGGCCGAAGGCGGCGTCGTACAGCCGCTCCGCCTGCGCCTCCGCCGTTTCGCTATAGGTTTGGTTGGGTGTGGTTTCCAGCGCGCTCCGGTTCTCGGCGGACTCCGAGAAGTCCACCAGCACCTCCGCCCGCGACAGGCCGCCGGCCAGCGCGTTGTTCCACGTCTGCAGCCCCCCGGAGTCACCGGCGCGATGCAGCACGTTCTGGTACAGCGTGTTGACGAAGCCGGCGTTGGACTGGTTCGTGCCATACAGCCGCGCGAACTCGCCGGAGGCGATGAAGGCGGCAGCGTCGGTGCTGAGGCTCGTGCCGGACAGAAGGGCGCGGCTGTTGGCCAGCAGGCCCGTCGCGTCCGGGGCGCGGCCTAGGGCGGCGAGGTAGAGCCGCGTGACCTGGTGCTCCGCGACTTCCTGCGTGGACAGGATGGGCAGGCCGGTGTCGCGCAGGATCGCGGTGTCCAGTGGCTGAATCGTCGTGGCCTCGTCCAGGTAGGACATGAGGCTGGCGCCCCCAGGCACGTAGGTGTGGACCTTGGTGGGGTAGTCCATCCGGACCGCCCCCCCTGCGCTGCGATGGCGTTCGGCCCGCTGAAGTATTCGGCAGTTCCCGAATAGCTCAGGTACTTTTCGAAGGCGGTAGTGGAGATGCTGGACGGCGGGTAGTAGCCGATGAAGCCCAGCATGTGGCCGATCTCGTGCTGCAGCACGCGCTGGATTTCGGTCGCGTAGGTGGTCGGGTCGGAGAGCACGGCGGAGAGCCAAAAAATGTCCAGGTTCAACTGGCCCGACCGGGTAGTCGCCGACAGCGGCGCGCCGGTCGCGACCTCGGCGGCGAAGCCGGACATGAAGGTGGTCTTCAGGTTGAACTGGGACACGGAGCCAGACTGGGATACGGGCACATAGCCGTTCGGCGCCGCGCTGGCTGCGGCGTTGGCGCCGAGGTAGCCGATGGACACGTTGATGCTGACCGACCCCTGCGGCGCGTCGAAGTGCGACATCCAGGCGTTGAATGCCTGGTTGATCGCCGTGGTTACGGCGCCGTACTGCGCGGCATAAGGGCCGTTGGGGGACGTGTAGTTGACGCTGAGTGCGGTCATGAGGACTTTTTCTTCGTTGCCCGCGCATCAAGCCATTACGGAAGCGTTTTGGCAAGGTGAGTAGATGATTATTAATGCAAATTCGTATTAATTTCGTCGAATGTGGCGTAGGCGGCGCAGGGATTAGGTAGCGGCGCTACGGTGGCAGCAGGGCGTCCACCAGGGCCTCCATCTCGGCAGCCACGCCGTCCTAGGCCAGGGCGGCGCGTATGGCGCGGCGCTTCTGGGTGAAGTGGCCCTCGGCGAGCGGCACCGCGGCGGCGACCGCCTCCGCCCGGGATGCGGCGGCGGCCAGGTCGCGGTGCAGTGGGTCGGCAGCGTCATACTCGGGGATCGGCAGGGTCCAGACGAGGTTGTCGAAGTCGCGCTTGTCCCGTTGGCCATGCGGCTGCAGGTCCGTGACCTTGGCCAGAACGGCGGCGCTGTTGATAATTGCAACCAGATATCCGGCCTCCTTTGGGGACCGTGCCGGCGCCCAATAAGCCATATGATCAATCAGGGCGTCATTGGCGGCGATCGCTACCGCGCTGAGCCGGGTGCCTGCCTTTGTGTAAAGAACTCGGATGGTAGGCTGTCCTGCGTGGGCGGATAACCCGCTCATGTGGTTGATCCGCTCCAGCAAGGTCATCCGCGGCTGTCCCTCCGCTCCCTTATTGCTGTTTGCAGACCATTTGCCTTCGGCGCCCCGCAGCCATGCCGCTAGATGGCGATGCCCAGCCGCGCTTGCTGAAGCGGCATCTAAGCAGGCTTACGCGGCCTGTCACACAGATGGTCTGCGGCCGTGCCAGGCCACGTAAGCCTGCTTAGTTTTTTATTTGTGCGCCGGGTCTCCAGAGGCTTGCTTAGAATACGCTGCGCGTACCGAGCGAGAAGATGTCTATCGCGTTGCTGTACTTGCCCGTCAGCACGTCCCCGGTCGGCGAAACCTCGCCGATGCGCGGGCTGTGCACGAAGATGTGGGCGTAGCCGCCATCCACCGTCACGTTCGGCAGCACCTTGTAGCTGGCGCCGACCGCCAGCCAATAGCGGTCGTCATCCGGCACCCGCGCCGTGCGGTAGGCGTTGGACACCGGCGACTTGTCATAGGCGGTGCCCGCCCGGACCGTCAGATGCTCGGTCAGCGTATAGGCCGCGCCGAGCGACGCGAACACGCTGTTGTCGTAGTGCTGCGGCGTGGACGCGATCAGCACGCCGCTGGTGCGGAAGGCGTTGAGCGTCTTGAACTGGCTCCAGTTGGTCCAGGTCACGTCCGCCGACACCTGCAGGTTCGGTCCGATTCCCTGGGTGATGCTGAGCCCGACCGTATCCGGCAGCACCAGCTTGGCCCGCGCCGCCGAGGGCTGGAAGTTCGGCGCCAGGTTCAATGGCGCCGGGAGGCTGTAGTTCACCCCGCCGTCGAACTCATGCTCCACGCGGGAGCGGTAGGTGATGCCGATGTTGGTGTGCGGCCCCGGCTGGATTAGGGCGCCGAAGTTGTAGCCGAACGCCCAGTCGTTGCCGTTCAGGTTGGAGAAGCCGTCCGGCAAGGTGGTAGGCCGGCGGAACAGGCTGGTCGCGATGGTGGAGGAGTTGAGGAACTGGCTGAACACCGCCCGCTCATACTGCGCCGAGAACCCGGCACCCAGGGACAGCCACGGCGCGACCTGGTAGGCGACGTTGGGGTTGATGTCTATCGTCCGCAGGTCCGTCTTGTCCGCCTGGTAGCGGCCAACGAAGCTCGACCCATAGGTGGTGGCGAGGCCGAACGGCGAGGTCACGGCCAGGCCGAACGCGAAGTCGCTGCCCGCGGGCTTCCAGGTAATGTAGCCATGCGGCACCACGGCCGTGTTGGCGGCGTCGTTCTGGCCGCCGCCGCTGATCGGCCGGCCGAAGGCGTCGCGCGCCGTGCCGCTGAACGACGCCTGCGGCGCGATCAGGCTGCCGCCGAGCGCGATCTGCAAGCCGGGAAGCTGGGTCATGCCTGCAGGGTTGTTGAACACCGTTGCCGGGGTATTGGCCGCGGACCCGGCGCCGGCGAATGCCTCGCCCAAGCCGACCGCGCTGTTCTCCTTCAACTGGAACGCAGCGGCGTGCGCCGGGCCGGACGCGGCAACCGCACCGAGCACGACGGCGGCGGAGGCAAGCAGGGTCAGCCGGAACGGCTTCCAGTGTGGCACGGCGAGAACTCCCAAAGATGCAGCCCGGCATCCGAGCCGCCGGAAACGATACACTGACGTAGTAACGCAATCGTAAAGGCTGCATGTCAATCCACAGCAACGGTTACGTCAGTCATCTGACGCTAACGGTAGGCTAACGTGGCTTTTATGACGCAGGACTTACGATGCGGGTGACGCCCGGCGGCCGAGGAACGCGGCGAAGGCGGCGCGGGCCTCGGGGCTGGCCAGGGCCTGGCTGAAGGCGGCCTCCTCCTCCCGCATACGGGCGTGCAAGGCGGCGGGATCGCCGCGCATCAGGGCGCGGGTGACGGCCAGCGCCGCGGCGGGCTTGGCCGCGAGGTCGCGGGCCTTGGCGCGGGCGTGCTCCTGCAGTTCCGCCGCTGGGACGATGGCGGTTAGCAGCCCGGCGGACAGCGCCTGCGCGGCGTCCATGGCCTCGCCGAGCAGCAGCAACGCGGCGGCGCGGGCGTGGCCCATGCGTGCCGGCAGCAACAGGCTGCTCCCGGCCTCGGGCACCAGGCCCAGGTTCACGAAGGGCACGCTGAAGGCCGCTGCCGGGCTGGCATAGACCAGGTCGCAGTGCAGCAGCAGCGTGGTGCCGACGCCGACCGCCACGCCTTGCACCGCGGCGACCAGCGGCTTGCCGAAGGTGGCGATGGCTTGGATGAAGCGTGCGGGCGGCGCCTGCTCCAGCCCGTCCGGCATGGCCAGGAAGTCGCGTATGTCGTTGCCGGCGGTGAAGGCGTCGCCCTCCGCCCCGATCAGCACGGCCCGCACCTCCGGACGGGCGCCGGCGTCGTGCAGCGCGGCCGTCAGGACGTCATACATCGCGCCCAGGATAGCGTTCTTCTTGTCGGGACGGTTGAAGCGCAGCTCCAGCACGCCGCCGGCTTCGTGGATCAGGATGGCTTGGGACATGGGGGCACCTTACGGGAGCGTCCTGCTGGTTAGAACCCATTCCGGAGGCGGCGGCAGCGGGCCTGCGAGAGATTTTGCATCCTGGAACGGAAGACGCCGCAGCCCTGCTGTGGTTCATCGGGGCGAGGCCTGGCGCTTCCAGGGCGGGAAAGCACCGCAGGGGCGGCCTGCAGCCAACCGGGATTTGTTCTTGGCCCCTTGACGGGCGGGATGGGACACCGGAAGGAGCGGCGCATGGCGGAACAGGCATACCTCGACCTCGTGGGACGCAGCTTCGAGAAGCAGGTGCTGTTTGACGCGCCGGGCATCGCCGCCTTTGCCACGTCGTGCGGCGACATCAATCCGCTGCACCACGACGCCGAGTATGCCGCGCGTAGCCGATTCGGCGGGATCATCGCCTCGGGGCCGCAGGTCACGTCGCTGCTGATGGCGATGGTGGCGGCATTCTTCGCGCCGCTGGGGCCGGGGGTGGGGCTGGGCTTCAACTTCCGCCTGCGCTCTGCGGTGCGCGCGGGCGACCTGGTGACGATGCGCTGGACCATCACCGGCGTGGCGGCGAAGCGGTCCCTGGGCGGGCACGTGATCTCCTTGGAGGGCAAGGCGCTGCGGCCCGGCGGCGCCGCGGCGGTGCTGGCGACCGGCGAGGTGCTGGGGATGGACGCGCCGTGAGGCGGGCCGCCGGCTAACGCACCGTGGGGCTGCGATTGATCCGGGTCACCGGCACCACGGCATAAGGATCAGATCGGATGGCGGCGCGTCACGCCCCCGCCCGCGGCAGCGTCGTGATCCCCGGCAGCTCGGTCACGCGCGCCACCCAAGCCTGCACGCCGGGCCAGCGGGCCAGGTCGAACCCGCCCTCGTCCGCGCGGTGGGTGTAGGCGAACAGCGCCAGGTCGGCCACGGTCGGACCGTCCCCGGCCAGCCATGGATGGGACGACAGGCGGCGCTCCATGATGTCCAGCGCCGCGGCGCCGCGGGCGTCGCAGTCGGCCAGGCGGGCGGCGTGCAGGTGCGCCTCCCGCCGCCAGGCGCGTATGTTGCGGGCGACGGCGATGTAGGGTTCGTGGCTGTACTGCTCGAAGAACAGCCATTCGTGGACCCGGCTGCGCGTCATGCCCGGGGCGGGCAGCCAGGGCGTGCCCTCGGCGAGGTGCAGCAGGATGGCGTTGCTTTCCGTCAGCACCTGGCCGTCGTCCAGCACGAGCGCGGGGACCTTGCCGGCGGGGTTGATGGCGAGGAAGGCCGGGGTGCGGGTGGCACCGCCGTTGCTGTCGGTTTCGTGCCAGTCATAAGCGTGGCCGGTCAGCTGCAGGATCACTGCCGCCTTCCAGCAGTTGCCGGATATGGACATGCCATAAAGCTGCATGGTGCCTTCCTCCGGCGCCTGCCGGCAGCGTAACCCTATCTCCGCCCGCCGGCCAGCCACGCCGCCGCCGGACTCGGCTCATCTCATATGTGGAGCTGAGCCAGAGCTTCGTTGCCGTGTTGCCGGCTCCGCTGATGCAGGCAGCACGACCTTCGTCAGCCTTCTGCCTTCGGATGGGCAAGCAGCAACCCGAGCTTCTCAGCCGTTGTCTCCGCATGTAGCTGGATGACCTGGCCTGGCTGGCTTGCGAACCATGCAAAGCTGCCCCATGCGAGTTTGCCGGCGGTTGCCCTGAACGGCCCTCCCACCTTGTCGAGGTAGGCAGTCAGGAAGGCGGCTTGTTCTGCGGGGTAGCCCGCGTCCGTAACGATCTTTGTCAGTTCCGCCTTACGTTGTTCATCTATCGGCCCTTCAGTGGCGACGGCCTCCACGAACAGGACGATGAAGCCCTCCTCCATCCCTGGCGGCTCCATGTCCACCAGGATCAGGTCGGGAAGGGTCTTTGCCACGTTGATGGTCAAGCCGAGCGTGTTCTGGACCACCTTGTCCTCATAGTGGTTCTTGTTCTTGCTATCGGAAATCCAGATGACCACGGGCCTGCCGAGGAACCTGGGCGCGAAAACCTCCACCACCGCCTTGATGATGAGAGGGCTTGGCCCCGCTGGCAGGACAGTGCCGCCGCCTCCGGGAAAATTCACTGCGACTTGGCTCGACCCGGCCTGCGCCGTTGCTTTCACGATGGCGACGCGCGTGAGTGCGGCCTTGGACAGGTGCCTTGCCCTCCATGCGGCGGCGGCTGTCTCAAAGGCCGGGGTGCCCAGCGGTATGGCAGGATCAAAGAGCGCAACGAAGTCCGCCGCCAGGGCGTAGCGGGGAAGGTTAGAGGTTTGGGGAATTGGGCGCTCCATCATGGCGCCCACGGGAATGAGGCCCTTGGTGATGACGGTGTCCCGCAACTCACGGCTGTTCTCGGCATACCACCGGTCAGGCTGGCGGGCCGGGTTGGCGTTCCAGCCGTTGCGGTCGGCTTGGCTTTGGCTGGCTGCCATCGTCGGCCCCATCCAAATGAAGTGCCGGGGTGCGATCCAACGGTCCGCTCCGGCCACCGCCCCAGTAAATAGGGCTGTGAACACGACCTTGGCCCCGGACTCGTTCACGATGTTGGGCCGCTTCTCCACACCACCGGGCAGGATGGCGTCCAACTTTTCCAAGACACCGGGCCAGGCAACATAAGGCGGCAGGGTGCCAGTAACGGGCGCAGTTGCAGGTGGCACGCCCCCGCTCACGATGCGGCCCCGTATAAATCCAGGAATGCCTCTTCTCTGTCCCTGGCGCCCAGCATCTCCGCCGCCTTGATGATGGCGGCAGCGGTCGGCAGAGGCAGGCTCTCGAGTTCTGCCGCCGACACGGCCACTGAGCCGCTGATGCATCGCAGCACCCGGTCCGCGATGCCTGATGCCAGAAAGGCCGCGACGACTCCGGCGGGCACCGCCGGGTTGCGGCCAATAGGCTTGACCATGTTCAGGTGATTTTCCACGGCGGCAGGCAACGCGGAGGCCGGCAGTTCGGCCGCGATAATGCGGCGATGCTGCTCGCGAGCAGTCGTGCGCTGCACAAGTACGCAGGGCACGCTGACGACGTTGGAGTCCGATGCCGGGCCGTCCAGGCCGGGCCTCGCCTGGTAGTATGCCTTGTCCAGGTGGCGTGCCTTCGTGACCTCCAGGGCAAGGCGGCAATCCGGCGTGACGGCCTCTGCCCAGATCACGGGCACCCTGTCGTTCCCGTGCGCCCCAGGCCCGGCGTGCAGCCGGTCCCGGTGGCGGTTCCACACCAGGGGGCCGGTCGAAACCCGCCATCCCCAGTCCTTCAGCCGCGCCGGCATGACCGCCAGGTTGCAGACCAGCTCGGCTTGGTCCGCGTCACGAGGGGCTTGCCAGGGAGAGCCCGGGCAGGCGGGCAAAGAAACACTCCCCAGGTCAGCAGCCCCGACCGACCCATCAGGCATGAGCGTCACGCTTCCACACCGGAACGGCCCCGCTGCCTGGCCGCGCCCAAACACGCTCAGCACCACCTCCTGCAACACGTCCTCGAACACCCCGTCGCGGCTATCCACCAGGTCTAGCGACACCGGGGGAGCAAACTCGGCAATGGTGGAGCGGAGATTGCGGAAATAATCCCCCGCCAGCCAGGAAGTCGGGGTGAGCCAGGCAATCCAGCCGCCGGGTTGGGCCAGATGGATGGCGAGATCGGTGAACAGGCCGTAGAGGTTCGGGTGCCCGCGCAGGCTGCGCCGGTAACGGTCCCGTATGGCAGGCGTATCCTTGACCTTGCCGAAGGCAGGGTTGCCCATCACCAGGCCGAATGCGCCAGTTTCCTCGTGTCCCCACCCCGCCAGGGAGTCCCGGCACTCTGCGATAGTCCCCAGCCGGCGTCCCGACCGATGCACAAGAGGCAGGAGGACGGCCTCCGCCAGCATTTGGCACATCCAGCACGCGAAGGGGTCCATATCCCACGCACGCAGCCTGGCCGAGATGGATGCGAGCGCCAAAGCAGGCTCGATGCCCGGACCACCACCCTTTCCCGATGCGGAGGCGTCCATTCTGAGCGCTGCCTCTATGACGAAGGCGCCCGCGCCTGCGGAGGGGTCAACGACCTTGCCGCGGGTCCAGTCCTGGCCCGCGAGTTCGACACGGTCTAGTAAATGCGTGACTAGCGGGCGTGGCGTATAGAACACACCGTGCCTGCTGCGATGCTGGGCGGGGAGCAAGGCAGCGTACAGCCCTCCCAGGGCGTGCGCTGCATCTGGAAAAGCAAAGCTGCTCAGCGATTCCGCAAACGCATCCGCCGCCTCTGAAAGCGCACTACCTAGTGCAGGCAGGCCCGCTGGAGGCGCAAGGGGCTGGAGACCCCCTGCCACGCTGTTCCACCACGCAAGAACTGCATGGGCCTCGATGGCGCGTGCGTGGTCAACAGGAACTTGCTGACCCGCTGACAGGAGCTTGGCACGGGCATCTCCCGCCTGCGGCGGACCAAGGCACTCCCGGGAAGCGCGCCTCTGTCTAGCAGCTCGAATCGTCATCGCGCCAGGTTATCATCCCAAAGGTTAAAACGGCACGCCTGATGCCGATGGGCTGGCGGTGGTGCCGTTCGTCCTCAACGGATTTCAGGACGCGCCCAACCCGTTGCTCGACCAGATGGACCTCAAACCAAGCTGGTTATCCTCGTCCTCCGGCCAGCCGCGCCGACGCAGGGTCGGCCCGCAGCAGCAGCATGGCGGCAGCGCCCAGCAGCGGCCCGGCGGAGAGCATGGTGAAGGCGCCGGCCCATCCAGCCCAACCCACCACGACCGGCACCAGCCCGATGCTCACCAAGGTCAGCGCGAAGCCCAGGCAGGTCTGCAGCGTCAGCAGGGTGCCGACCGAGGCCGGGTCAGCCAGCTCGGCGATGCCCGCCGAGAACTGCGCGCTGTCGGCGATCACCACGACGCCCCAGACCAGCGCCACGGCCACCACGGCCGCCGGGTTGCCGCCGTGCAGCCAGCCGATCCCCAGCGCGCAGGCGGCGCTGGCCAGCATGGCGCCCGCCGTGACACGGGTGCGTCCGACCCGGTCCGCCAGCGCTCCGCCGCCCCAGGCGCCGCCGGCGCCGAGTGCGATGGCCGCGAACGCCGCGCCCTCTGCCCAGGCACCCGCCTGCGCGACGCCCGACGCGGTGAAGGAGGATAGCAGGAACGGGCCGAGCCAGGCCCACATCGCATACAGCTCCCACATGTGGCCGAGGTAGCCGAGGTTCGCCAGCCGCAGCGGCCGGCTGCGCCAGGCCTGCGCCATCCGCCGCACGTCCACCCGCGCCGCACGGGCATGGTTCGGCCCCAGGCCGCACAGCCCGATTCCCAGGCCGCACGCCGCCGCCAGCGCCGCCGAGGCCAGGTAAACCCCCCGCCAGTCCAGCCCCGGCACCGCGCCCAGAAGGTGCGGCCCGGCCGAGCCGAGGGTCAGCGCGCCCACGAGCAGCCCGACCAGCAGGCCAAGGTCTCCGCCCGCGCCGAGCCGCGCCCAGGTGGCGGCGAGGCGCATCCCCACGGGATATACTCCCGCCATGCACATCCCCGTCAGCAGCCGCAGCAGCACTTGCACCGCCCCGGTCGGCGGCAGGACCGCCAGCACGCCCGTCGCCGCCGCCGCCGTCAGGGCGGAGAGTGCGAACAACCGCCGCGGGTCGAAGCGGTCTGCGAGCGACAGCGCCGCGCTGCCGGCGGTGCCGAGCACGAAGCCGGCCTGCACGGCGGCTGTCAGCCAGGCCGCGCCGGGCGCATCCCCGGCGTCCCTGCGGATCAGCGCGGCGACTACGGCGGAGGCGAACCAGACCGCCATCGCCCCGACCTCGCACACCAGCAGCACCGCGATGGAGCCGCGCTTGCCCATGTTTCCTCCCGACTGCTAGAGCATGTTTGGATCAAACGGCTTCGTTTGACCGAACAAATGCTCGCAAAAACAACGGCTGAAGCAGGTTTGACGCGGCTGTCCGCGCCGAGCCTGCTCTAGCGACGGCCTGCCTTCGCCTGCCGATCCCTACAACCGGAAGGCTGCACCCGGGCAAGACGCCCGGCCACCCCCGGCATGGAGTTCCTACCCTGCCAGACCTCAACTTTGCACGTGACGGCGCGCAACTCTGGCCTGCCGCCATCGGCCCGGATGTCCTGCGTGGGATCGAGGCCGGGATTGCCGGCCTACCGCAGGACCGGGCCGGCGTGCGGCTGCAAGGGATCGCGGCGCTACACCTCATCCTGGCATCCAGCGGCGCCGTAGGCGCGGTGGCGGCGTCAGTCCTGGGACCGGACTGCCGGCCTGTGCGGGCCATCCTGTTCGACAAGACTGCGGCGGCCAACTGGGCGCTGCCGTGGCATCAGGACCGCACGGTAGCGGTGCGTGAGCGGGTGGACGTCCCAGGCTTCGGTCCCTGGACGGTGAAGGCCGGGATGCCGCACGTGGCGCCACCCGTTGCAGTGCTGGCCGGGATGGCGACGTTGCGTGTCCACCTGGACTCCGTAACGGCGGATAATGCGCCGTTGCTGGTGGCGCCAGGGTCCCATCGGTTTGGCCGTGTGGCCCAGGCCGAGGTGCCCGGCGTCGTCGAGCAGTGCGGCGCCGTCGCCTGCCTGGCTGCGGCCGGGGATATTTGGCTGTATGCCACGCTGATCCTGCATGCCTCCGACGCTGCCGCGGCGCCCCGGCAGCGCCGGGTGCTGCAAGTGGATTATGCTCTGGGCGGACTGCCCGGCGGCTTGCAGTGGCTCGGAGCATAGGCAGGTCCGCCCGGAAATACGTTGCGTACGCGAGCAACCGGTGTAGCCTTCCGTTGGGCGCTCCAACAGCGCCGCAATAAGGGACCTGGCGCGTGACAGGCCCATCGAAGGAGGACACACATGGCCGACGTCATGCAAATGCACCTGCATCCTGCCATCGACCACGGCATCGCCCCGGCCGACCCGGCCTTCGCCGGCGGAACCCTGCACTGCCACTGCACGACCGACCCCGTCGAGGTCCGCATCTCTGCGCAGACCGCCCACAACCATGCCTGCGGCTGCACGAAGTGCTGGAAGCCGGAGGGCGCCACGTTCTCCGTCGTCGCCGTGGTGCCGCGGGACAAGCTGGAGGTCACGGCCCACCCCGAGAAGCTGCACTGCGTGGACGAGACCGCGGCGATCCAGCGGATGGCCTGCACCGGCTGCGGCGTCCACATGTATGGCCGGATCGAGAACAAGAACCATCCGTTCTACGGCCTGGACTTCGTGCATACCGAACTGTCGCCGGACAAGGGCTGGGCGGCGCCGGGCTTTGCGGCCTTCGTGTCATCCATCATCGAGAGCGGGACGCCGCCGAGCGGCATGGATGCGGTGCGCGGCAAGCTGCACGGGATGGGGCTGGAGCCGTATGACTGCCTGTCCCCGCCGCTGATGGACGCCATCGCCACCCACGTCGCCAAGAGCAAGGGCACGCTGCACGCATAGGGGCGCGGCTTTTCTCCCTCTCCCTCCGGGAGAGGGTCGGGGTGAGGGGGTCTTTGAGGACTGCATTTGCCTATGCAGGACTGCGGCTCGATGGCACCGGCAGTGCTCCGCTCCGCAGCCAAGACCCCCCTCACCCCAACCCTCTCCCGGAGGGAGAGGGAGAAGGCAGACGTCTCCAACCCCTGGCGTCCCGCGGCGATCCGGGCAAATCTGGGCGCCCCCGCTGCCATCGGAGACCGTCATGTTCCACCCACCCCGCCGCACCCTGCTGACCGGCCTGGCCGCCCTGGCATCGGCGTCCGCCCTGCTCGGACCGAGGGCCGCCTGGGCGCACGGACCCACCCGGCAGAAGGTCACCCAGACCGTGGACATCGCCCGCACCCCGGCTCAGGTCTGGGCCATCTGCGGCGACTTCGACAGCATCAGCCGCTGGCACCCTGCCATCGTCAGCAGCCCGGCGGACAAGGGCAACGAAGTCGGCTCGAAGCGCACCCTGACCTTGCGGGCCGAAGGCAACCCGACGTTCGATGAGGAGCTGGTCAAGTACGACGCCGCTGGGCACAGCTACCAGTACCGGATCGAGAAGGTGGATATCCACGTCCTGCCGGTGAACAACTATAGCGCTTGGTTCGAGGTGCAGGACGGCCCGGCGGGCGGCAGCACGGTAGAATGGCGGGCGGCGTTTTACCGCGGCTACATGCTGAACGACCCGCCGCCCGACCTGAACGACGCCGCCAGCAGCAAGGCGGTGGTGGCCGTGATCCGCGCCGGGCTGGACAACCTGAAGGTCCTGGCCGAACGGGCGTGAGGACCGCGCTCCCCGTCCTGCTGCCCGTCTTGGCCGCGCTGGCGGCGCAGCCGGCACGGGCGGCGCTGGCCTGGGTGACCAACCAGGGCGACGACACGGTGATGGCCGTGGACACCACGACCGGCAAGGTCGTGCAGACCGTCCCGGTCGGCGCCAAACCCGCAGGTGTCGCGCTGTCGCCGGACGGGCGCCGCATTTACGTCACCAACCCCGAGGGCCGCAGCCTGAGCGTCGTCACCCGCGGCGCCGGGGCTCCCACCACGCAAGAGGTGCCGGCCGGCGCGGGTCCGCTGGGCGTCGCCGTGGCGCCCGACGGCCGGGTGTTCGTGGCGGACTGGTATGGCGACACCGTCGCCGTGCTGGACCCGGCGGGCGCGCCGTTGGGGACCCTGCATGTCGGCGCCTCCCCGTCCGGCATGGCGGCGGATCCGGCGGGCACGCGGCTGTATGTCGCCAACCGGGAAGGCGACAGCCTGTCGGTCATTGACCTGGCGACGCTTGCCACGGTGGCGACGGTGCCGGTCGGACACGCGCCGTTCGGCGTGACGGTGCAGGGCGGACGGGTGTTCGTCGCCAACGTGCAGTCAGGCGACGTGACGGTGCTGGACGCCGCCACCCTGCGCGAGGTGCGCCGGCTGAAGGTGGGCGAGTTCCCCTATGCCGTCGCCGTTACGCCGGACGGTGCCCGGGTGCTGGTGACGAACCAGCACAGCGGCACCCTGTCGGTGTTCGACGGCCCGGACTACCGTCCGCTGCCGGAGATCCCGGTGGGCGACTACCCCGAGGGGATCGCGATGTCCGCAGACGGCAAGCGGGCCTATGTGGCGGTGTGGATGGACAACAAGCTGGCGGAGGTGGACGTGGCGTCCGGCAAGGTCGTGCGGAAGGTCGCGGTGGGCGAAAGCCCGCGGGCGTTCGGCCTGTTCCTGGGGCCGGACTAGACGGGACGCCCGGCAGACCAGGACCGCTTCCTTCTCCCTCTCCCTCCGGGAGAGGGTTGGGGTGAGGGGGTCTTGGGGCGCTGACCTTGGTCCTTTTAGGGCTGCGCACGAGTGGCACGTGAGCGCCGTGCTCCGCAGCCTAGACCCCCTCACCCCGGCCCTCTCCCGGAGGGAGAGGGGGAAGGAAGCCTTCCCCAACCCGCGTCAGCCCATTACGCTGACACCATGACCGACCCCGGCATCCACAACTGGCTCCGGCTGGACAGCCGTATCACCACCTCGGGCCAGCCGACGGAGGCGGAGCTGCCCGCCCTGCGCGACCTGGGGGTGTGCCACGTGATCAACCTGGCGCTGCACACGCACGAGCGCGCGCTGTTGGACGAGGCCGGGAGCGTCCGCGCCCTCGGCATGGCCTATACCCACATCCCGGTTGCGTTCGACCACCCGACCGAGGCGGATTTCGCCAGGTTCCGCGCCGCGCTGGAGGCGACCGGGGACGATCCCGTGCACGTCCACTGCATCATGAACTGGCGCGTTTCGGCCTTCTTCTACCGTTACCGCCGCGACGTGCTTGGCATGGACGAGGCGGCGGCGCGGGCGGACATGGCGCGTCTGTGGGAGCCGGATGCGGTTTGGGCCGGGTTCATCAGCGGGCCAGCGGCCTTATAGGCAGGCCGTCCCGCCGCAGCCTCGCCAGGCCCAGCTAGTTGCCGCAGCAGGCAGGGCCGGCCACAGCCTTCCCCATACGGCGCGGCCAGGCGCCGCGATGCCCGGCCGGCTGGAGCATATTCGGATCAAACGGCTTCATTTGGCTGAACAAATGCTCGCAAAAACAACGGCTAGAGTAGACTTGGCGTAACTGGGGCAAAACCCCGGGCAAAGACGAACCGCATTCCAATCTATATCACTAAAAGAACGAAAAAAGCCGCATATATTCAAGGTGGGAGAGTTACCGACCC
>JAABUQ010003344.1_pt1 | contig 29620 bp, 17 predicted proteins | sample 5560001 | NCBI WGS metagenome assembly JAABUQ01 (sample SAMN10711888, study PRJNA513371) | rock metagenome | isolation source: Antarctica rocks | place: Antarctica: Victoria Land, Finger Mt nord | collected 2015-12-18 | reverse complement strand
GCTACGGGGAGACGCGGCTGGGGCAGGGGCGGGAGAACGCGAAGGAGTATCTGCGCCAGAACAGCGGGCTGCGCGACGAGATCGAGGGCCGCATCCGGGGCGAGGCCGACGACTTCAAGGCCATGCCTGAGTTGGAAGCCATCGAGATCTAGTTGCCAGTTGCCAGTTGCCAGTTGCCAGTTGCCAGTTGTCAGTGTCGCCTGCGTGCGAATACATTCCCCCCGAGGCTATCAGTGTCGTGTCGGACTGATCGGACCGAAGCGTGGCAACTGGCAACTGGCAACTGGCAACTCGTTCGCGGCCTTGTGATACGATACAGTGGGTATGGCTGAGCAACTGCTAAACGGACGCTACCGCGTGTTGCGTCCCCTGGGTACGGGCGGGATGGCCAGTGTCTACCTCGCCGAAGACCTGCGCCTGGGTCGCCGCGTGGCCGTGAAGATCCTCCACGAGCAGTTCGCGTCTGACCCCTCCTTCGTTGCGCGCTTCGAGGGTGAAGGGCGTATGGCCGCGGCCCTCTCCCATCCCAATATCGTGCAGATCTACGACGTGGGGCACGACAACGATCGCCGCTACATCGTGATGGAGTACGTCGAGGGTGAGACGCTCAAAGAGACCGTCGTCCGGCAGGGCGCGCTGCCCGTCCCTCGCGCGCTTGCGATCATTGGCGGGGTGCTATCCGCGCTCGAGTTTGCCCATGCCCACAACCTGATCCATCGCGACATCAAAGCCCAGAACATCCTGCTCACGCGAGACGGCGCGGTCAAGGTGACCGACTTTGGCATCGCCCGTGAGGTGGGGGGCGGCGCGGCTCCGACCCTCACCGCGACCGGTATGATCATCGGCACGGCGCAATACTTCTCACCTGAACAGGCCCAGGGACGGCCCGCCACGGCGCAGTCGGACGTCTATAGCGCCGGCGTGGTGCTCTACGAGATGCTGACGGGGCGCTTGCCCTTCGAGGGCGACAATCCCTTTGCCGTGGCCATGCAACAGATCAATGGCGTGCCGCCGCAACCCACGCGCCTCAACGCGGCTATCCCTCCAGCGGTCGAGGCCGTCGTGCTGCGGGCGCTGGCCAAGGAGCCGGCGAACCGTTTCGCCAGCGCGCGGGATATGAAGGCGGCCGTCGACGGCGCCCTGGGCGGGTCGAACGAGCCCACGCGGGTCTCGCGCGCGTCCACCGCCCCGACCGTCGTGGCGCGCCCGGCCGCGCCGCCTAGCGTCCCGCGTCTCGCGACGGGTAGCGGCGCCACTGGCGCCACCGTTCCTCGGGTTACGGTGTCCGCGGCCATACCGCCACCGCGGCCACTGCGGCGCGGCCTCTGGCCGCTGGTCCTGTTCGTGGCCGCGCTGTTGGCGCTTGGCGCGGGCTACCTCGTCGCCCACGGCGGCGCGTTCGGCGGCGGCGCGGCTCCAACGGAGACGCCGACCGTGTTCGTCACCGCGACGATCACCGCGACCGATACCCCGGCGCCGGCCACCGCGACAGGCCAGCCCATCGTGATCCCGCCCGCGTCGGCCACGCCCTCGGCAACCCCGGTCCCCACCCCCCATCGCCGTCCCGCCACTGCCACTGCCACTGCTCTCGTGGTCGACGCCACGGCGACAGCAGCGGCCATGGCGTCGCAGACCCCGGCCGCGACCGCCACGCCAACCATGGCGCCGCCAACGGATACCCCGCCGCCCAATACGGATACCCCGACGGCTACTTCCCTGCCCGCCACGCCGACGACCGTGCCAACCGCCACATCGAGGCCGGTCCCTAGTAACACGCCGACGCCGGTCCCAACCGCGACGGCCGTTCCCAGCAACACGCCGACCGCGACGGCCGTTCCCAGCAACACGCCGACCGCGACGGCCGTTCCCAGCAACACGCCGACCGCGACGGCCGTTCCCAGCAACACGCCGACCGCGACGACGGCTCCTAGCAACACGCCGACCGCGACATCAATCCCCAGCGACACACCGACGACCGCGTCCAGTGACACACCGACGACCGCGCCTAGCAACACGCCGGCCCCGCTGCCGACAGCTACTCCCCTCCCCTCCCCGCCAACGATCGTGCCCACGGCCACATCCGTGTCCGTCCCGTCGGATACGCCGACATCGTGAGCGGGCGCGCTGGCGGCCGGACCTTGTAAGGTCATGGCAGGAGAATCTTATCAACGTTTACGCAACAACAACGAGTCGAGTAGACTGGAGCCATGATCCAGCGTCAGTTCACTGAGGACCGTCTCGCCGCCTTGTATGATGCGTTCTGCCCGCCGCCGATGCAGCGAGACGATTTCGCCTTCTACCTGCCCCTGGTGATGTCCGCGGGGGCCGTGCTCGACGTGGGGTGCGGGACGAGCGCGCTGCTGCGCCTGGCGCGGGAGTCCGGTCACACTGGGCGCCTGTGCGGACTCGACCCTGCCAGCGGCATGCTCAACCAGGCGCGGCGGCGGTCGGACATCGAGTGGGTCCTCGGCGACCTCTCGTCGGTCGACTGGGACTGGGAGTTCGATCTGGTCATCATGACCGGTCATGCCTTCCAGGAGTTTGTGGAGGATGACGAGATACGCCTCGCGCTCGCCGCGATCCGGTCGGCCCTCATCGATGGCGGCCGCTTCGCGTTCGAGACGCGCAACCCGCTGGCCCGCGGGTGGGAACACTGGGCGACGGAGTACACGGGTGAGGCGCTCGATGCCACTGGTACGACGGTGCGGTGCGAATACCAGGTGGAGACGCCGGTTGAGGGGGGCGTCGTCCGCGGCGTCAGCACATTCACCAGCCCCGGGTGGGAGCACCCGGAGGTGAGCCGGGGCGCGCTCCGGTTCCTGGATCGGGATGTGCTGTCCGCGTTCCTGTCCGGCGCCGGCCTGGCGATCGAGGAGCAATTCGGAGACTGGACCAGACGCCCGCTCACCGACACGAGCCCCGAGATCATCACCATCGCCCGCAAGGGATAGGCGCACGCCTGCTTCCCGCATCGCCTTTGCCGTGGTCCATCCGGACCTGGTCGGCGAACATGCGGTCGCAGGTGAGCCCATACAGGGCGCGTCCGGGCCGTTGTCGTAGCAGCGTCGCCCCTCAGAAGGAGTGTCAGGCTTCGTCCTCGACGAGCGCGACCACGCGCGCGGGACCGGCCGACCCACGCTCCACTTTGAGCGGGAAGGCGCACACTTTGAAGCCGAACGGCGGCAGTTGATCCAGGTTCGTCAGCCGTTCGATTTGACAGTACTCCCGATCCACGCCGACGAAGTGGGCGGCCCAGAAGATGTCGCGTCGTCCGCTTTCCTTGGCGCGGCGGGCTTGCACGGGCAGCGCAACGTCCCAGCCCCACGCGTCGATCCCCACCACTTTGACGCCCTGATCGAGCAGCCAGCGCGTCGCCGCGGCGCTCGCGCCCGCGCCGTGCGTGTAGTAGGCGTGGGTGTCCAGCAGGCGGTCGCCGCCGGTGCGCAGGAGCACGATGTCGCGCGGCTTGAGGGTGTAGCCGATGTGGTCGAGGGCCGCGCTCAAGTCCGCGACCTCGATGGCCTCGCCGTGGCGCTTGTGGGTCAGGTCCAGCACCACGCCGTCCGCGTAGAACCACTCCAGCGGTAGCCTGTCGATGGTGCGCGCGGGCTTGCCCTCGCTTGTCGGAGCGTAGTGCCAGGGCGCGTCGACGTGGGTCGTGCCGTGCGTTGACAGGCGGATGGTGTCGTTGGCCCAGCCCAGGCCCGTGCGCAGGTAGCGCGGGCCCAGGCGGAAGAGCGCCCAGATGGCCACGATGCCGAAGCGGTGGCCCTGGCGCCGCACCACGGTGCGCGCCCAGCGCGGCGCGCGGCCCTTGTTGTCAGCCAGGGGGACGCTCAGGTCGATGATGCGTGTCATAGCCAATTCTCTCATACATCGCACCTTGCACGCCGCGCCACGTTGCCGTGGGGGTGCGGCAGACGAGTAGCTGTATGCGGCCGGTGGCGCCATAATGGGCGCATGCAGATACGAACTCGTCCCTGGTAGGCAGACTCGGCGAACCCTGCGCATCCTTGACCGGCGTTGGGAGTTATGACTCCCGCCTCGTCGCCTAAGTGGAGATGGGCGGGATAGCCGCGCCACGCGCCTGGAGGCATAATATGACGGAACAACCTTCGCGTCGCGACGTGCTGACGTATGCAGCTCTGAGCGCCGCGCGCTCGGCGGTTGCCATACCGGCAGGAGGGCTGCTCTCCAGGGTAGCCGTACGAACGGCATATGCTCGCGGAGCGGTTAGTACACCTGTTGATGGCGCACAGGTCGCCTGGATCTGGGCGTTGACGACAAAGAGCGTGCAGCAACTTATCGGCATTGCTCCCAGCGGCGCCGTGGTGGGACGGATCGACGCGACCAACAAAATCGTGCTGCGAGCGCCCGACGGGACGGCTATCTACACCATCGCGACGGGAGATAGCAGTACCCCGCCGACCGCTACCGCCCTGGTGCGCGCGTATAACGCGCTGACGGGAGCATTGCGTACGACGATCGAGAGCGGCGCCGGAGCCAACACGCTCGTCGATGCTGCTCTTAGCCCCGATGGCCGCTACCTCGCCTTGCTCGACCTGCCGGAGATCACCTACGCCGGCAACGGGACGCACGGCGCCGCTGTCGAGGTCGTCGACCTGCTCGCAGGTCAGCCGGCCGCCTCCCGCCGGCTTGTTGTCCCCTCGGGGACAACGCTGGGCGGCGGAATAGAGTTTGCGCCGTCAAGCAACGACATCTACGTCTTTACGTACGACCACGACGACAACACGACCATCACCGCTGTCCGCTTCGACCGACGAAGGCTGATCCAGATGCGGCAGGCGACGGGGGGACGGCGCGGCCACGTCATCCCTCCATGGAGCCTGTTCCCCGCGCGCATTCTACCCAACGGCAAAACCCTCGTGTTTCTGGCGTATGGGACCGTGCAGTGGCTAGATTTGGCGAGGCTCACGGTCTCCGGGCGCCTGGTCGCGCGTCCCGTGACCAATGGCGCGAAACCTCCCCGCCCCGCCATCCTTTTTTCGAACGACGGCCGTATGCTCTATATCGCGAACGCCGCCACCAGGTTTATCCAGGCCATCGACCTCCATCGGCGGGTGCTGACCGGTACCGTCACGCTCTCCGCGTCCAGGCAATACCCCGATTTCTCCGACAACATTGGGGACTACCAGGCTCTTGCCCTCGTGCAGGCCGCCCTCTCCACCGATGGGACGCGGCTCTACGCATTCAGCGGCGGGATAAAAGACGGCGTCCAGGTCGTACGCGCGCCGGAGTTGCGGGTGATCGGCCACGTGCTGCGGGGAGTGTCCATACGCGCGGTCTGGCCCTCTTCAGACGGCCAGACGGTCTATGCGATCGGGCTGAACGACGCCGCCATCTTTGTGCTCGATAGCAATGGTCGGGAAAAAGCGGCGCCTCGACACGGAATAAGCGGCTACAACTTCATCCTACCAGCCGCTTGAAGCGACGCGTTCCAGGGCCTGTAAAAGGTTGTCGCCGCAGTGGGGGGAGGCGTTTCTGGGAGCTGCGGGCGCTCCCAGAACCACAATAGACAGACCCTCGGTCCGCGGGCGCGGCGGTTTGACAGCCGGGCGGGTCTGCCCTATGCTAGGCTCGAATCGGGCGCGCGATAGCGCGGTCCCCAGTGGTCGTGGCCGTGGGGTGTTGCATGCAAGGCCGTCGCTCGTCGTCCGGCGCGCTCCCGCCTGTGGCGGCGCGCGTGCTTCTGCCGCTGGCGCTGGCCATTTTCCTGCTGCACCTGGCCATCGCCGGGGGCTACGGGTGGTTCCGCGACGAGCTCTACTATATCGACGCGGGCAAACACCTGGCCGGCGGCTATGTCGAGTACCCGCCGATGGTGGCCTTGCTCGCCGCGTTCCAGCGCGCGGTGTTCGGCCCCTCGCTCACGGCGCTGCACGTGCTGCCCGCCGTGGCCGGGGCCGTCATCGTCGTGGTGACCGGCCTGATGGCGCGTGAGCTGGGCGGGGGACGCCTGGCGCAGGGCGTTGCGGCTCTGGCGGCGGCGGTTGCGCCCGCGTTCGTGGGCGCCGACGCGCTTTTCACCATGGACGCCTTTGACGAGCTCTGGTGGACGCTCGCCGCCTACGTGTTGCTGCGCCTGCTCGCCGCGCGCGATCCGCGCCGAGCCGACCGCGCAGCCACGGCCATGACCATGGGCGTGAGCGACGGGCGACTGTGGCTGTTGTTCGGCCTGATGGCCGGGGTGGGGCTGCTGACCAAGCTGACCATGCTGGCCTTCGGGCTGGCGGTGACGGTCGGCCTGCTGCTGACCCCTGCGCGCGCCACGCTGCGCACGCGCCCGCCGTATCTGGCCGCAGCGCTGGCGCTGGCCTTCCTGCTGCCCTACGTGGCCTGGCAGACCGGGCACGACTGGGCCACCGTCGCCTTCTGGCGCAACTATCACCACACCCAGGATACGGCGACGTTCCTGATCGAGGTCGTCCTGCTGATGCAGCCGCTGGCCCTGCCGCTGTGGGCAGCCGGCCTGTGGTACCTGCTGCGCGACCCGGATGGCGCGCCCTACCGCGCCCTGGGCTGGGCCTTCCTGTTGCTGCTCGCCCTCTTCCTGGTCGGCCACGCCAAGTCCTACTTTCTGGTCCCGGCCTTCCCGCCGCTATTGGCGGCCGGCGCCGTGGTCCTGGAGCGGCGGGCCCGACAACGACCGCGTACGCCGCTCGTGCCGCTCACCGTCGGCGCGCTGCTGCTGGGCGGGGCTGCCCTGGCGCCGGTCGTGGCGCCGATCCTACCGCCGGCGACGCTGGCGTCCCTGATGCCCAGCCCTGTCCAGCCAGTGGCCGACCGCTTTGGCTGGCCACAGTTCATCGCCACGCTGGATAGGGTGTACCGCGCGCTGCCGCCGCGCGACCGGCTGCGTACCACGATCCTGGCGGGCAACTACGGCGAGGCGGGCGCGATCGACCTGCTGGGACCCGCCGCCGGCCTGCCGGCCGCCATCAGCCCGCACAACACCTACTACTTCTGGGACCAGGGCACGACCGTCACATCCGGCGCGGTCGTCATCGCCACGGACTACCAGCGCGCCGACCTGACGCCCTACTTTGCCTCGGTCCAGCAGGCGGCGACCGTCCCTGCCCAAGACGGCATTCAGAACGAGGAGGTTGGCCGCCCGGTCTTCGTGTGCCGCGGGCTGCGGCTACCCTGGCCCACGATATGGGCGCGCCTCAAGAACTTCTCATAGTCCCGCAAACGTCCGGGACGTCGCGGTGTAGACTGTAGTCATGGCCTCTCGTCCCCGCGGCGTCCTCGCTCCCCTTGCTCCCCTTGCTCCCCTGCGCCATCGCTCGTTCGCGCTGCTCTGGTCGGGCGCGCTGATCTCCAACGTAGGGACGTGGATGGAGACCGTGGCCGCCGGCGTGCTCGTCACCGCCGAGACCGGCCGCGCCGGCTGGACGGGCCTCATCGCCGTCGCCGCGTTCGTCCCCACCGTCGCGCTCGGTCCCCTCGGCGGCGCCCTGGCCGACCGCGTGGCGCGCCGGCCCCTGCTGCTGGCAACCACCGCTGCCCAGATGGCCTGTGCCGCCCTCCTCGCCGCGCTCGCGTTCATCGGGACGCCGTCCCCACTGTCCGTCGCCCTGGTGTTGTTTGCCGCCGGCTGCGCGGGCGCCCTCGGCTTCCCCGCCTTCCAGTCCCTCTTGCCCGATCTGGTCCCGCGCGAGGATCTGCTCGGCGCGGTCGCGCTCTCCTCGGCGCAGTGGAACATCGGCCGCGTCTTCGGTCCCTTGCTCGCCAGCGTGGCCCTCGCCGCGGGCGGGCCGGGGTGGGCCTTCGCGGCCAACGCGCTGAGCTTCGGCGCGGTCCTCGCCGCGTTGCTGCTGATTCGCTTGCCCGCGAGGATTGCTCCGGCCGTCGCGTCGGTATCGACGTGGCGGCGTATCGCCGAGGGCGCGCGCTATGCCCGCGCGACGCCGGCCTTGCGGGCCGCGCTGGCCTGCGTCGCGCTCTACTCGCTGCTGGCCGGTCCCTTCATCGCGCTGGTACCCGCGATGGCGCTGACCGTGTTGCACGCCGGACCCAGCGGGACGGCGGCGCTGGTCACGGCGCAGGGACTGGGCGCGGTGGGCGTGGCAGCCGCCCTCGGACCCCTCGCGGCGCGCCTGGGGCGGGGGCGCGTGTTGCTGCTCACCCTTACCGCTCTCCCGCCCGCGCTCGTGCTTTATGCCTGGGCGCCCGTGCTCCCCGCGTCGGCGCTGGCCATCATGGCGCTGGGCGGGCTCTATCTAAGCCTGCTGTCGGGCCTGTCCACCGTCGTGCAGATGCACGCCCCCGCCGCGCTGCGTGGACGCATCATGAGCCTGCAGGTGGTCGCGCTGAGCCTGTTCTACGCGGTCGGAGCCCTGGCGCAGGGCGCGCTGGCCGACCGGGTTGGCCTGCGCCTCACCACCACGGTCGCCGCCGCGCTGCTTGCGCTCGCGCTGGTCGCGGCGCGCCTCGTCCGCCCGCACCTGGCCGTTGCGCTGCGCGACGACGTCCCGCGTCCCGCGCCGGACGCGGATTCCCTCTCCGCTCGGTAGGCGGCGGCGAGGACTGCCGCTCGCAGCGGCATCATACGCTGTCCCTCCATGGACGTCGGCTATCGTCGGCGCGCTGACGGCGAACATCCCAGTGGACTCCTCTTCGTTAATAGGGCAGGCTAGCCTGGATTATTCATGACGGGTGCAGTGGCCGTGAACGTCCCCCTGGGAGCGCCGTCTCTCGCTGCGCTGCCAGCCGGCCCCGGTCGCCTGACGCGCATCCGCGAGCGGCGAACAAGCCTGCCGCGGAGGTCTGCCGGCTGGAAGCCGGCGCTCCCAGGGAGGTCTCCTCGTGAATAATGCGGGCTAAGTAGGTGTTGCGAAGTTCGTGCAACCCGGAGAGGCTGCACGAGGTACGCACCCAAGCGTGACGGCTGTGCAAGAACTTACCAGTGTCTACTTAGAAGGGCGCGCCGCAGGCGACGCAGCACGTGGCGGCCAGCGCGTTCGTCTGAGCGCACGACAGGCATGTCCCGTTGGCGTGCCGGCCACGGGGACGGGCCAGCGCCGGCCGCGCCTGGGCCGCCATCGGCTGTCTGTAGCCCGCCATCCACTGGGCCTGGGCCGGCGCGGGCGCGCGGCGACGAGAGCCGGTGACGATCATCAGGAGGGCGACCAGGGCGCCCACGAACAGGATACTGCCCGCGGCGAGCCCCGTGAACCCCCAGATCCCGGGCAGCGAGTCGACCCGCACCTGCGACGGATCGGCGAGCAGATAGCGCACCGGCAGGGTGCTGCCGACCACGAAGGGGTTGTCCTGGCAAATCTCCTGGCCCTGCGCCGTGATCGTGGACCCGTTGGCCACAAACTGCAATTGCGGGCAGTATGACGGGCCGTGCGGGCCATCGTAGGAGGTGTTCCCGGTGACGGTGGCGATGGTGGCGCCCGAGTGCGGTAAGAACGAGAAGGTGTTGGTGAGGGATGAGAGGCCCAGGACCAGCACCACGATCAGGACGATGACGAAGCGCACATTTCTGATGAAGCGATAGATGCCCCACATTGCTGCTCTCCTGCGGTGTCCGCGGCGACGGCGCGCTATGAGGCGCCACGCGCAGGATACGCGTAGACTGCGGGGAGACTCCATAGCAAGAATATCCTATCCCTATCGAAGCGATGGTCCGCCACAAACCGGCGCGCCTCGGGATTGTGAGACGCGGCCTGACCATTAATGGTCAGGGCAGGAGACGGATTCTGCCCACTTGCCCTATGTCGCCTTGTCGCGCACAATGGAGCCACGGTGGTGAGCGCCACTCGACAGGCGACGAGCGATACGGAACGAATCTCCCATGGCACGAAGGGCTTGGCTAACCCGGACGCGCCTCGCGGCGGGCCTCGCGGTTGCCGCCGCGGCCGGCGGCGTGCTGGTGGCAACGCTGCTGTGGCGCGGCCAGCGCGGCCCTATCCTGAGTCAGATTCCTACCGGAATGATGACGGGAGCCATCTTCAATGGCGTTCCGATGCAGGCTAATGGCCGCGCGTATGTGATCGACGATGGAGTGATCGACAGCGTAGTGACGATGCGGGGCCGCAGCAGCTATAGTTGGAGCGGTTCATCGAGTAACCAGGTGTTGCGCGTGATCGATACGGCGACGGGGCGCCTGCTATGGAGAGTGACGCTCAACGCGAGTGTGGGCGCCGGGCAGTACGTCACCGATCTGGCAACGGGTCGGGTGTTCGCCATCGATCCCAACGGGCAGCAGATCACTGTGCTCGACGCGCGTCAAGGCGCCATCCTTGCCTCTCCCTCCTGGCCGACAGATAGCGCGGGTGTTCCTCTAAGTGGGAACTTTGTCCGCGCGGCGTTGATTGATCCTCGTTCCGGGCATGTGTTCGTGTCTATCGACAACTCAAACTCTACGTCTCCCGGCCAACCGGCGCCGCGGCAGCCCGTGGTGATGCTCGACGGGCGCAGCGGCAGGGTCTTGCGCGTGCTCAGCTTTCCTCCAGGGCCGGCAAGCACATCGACCGCTCCCTACGGGGCGACATTGACCAGCTACGCATCAACCCTCTCGCTGGCGCTGGACTCGCGGCCGGGTCGCCTGGACATCTTCGACGCCATCGGGCGGGTCACCGTCGTGGACACCGCGAGCGGGCGCGTCGTGTGGTCGCGCCGCCTCCGTACCGCTATCATGGGCGCCGTCATGGACGACCGCAGCGGCCGCATCGTCGGGTTCGACGCGTCGCGCAATCCTCAGCTATCCGGGAGGCGCGTGTGGCGGGGCTCCTACGCGGTCGCTGGCAGCGTGGTGACCATCGACGCGGCCACGGGGACCGTGCTGCGCCGCGTCCCCGGTGGGATAGCCTGGGGTAGTGATAAGGGATTGGCGCTCGATGAGGTCACGGGCCGTGTGTTCGTCGCCAATTGGTTGAGCAACTCGGTCGGTGTCGTCGACGCGTCGACCGGCCGCTTGCTGCGCACGGTTGCCCTCGGAGCGCCTCCGCTGGAGATCGCCGCCGACCCTTCCCGCCGCCGCGTCTTGGTGATCACGAATGCCGGCAGGGCCTTCGGGTCATCGGGTAGCACGATCGTCGTCCTGGACGCGCGCGACGGTGCCGTGCTGCGCACTATCCCGCTCGGCCAGCCGGCCTACCTGCTCGCGGTCGACGGGCTGACCGGCCACCTGGTATTGGAGGCCTCGTCGATCCAATCCGGCCCCACCGATCAATGGAGCTGGCTGCCGTCGGCTGTGCGCTCCAGGATCCCCGCTATCCCGCCGCCGCCCCCGACGCTCGGCCCGTCGCAGCAGGTGCAGCATTCGACGGTGCTGATCGTCGACCCGTCCGGCGCTTGACGTGGGGATAGCATCTCTGCCAGAATGTGTCTAACGTTGCGTCTCCTTGACCGCGCGTGGATGCGCGGTACGACGTTCTCTACACTATCTACGAAGGAGAGCTATGACCGTCGCGGACGCCGACACCGGCTCGGTACGCACCCTTCCCGGCCGCTATTACCACGATCCCGCAATCTACGCGCGCGAGCAGGAGACCCTGTTCAGGAACTCGTGGGTCTGCGTCGGCCGCGCCGACGCCATTCCCCTGGAAGGCGATTACGTCCTCGCCGAGGTCGGCGGCGAGAGCGTGTTGGTGCTGCGCGACCGCGCCGGCGTCGTGCGCGCCCACCTCAACGTGTGCCGCCACCGTGGGGCGCGCCTCTGCACGGCGGCACAGGGCCGCCTCCACGCGACCGTGCAGTGCCGCTACCATGCCTGGACTTACGGGCTGGACGGCCGTCTGGTGGGCGCCCCTAATATGAAGGAGGACCCCTCGTTCGACCCCGCGCGCTACGGCCTCGTCCCGGTCGCGCTCGAGCTATGGGAGGGCCTGGTCTGGGTCAACCTCGCGCCCCGCCCCGCCCCGCTCTCCGACCAGTTGGGCATCCTCTACGCGCGCTTCGCGCATTATGGCATCGGCGCGCTGGCGGTCGGCGCCACGGTCGAGTATGACCTGCGCTCCAACTGGAAGGTGGTGGTGGAGAACTTCAGCGAGTGCTACCACTGCGCCGTGATGCACCCGGAGCTTAGCGCCCAGGCGCCGAGCTTCAAGTCTGGCGTCGTCACCGGCCATGACGGCGGCGGGGCCGCCTTCGCCGCCGGCGTCGAGTCCCTGACCATGACCGGTACGACGCGCCGGCCGCCGCTGCCCGGCCTCGCGCCCGAGGACCTGCGCACCTACTACGGCGATGTGCTGCGGCCCAACGTCTTCCTCAACCTGCAACCGGACTACGTGGTCATCCATCGGCTGCGGCCAGAGGGTCCCGACCGCACGCACGTCACCTGCGATTGGCTCTTCGACCCCGCGGTCATGGCCCGGCCGGACTTCGATCCCTCGGACGCGGTGGAGTTCTGGGACCTGGTCAACCGGCAGGATTGGGAGGTCTGTGAGTTGGCGCAACTGGGCTCCTCTTCCCTGGCGTTCAGGGACGGCGGCGTCTACGCGCCGGTCGAGCGCCACATCCGCCGCTTCGACGACTACGTGCTGGACCATCTGGGCGACATGGACCATCTGGATGATCAGGGCAACGTGGGCAACGTGGGCAACGTGGGCAACGTGGGCAACGTGGGCAACGTGGGCAACGTGGGCAACGTGGGCAACGTGGGCAACGTGATGGGCCACCTGGAACGGACAACCCATGGAGAGTGAGGGTACGGGTAGGGATGATGCGGCGGCCTTCAGGACCCGCTACGACGCCGTGATCGTCGGCGGAGGCCACAACGGGCTGGTCGCGGCGGCCTACCTGGCGCGCGCCGGCCAATCGGTGCTGTTGCTGGAGCGCGACGACGAGCTCGGCGGGGCAACCTCCTCGCGACGCGTCTTCCCCGGCATGGACGCGCGCCTCTCGCGCTACTCGTATCTGGTCAGCCTGCTCCCCCCGTCCATCGTCGCCGATCTGGGGCTGCGCTTCGAGACGCGCCGGCGCCGCATCGCCTCGTGTACGCCCTACGACGACGAGGGCGTCGCGTGGGCGCTGCTGCTTTCCAACGTCGACGCGGAGGCCTCGGGGCGGGCGCTGCAGTCCCTCGCAGGCGAGGATGACCGGCGCGGCTACGAGCGGCTGATGGAGCTCGAGAGGGCTTTCGCCGCGCTGGTCTGGCCCAGCCTATTACAGCCCTTGCGCTCACGAGAGGCATGGCGGGGCGCGCTGCGCACCGCGTTGCAGCGGGAGGCCTGGGACGCCTTCGTGGAGCGGCCGCTGGGCGAGACCCTGGAGCGCCTGGTGCGTAACGACCTGCTGCGCGGCGTGCTCTTTACGGACGCCAAGATCGGCATCTTCACGCACCCGCACGACGCCACGCTGCTGCAAAACCGCTGCTTCATCTATCACATCATTGGCCAGGGGACGGGCGAGTGGCAGGTCCCGATTGGCGGCATGGGCGCCCTGGTCGAGGCGCTGGCCGGTAGCGCGCGCGCTGCCAGCGCCCAGCTCGTGGCCTCCGCGACGGTGGAGGCGGTCCAGACCGGTAGCCCTCGTCACACCGTCGCGTTTCGGCACGGGGATCGTGAGCAGTCCGTGGAGGCCACGCGGGTGCTGGTCAACGCGGGGCCACAGGTCTTTGCCCGCCTGCTCGGCGAGCCCTATGCTCCTGGACCGGCCGACGAGGGCTCGGTCTGCAAGGTCAACATGCTGCTGCGCCGCCTGCCGCGTCTCAAAGCAGCCGGGATTGATCCCCGCGACGCCTTTGCGGGCACGTTCCACGTCGACGAGGGCTACGATGGGATGCTACGCAGCTACGCGCAGGCCGCGAACGGTGAGCTTCCGGTGGAGCCGCCGGCCGAGATCTACTGCCACACGCTGACCGACGACTCGATCCTGGGCCCCGAGCTGCGCGAGGCCGGCTACCACACCCTGACGCTGTTTGGTCTCGACGCGCCGTATCGCCTGTTCGAGCGGGACAATGAGGTCCCTAAAGCCCTGTTCTTGCGCCGCTACCTCGACCGGTTGAACCGTGTGCTGGCCGACCCGATCGAGGAGTGCCTGGCCACCGACGCCAACGGCGAGCCCTGCGTCGAGATCAAGACGCCGCGGGACCTGGAGCGCGACGTGGCGCTCAATCGGGGCAACATCTTCCACGGGGCGCTCTCCTGGTTCTTCGCCGAGGACGACGACGGGACCGGGACGACCGGGACAACCGGGACAACCGGGACGGTCGGGACGTGGGGCGTCGGCACGCCCTACGAGCGCGTCTACCGCTGTGGCGCCTCGGCGCCTCGGGGCGGCGCGGTCAGCGGTATTCCGGGCCGCAACGCGGCCCAGCAGATCTTCAAGGAGCTACGTTCGCACTGAGCAGTTAATGGTAAGGAGGTCGCACATCCCGCGCGCGTACTAACGGCTACAGAGTCATGTAGCTCTTGCGGTAGGACGGCCAGACCGGGGTAGGGGCATATTGCATACGCCCGGCGGCGCGACCTGGGCGTATGCAATACGCCCCTACCCCCAGGAATCGCCCGCTCGACCGACAACGAAATGACCCTCAATGACTAACGGCTAATTGCTACATTTGGAGGATCGATCATGACCTATCGCACGGACTCATCCCGGCGCCTGTCGCGGCGACTCATCCTGGCAGCCGCCTCGGCGCTGCTGCTGGTGGCGCTGCTCGCGAACGCGGCCGCCGCGAACGCGAGCGGCCCGCGCCGCGGCGGCACGATGATTGTCAGCTGGGAGACCACGCTGACCACGCTCGACCCGGCTTATGTCTACGGCGTCCAGGACTGGCCGCAGGCGCACGCCATCTACGACGGTTTGCTCGGCTTCGGCACAGGCACCAACCTGACGCCGCACGTGGCGACCGCCGTGCCCGTGGCCACCAACGGCGGCAAGACCTATACCTTCCACCTCAAGAAGGGGCTCGTCTTCAGCAACGGCGACCCTGTCACCGCACCGGACTTCGTCTTCTCCTGGGAGCGCATGCTGGCGGCCAAGACCGCGTCGCCGGACACCTACCTGTGGTACGCGCTGCAGGGACAGAGCGACTACACGGCGGGCAAGGCCGCGCATGTCAGCGGCCTCAAAGCCCTCGACGCCTCCACGCTGCAGGTCACGCTGACGCAGCCCTACCCCGGCTTCCTCTTCGTGCTGGCCACGCCGAGCAGCTTCGTGGTCGACCCGGCGGTAATCCACCAGTACCATGCCGAGACCAAGGACGTGGGGGTCCACGCCGTCGGCAGCGGCCCGTTCATACTCAAGGGCTGGACGCCCGGCCAGCGCATGGACCTGGTGCGCAACCCGCGCTACTGGTATCCCACGTGGCCCTACGTCGACGCCGTGCACCTCGACCTGGGGGTCAACGCCAGCGTCGGCGTGCTGCGCATGGAGAAGGGGCAGTCCGACCTGATGGGCGACGCCATCCCCTCGGCGCAGTTTGCCAGCATCATCCAGGATCCCACCCTGTCCAAGCTCGTGGCGCATACCCCGGACATCGGGGTGTATATGATCGGGCTCAACACGCGCCTGAAGCCGTTCTCCAGCCTGCTGGTGCGCCGCGCCATCTCCTATGCCATCAATAAGCAGCGCGCTATCCGCTTCATTAACGGCCGCGGCGTCGCGGCCACGGGCATCCTGCCGCCCAACCTGCCCGGCTTCAGCGGCAGTATCCCGGAGCAGTATCCCTACGATCCCGTTAAGGCCAGGAGTCTGCTGGCGCAGGCCGGCTACCCCAACGGATTTAGCACGGTCATGGGCGTCCCGTCCGGCGGCTACGAGGCGCGGATGGCCGACGCGGCGATCTACGACCTCGCGGCGGTCGGGATCAAGGTCACCGTCAAGAAGGTACTGTCCGAGGGCGCCGCCATCGCCACGTTGCCCATGGTGGCCTACCACTGGATTCAGGATTACCCCGATCCGGCGGACTTCATCGATGGGTTCACCTCGTGCGCGTCGGCCACGCCCAACGGCTCCAACGTGTCGTTCTACTGCAACCCCGCGCTCGACGCCCTGGCCAACAAGGCGCGCGGCATCCCGTTCGGTCCGGCCCGCGTGGCCGCCTACAACCATATCGACCAGTTGTACATGGCCGACGCCCCGTCCGTGCCGGTGTTCAACGACATCCTGTACTATATGCACTCGGCGCGGCTGCAGGGCTACTACATCTCGCCGCAGTGGTTCCCCTTCACGCTCGAACAGTACTGGCTGTCGAGCTAGCCTTGATGAGCGGAACGAATCCGGTGCTGCTGGCGGAACCGGGGCCGCTGGCGCCCATACCGGTGGCCCCGGAGCCCGAGGCCGCCGCCGAGGGACGGCGTCTCGGCCGCTGGGCGGTCGCCCGGCGGCGCCTGCTGCGCGACAAGGGCGCTCTGTGCGGCGCCGCCATCGTGCTCGTGCTGGTGGCGGCGGCGCTTCTGGCGCCCGTCATCGCGCCCTATCCGCCGGCGTTCGAAGACCCTAACGGGCTGACCATGCTTGGCTCTCCGCTGCCGCCGAGCCCCGGCCACTGGCTGGGGACCGACCCCAACGGCCGCGACGTGCTGAGCCGCGTTATCTACGGCGCGCAGATCTCGCTGCTGGTGGGTGTGGTCGGCAACGGGCTGGCCGGCTTGATCGGGCTGGCGCTGGGTTCCCTGGCGGGGTATTTCCACGGCTGGGTCGATACGCTGATCAGCCGTGTGCTGGACATCTTCCTGGCCTTCCCGGTCTACTTGCTGGCCCTGGCGCTGGCCGGCGTCCTGACCCCCAGCGTCAACACCACCATTGCCATCATCGTCGTCGTCTACTGGACCGCGACGGCGCGCATCGTACGCGGGCAGGTGCTCTCGCTGCGCGAGCGCGACTTCGTGGAGGCGGCGCGCTCGCTCGGCCAGCGCGAGGTCGTGATCCTGCTGCGCCATATTTACCCGCACCTGCTTTCCACGATGCTGATCTATACCGCGCTCAACATCGCGACCACGGTCGTCTTCGAAGCCGGCCTGAGCTATCTGGGCGTGGGCGTCCCCCATGGCACGCCCAGTTGGGGAGCCATGATCAGCGAGAACCAAGACGCCCTGACCACGGCGCCATGGCTGATCTTTTGCCCCAGCCTGGGCATCATGCTGACGGTGCTGGGCTTCAACCTGCTGGGCGATGGCCTGCGCAACGCGCTCGATCCCTACGGGCGGTGAAGCGGATGGTGATCGTATGACGCGCTACCTGGCTTCGCGGCTGCTCTGGCTGCCGGTGGAGTTGCTCGGCATCTCGCTGATCACCTTCGCGCTGGCCTATCTGGTCCCCGCCGACCCAGCTCGCCTCTACGCCGGTCCCCACGCGACCCTGGCCACCCTGCACAACATCCGACACCAACTTGGCCTCGACCAGCCGCCCTGGGTGCAGTACCTCACCTACCTGTGGAACCTGCTACACCTCGACCTGGGCACGTCCTACGAGCTGCACATGCCGGTGCTGCAGGCGATCCTGCAGCGCGTCCCGGCGACGGCCGAGCTGGCCGTGGCGGGGGTGTTCTTCGAGGTGCTGATCGGCGTCCCTATTGGGCTGCTGGCGGCGCTGGCGCCGCGCGGCATCGTCGACCGCCTGGGCATGTTCGTAACCCTGGTGGGCATCTCGACCCCGTCGTTCGTGCTGTGCTACGCCCTGATCTACCTGGTCTGGTTCAAGCTGGGCCTGTTCGTGAGCGGCGGGTACGGCGACCCGTTGCCGCTGTACCTGTTCCTGCCGGCCTTCGCGCTGGGCCTCTCCGGCGCGGCTTTCTACGCGCGGCTGCTGCGCTCCAACCTGCGCGATATCCTCTTCACGGACTACATCCGCACCGGCCGCGCCAAGGGGCTCTCCGCGGCCGTGGTGTTGCTGCGGCACGCGCTGCCCAACTCGGTCAACGTGTTGCTGACCCAGTTGGGGCTGGACATCGGCTTCTTCCTGTCCGGCGTGCTGCTGGTCGAGGTGCCGTTCAGTTGGCCGGGCATCGGGCGCCAGGCCTGGGAGGCGATCACAAACCTGGATATCCCCCTGGTGCTGGGCACGGTGCTATTCGGCGCGGTGGCGATCCTCGTCGCCAACATCGTCGTGGACATTGCCTACGCCTTCCTCGACCCGCGCATCCGCCACGGCTAGGGTCGGCGTGTGGGGCCTGCGACTGCGGTCGCATGGCAAACCACCGCGCTGGACCGGGACCGGCCGCAGCTGGTCGGGGGCCAGTCAGCCCGTGGGCCGACTGCGGTCGGGTGTGGTTCGTAGGGGGCGTATCGAATACGGCCAATTAAGGAGTACAGGGCGCGTTCAATATGCCCTTACCCTCGTCCTGACACCGCAGTGTCCGTCGTGTGCCATGCGACCGCGGTCGCAGGCGTCATATAGAATGCGCCCACATGTCTCCATCTATTGACGGACAGGCCCATGGCTTGTTATGATGGCTCCGGGGCGTCCCCCGCGTGGGCTTCCCCTTGGCGTCCCCTAAGTTGTCGCAATTTCGTGGTCCCTCTCCGGTCTTTATGTGAATCGTATATAACAGGGCTCACCGCCCTATGAGAATCCGTTTGCGCCCGTCCGACCTCACCAACCTCGCCGTCCTCTGCTTACTTGCGCTCGGCGCGTGCCTCGTCCCCGCCGCCGGGTCGCCCATCAGGATCAACGCCGCCACTCCCGCCGTGGGAGGGACGGGCGCGACCAATAGTCCGTCGGGGGCGTCGCGCGCCGGCACGCCCACGCCCACGCCCGGCGACGCGCAGGGCCTGACGGTCCCCCGCTCGCCCCTCTTCGCGGCGCTAACGCCACCCCCACATTCGCTGACGTCAGCCACAGTTGCGCAGGCATCAACCGCGACTGTGCCGCTATTGGCTCCCTCGCGAACGGCGACGGCTACTACATCAAAGGGAATGGCATCGAGCAAGGCCCAAGCTGCATTTGTGTCTAGTGGGGAGCAATCGTGCGGCTATATCATGGATTGCAACTTCGCTGATCAGGGGCCGTGGCGCTGGCAAGCCCCGGCCCAATTGTCTTCTGGCTCCCTCGTCCAGAATGATGCGGCAGGCAACTGTTGCAGGTCCCGCTTCGGCCAGGATGTGACCGTCCCTGGCAACACGTACCACTTCCAGCTCGTGTCGGACACACAGCCGTCTGGTCCATGCTTCGGTAGTGGCGATGATGGCGCGTTCGCCAATTCGATCAGTCAAAACGTTAACTGCAACGCTGGCTTGAGCTGGACGCGGGAACCCGCGCCTTCCACATATCCCTCCGGGTACTCGACCTGGACATCCAGTCCTTTCCAGCAATCGGGCCAGTTTTACTTCGAGTTCTTCAGTACTGGTGGTCACTACTACAGTGTTGGTCTATACGGGGCGGATACCATACCAACGGGAACGCCGACATCCACAGCAACCTCGTCACCGACCGACACGCCGACGCCTACTGGATCGCCCACGCCAGGGCCGACTGACACGTCTGTTCCAACCGACACGCCGTCGCCGACCGCCACGCCGCTGGGTGCCGGCGTCGGGACGCAGGCGACGCCGATAGCTAGCGCGACGCCGCAGAGTAGCTGCTACTACAACCCCCAGTGGCTGACATGTGTGGCCCTTAACTCCGGGCTGCCCATCTACAACATCCCGGCCATCCCCGCCGCCTCCGACGAAGCGTATGTGCAGTCCTGCAACCCGGATTGCCCGAACCCGCGCCGCACGTGGAACCTGGTCCTGCATCCCCATGACCTTGGCAGCGGCCATGACCAGAACGTCTGGACGGATAACGGCACCCCGTGCCCCTATCAATGGAACGACGGCACGAACTGGGGGTACACCTGCTACAACGCCGGTCCCATCAAGTACATCAACATCACCTCGACCGGGGGCTATCACACGGTCGATTACGTCGTGCTGTATCCCCTGGGCCTGAACTGGCCCGCCGCGCCTACGGCGACGAGCACGCCCGTCCCTCCGCCGACCAGCACGCCGACCGCCACGCCGCTGGGCGGCGGGGTTGTGCCCTGGCACCCGCACTACGGGGCGCGGCTGAGCGACCGCATCGGGGTGAGCGTCGACCTGGCGGATGGACACGTCGACGTCTCCGTCGACGATATGGCCCTCCCCGCGCTCGGGCCCGACCTCGCGCTCTCGCATGTCTGGGACAGCGCCCTGGCGCAGGCGCCGACGCCGGTGACCACGACGGCCGGTGCCGGCTGGGTCAGTAGCCTGACGCCGAGCATGGGCGGCGTGCTCACTGGGACCGTCGTCTTCACGGACGACACGGGCGCGGCGTGGCCCTTCACCTACACCGGCAGCCTGACGGATACTAGCCCCTACACCGCCTATGCGCCTGCGCCCGGCATGCCCTGGCAGTTGACGGCGTCGCTGTCCGGCTACACGCTGACGAATTACCTCACCGGCGCGTCCATGCGCTTCGATGCCCTCGGTCGCTACGCCGCGACCGCGGACAGCTACGCCAACCGGAATCTCTTGAGCTACACCGGCGCGCTCGGCCCCGACAGCATTACGAATAGCGGCGGACGAGCGCTCAGCTTCACGTACAACGGCAGCGGCCTGCTGAGCGACGCGCAAAGCCCCCTGTGGCAGAGCAGCGGCGGCGCGCAGGGGCAGCACGTTACCTACGGCTACAACGGCGCCGGTCAGCTGGCCAGCGTGACCTGGGGCGCGGGGACGCCCCATCCGCAGGTCGCGCGCTTCGACTACAGCGGGACGCAACTGATCACCGTCACCACGCCCGGCGGCCACGCCTGGAACCTCTCCTACACCGACCACGGCCAGCTCTCCGACCTGATTAGCCCCGCGGCTCAGATGCCGCAGGGCGGCGCCATCCCGGCGCACGACACGCACATCATCTACGCCACCATCGCCGCAGGCACGTCGGCGCAGGTGGTGGAGGACTGGGCCGGCGACGCCGGTCAGCCGCCCACGCCGGGGGCGGTCCCGGTGACCACGACCTATGTCATGGACCCCCAGGGCCAGCCCATCGAGGTCGACGACGCATTGGGCCACGCCACCACGCGGACCTACGACGCGGACCACGACGTGCTGACGCGGACCGACGCGCGGGGCAACACGAGCAGCGCCACCTACGCCTACGTCGGGCCACCGGGCACGGCGCTGACCACGACCGGGCTGCTGAGCACGACGGTGACTCCGCCGCTGGCCGTCTATACGACGACGAACGCGCTCCAACCCCAGACCACGATCTATCATCACGACCCGACGACGTATGACCTGAGCGAGGTGGACACCCCAGCGGGCGGGGCCACCTTCTACGGCTACGACGGGAGCCACAGCGTGGTGACCGCGACGCAGTTGCTGACGAACCAGGGCAACATCTTCTGCCCCAGCGCGCTGGCGCGGCCCGCCGTCAGACGCACCGCGACGGTGCGCGCCGCCAGTTCCTATTGCAGCTACACGCAGACCTGGCGGTCGGCGCTCACTGGGTACGACGGCCATGGTCAGCTGGTCGGCCGGACGGATGGGCGCGGCGTCGCGCCCAGCAGCCTGCGCACGACGAGTAAGGACCCTAGCCTGGTCCCTCCCTCGCCGCAGCTCGACCCGACCCAGGCGCCGCTGTACACCACGCGCTACACCTACACCGCTCAGGGCGACCTGCAGAGCGTGACCAGCCCGCCGATCACCACCAGCCTGAACGGCACGACGAGCAACGCGCCCGTCACCACGGGGTACGGCGCGGACGCGGACGGCAACGTGACGACCGTGACCTCGCCCAATGGCAACGCCACGACCACAACCTACGACCCCCTGGGGCGACCCCTGACCACAATGGGGCCGGCGGTCCCGCTGTACCAGGGCGGCCCGGCCAGCCCGTCCGTCACACTGGGCTACGACGGCGACGGCAACGTGGTCACCACGACCGACGCGCTGAACGAGTCCACGGTGCGCGCCTACGACCCGCTGGGGCGGCTGGTGGCGCGGAGCAACCCGCTGGGCGCCACCGCGTTCTACACCTACACGGCGACCGAACTGAGCGCGACACAGGACAACGCGGGCAACGTGACCGCCTACGGGTACGACGCGGCGGGCCGGTTGACCAGCGCGCTGGACCCGACGGGCGTCACCACGGCCTATCAGCGGGACGCGGTGGGCAACACGGTGGCCATCACCACGCCGCTGGACGCCAATGGGGCCAGCGCGGTGCGCTCGGTCCAGTACGACGCGCTCAACCGTCCCACCATCACCACGATCACGGGCGTGGGCGAGGTGACGCCGACGGCGCCGCGGGTCAGCAGCGTGAGCTACGACGCGGACGGCAACGTGGCGCTGCGGGTGGCGCCAAACGGCGACCAGACGGACAGCCAGTACGATCTGGCGGGTCGCCCGCGCGAGACGGACGTGTACGCGGCGTCGAGCAGCGTGCAGTCTCCGCTGGCGCAGGACCTCTACAGCTTCGACGCGGCGGACAACCCGGTGGGTGGCACCTCGTTCAACCAGTACGCGCGAGCGTCGTCGTTCGACGGGGCCAACCGGCCGCTGGCGGCGCAGTCCTGCCTGCAGGTGTGCCCGAGCACGCCGAACGTCGGCACCGTGCCGACGTTCGACCCGGACGGCAACCTGGTGTCCCTGGCGCGGCAGGACACGAGCGCGGGCGGCTCGTCCACGACGCTGACCTACAACGCGGCCGACTGGCTGACCTCTCAGGACGACGGGCAGGGCCAGACGGCGTACGGCTACGACGCGGCGGGGCGGGTGCGCACGCAGAGCCTGGCGTTGGGATCAGGGCAGGTCACGGCGACGGACAACGCGGCGGGCCTGACCACGCGGATCGACAGCACGATCATCGACCAATTGATGACCACGAACGCCCGCCGCGCGCAACGGCGGGGGCGGGTGTCCGGGGCGCCGGTGCTCACGACGACGGGACGAGCGAGCGGGCTGACGACCGCCGCCCTGGCGACGGCGACGCGGACGCCCACCGCACGGCCCATGGCGACGCGCACGGCCACCGCACGGCCGACAGCGACCAGGACAGCCACGAGCAGGCCGACGGCGACCAGGACGGCGACGAGCAAGCCGACGCCGACCAAGACGGCGACAGCCGCCACCACGGCGCCCACCGCGACAGCGACGCGCGCGCCGCTGCCCACGCCGACGAGGACCGCCACCGGGACGACCGCGCCCACGCTCACCGCGACGGCCACTGGCACACCGACCGTGACAGCCACCAGCACGGCGACGGCCACAGCTACCAGCACGGCGACGCCGACCGCGACGAACACGCCGACCGCGACCCTGACCAGCACGCCCACCGCAACGGCCACGCCCACGACTACCCCGACCGCGACCGATACCGCGACGCCCACGCCGTCGCCCACGCCGACGGTGGCCACGAGCACCTCCTCCGTCAGCGACCTCTTCGGCTACACGGCCGATGCGCTGCCCTACACGGCCACGCTGGACGCGGGGCAGGCGGGCGAGGTGGGCGAGGAACGCTTCTACGACGGGGACAACCGCCTGCTCTGCACGCAGGCGCGCAGCACGAACCTCACCCAGACGGGCGCGCTGGCTGCCAGCTACGTCTACGCCTACAGCGCGCTGGGCGTGACCACCGCCGTCACGCCGGGGGGCAGTGTCTGCGGCCTGGCCCCCCAGCCCGCCCAAGCCCGCCTGTTGGGCTACGACGCCTTGGGGCGGTTGACCTCCAGCACCGGGTTGCCCGCGTACCTCTGGAGCTATGACGGCAACGGCAACCTCGCGTCGGTCTACGCCACGGGCGGGGTGACGGCGACCTACGCCTACGCCAACGCGGACGGGACGGAGCCAGCGGGGTGGCTGCCCAACGAGTTGGTGGCCACGACCTACGGCCCGAGCACGGGAGCGCAGCGCAGCGCCTACGGCTACGACGGGAGCGGGAACACGGTAGCGGTGACGGACACGGCGGGGGCCAGCCCGAGCGGGCAGGCCCTGAGCGAGGCGCTGACCTACAACGCGGAGGGGCGGCTGGCCTCGGCGGCGAACACGACGGGCGTGACGATGACCGTGGCCTACAACGCGCAGGGGCTACGCTCCAGCATCGCGGTGACGGACGCGCACCCGGAGTACAACACGCCGAGCAGCACCAGCTTCAGCGAGACGCTGCAGTACCGGGGCGGCCGGGTGGGGCAGGTGACGGTGACGGAGCCGGGGCAGGCCACGTTCACGGAGACGTTCGTGTACCGGCAGGACGGGGAGCCGCTGGAGCTGCTGTACACGGTAGCGGGGCAGGCCACCGTGCGCTACTGGTACGAGACGGACGGGCGGGGGGACGTGACGGCGCTGACCAACGCCCAGGGGGTCGTGGTGGACCAGTACGCCTACGACCCGTGGGGCCGACTGTTGCCGAAGGACACGTTCGGCCATGCCCTGACGCTGGAGGGGGTGCCGCAGCCGCTGCGGTACCGGGGCTACTGGTGGGACGGGTGGTACGACGGGGCGGGGGCGTACAACGACAAGACGTACGCGAGCACGGACAGCCGGCCGGCGGCGTGGTACTGGCTGACCAACCGGGCGTACGACCCGGCGCTGGAGCGGTTCCTGCAGCCGGACCCCTCGGCCCAGGACGGGGTGCGCTCCTACGCCTACTGCCACGACGCCCCGGTGGACTGCGCCGACCCCTCGGGCCTGCTCGGCCCCGAGCCGCCCGGCGTCCCCGAACCGCCCGCAGTGCGTCCCGGCTCCGGCGCCCGCGCGTATCGCCCGAGCCAGCTGGTGCCGGTGCTGCGCGACTTCGCCAATGCCTTGCGCGGGACGCTGCTGCCCGAGGTCGGCGACATCAACGTCGTCATCGGGCCGGACGGCGAGTTCCTCCCGGACGCCTCGGGCAGCTACGATCTGGGTGCGTTCGACAGGCAGGGCGCCATCGGGCTTGCGCGAGGCGCGCGACGGTTTCTGCAAGCTATCCAGGGCCGTCTGGGTAGGAAAGTCGCGTCGGTGAATCCGGACGGAACGCTCAACGTGAGTGGCTATGGTGCCAAGATAAATGGGGTGCCGCGCGAAGCCCTCGGGGTCCAGCCGAGCAACGTCGCGGATGTGCTCGACGTGGCTGACCAGATGGGCATAAGCTACCGGCCTGAAGGCGTCATGACGGCTAACGATGGACCGTCTCTGGCCGAGGAACAGATAGCGGGACACGCGGAGAAACAGGGGGATATCCGTGCTCCCGGCATTCCTCAGGCAACAACCAGTCCACCCTGTGCAACCTGTAGCAACTTCCTTGGTGCACGAGCCAGCTTTGATGCTGTCAATGGACCGCGCGTCGTGGATGATCCTTACGGCACGACCATCTACTACCCTAATGGCACGATCGAGCTCGTCGCGAAGCAAGCGTATCCAACGTGATATCTCGCGCCTTGAAACAATGACGCCGGGTGCCACGTGACGCGCCCTAACGAGCAACATTCGCCGCAGCACTCATATAGATCGTGTGTAGACAGCATACAGACAGGTAATTCATAAGGACACAGATGGCTATACCTGCACAACTAGCGCAGATTCTCGGCACGGCGTTGGATCGCGTGCTCCGCGAACCGCGGCACGCCCTGGTGCCCTTCCAGCGACGCATCGTTTATGAATACCTGGCCGAAAGTAGCGACACAACATACCGCTCGGCCCTCCCCCCGTTGTCGCGTGAGGCTGCCTGGGACGCTTTAGCCTCCCAAGGAGTTGTGCGCAACCCAGTAGCATGGAGGCGGCGCATTCGCCTCGACCTGCTGACAGCGCGGCGCATGCACGATCTGTGGCACGAATTACGCCCGCACGATGATCTTGCCTATCGCATGTACGCCATCGCTGAGGATGCGGTTGTTCAGAGTATCGACTATAATAGCATCGCGGAGGAGATAAACGCTGTCTTCTTTCAGGCTGAGAACGCTGACTACAGCTTCCACCCCCCGTACTACGCGCTGAATGCGATTATCGCGTCGATCCTAACAGCCTGCAGAGTCAACACGTGGGACGGTATTGCCATCGAACCTGAGAACGACGATAGGACACTTGAGCTTGATACGCTCGATGCGGCAGGCTTTGCGTGCGACGCAGTTGCGGGTCCCGTGTGGGATCTGAAGTCTGATCCAATCAAACGTCTGGAGTTCTGGACCTGGTGGCTGACCGAAGCGATCCCGACTGTATGGCAGCGCGAGGAGGAGGGAACGCCGCTCGTGCCCGACGAACAAAGAGTGCGTTAACGAGCATGCACTCGGCCTCACGATGGGCGAGGATTGCTGACGACGAGCATGCGGCGCAGATAGGCTACGACACACGACAACGTGAGTTGCTGTCACTGCGTCAATGGCTGCTTGCTCTCTGGCTCATGCTTGGTGGGCTTGGGCTAGTCTCGAGCACTGCGCCCACCGCGGCCTACACCACGGGCAACACGCTGTCGTCGTCGATCACGACCTACCAGTACGACCCGCGGACCGATGACCTGATCACAGTGACGCTGCCCGGGGGCGGGGCGACGCTCTACGGCTACGACGGCGGCCACAGCGTCATCACGACCACGCAGGTGCTGGCGAACACGGGCAACACCTTCTGCCCCAGCGCCCTGGCGCGGCCCACGGCCAGACGCACGACCACGACCGCGGTGCGTTCGCTGAGCGCGGCCTATTGCAGCTACACGCAGTCCTGGCGGTCGGCGCTCACCGGGTACGACGCGTACGGCCAGCTCATCAGCCGGACCGACGGGCGCGGCATCGCGCCCGGCAGCCTGCGCACGACGAGCAGGGACCCCAGCCTCGCCTCGCCCGCGCCGCAACTCGACCCGACCCGACCCAGGCGCCGCTGTACACCACGAGCTACACGTACACCGCTCGGGGCGACCTCCAGAGCATGACCAGCCCGCCCATCACCACCAGCCTGAACGGGACGACGAGCAACGCCCCTGTCACCACGGGGTACGGCGCGGACGCGGACGGCAACGTGACGACCGTGACCGCACCCAACGGTAACGCCACGACCACGACCTACGACCACCTGGGGCGGCCCCTGACCACGACAGGGCCGGCCGTCCCCGTCTATGCGGGAGGCCCGACCAGCCCCTCGACGACGGTGGGCTACGACGGCGACGGCAACGTGACCAGCGCGACCGACGCGCTGAACGAGTCCACGGTGCGCGCCTACGACCCGCTGGGGCGCCTCGTCGCCTTGAGCAATCCGCTGGGGGCCACCGCGTTCTATACCTACACGGCGACCGAACTGAGCGCGACACAGGACAACGCGGGCAACGTGACCGCCTACGGGTACGACGCGGCGGGCCGGTTGACCAGCGCGCTGGACCCAACGGGCGTCACCACGTCCTACCAGCGGGACGCGGTGGGCAACACGGTGGCCATCACCACGCCGTTGGACACGCGCGGGGCGGTCGCGGTGCGCTCGGTCCAGTACGACGCGCTCAACCGTCCCACCATCACCACGATCACGGGCGTGGCGAGGTGACGCCGACGGCGCCGCAGGTGAGCAGCGTGAGCTACGACGCGGACGGCAACGTGGCCTTGCGGGTGGCGCCGAACGGCGACCAGACCGTCAGCCAGTACGACCTGGCAGGCCGCCCGCGCGAGACGGACGTGTACGCATCGGCGCCGAGCGTGCAGCCCCCGCTGGCGCAGGAGCTGTACGGCTTCGACGTGGCGGACAACCCCGTGGGCCGTACCACGTTCAACCAGTATGCGCGACAGAGCGCGTTCGACGGGGCCAACCGGCCGCTGGCGACGCAGGCCTGCCTGCAGGTGTGTCCCTCGACGCCCAATGTCGGAACCGTGCCGACGTTCGACCCGGACGGCAACCTGGTGTCCCTGGCGCGGCAGGACACGAGCGCGGGCGGCTCGTCCACGACGCTGACCTACAACGCGGCGGACTGGCTGACCTCTCAGGACGACGGGCAGGGCCAGACGGCGTACGGCTACGACGCGGCGGGGCGGGTGCGCACGCAGAGCCTGGCGTTGGGATCAGGGCAGGTCACGGCGACGGACAACGCGGCGGGCCTGACCACGCGGATCGACAGCACGATCATCGACCAATTGATGACCACGAACGCCCGCCGCGCGCAACGGCGGGCGCACGTGGCCGGGTTGCCGGTGTCCGCGACGACGGGACGAGCGAGCGGGCTGACGACCGCCGCCCTGGCGACAGCGACACGGACGCCCACGAGTCGGCCGACGGCGACGCGCACGCCCACCGTGCGTCCCACGGCGACGCGGACGGCCACGAGCAGGCCGACACCGACCAGGACGGCCACGAGCACGCCGACACCGACCAGGACGGCAACGGCCGCTAACACGGCGACGGCGACGCGCGCGCCCAGTGCAACGGCGACGGCGACGCGCGCGCCGCTGCCCACGCTGACCAGGACCGCCACCGCGACGGCCACGCCCACCGCGACGGCCACGAGCACGCCGACCGCGACCGCAACGACCACGCCAACGGCCACAGCCACACCGACGAACACCGCGACCGCGACCGCGACCGCGACGAGCACGCCCACGCCGTCGCCCACGCCCACGGTCGCCACGGCCGTCTCCGCCGCCAGCGACCTCTTCGGCTACACGCCCGACGAGTTGCCCTACACGGCCACGCTGGACGCGGGGCAGGCGGGCGAGGTGGGCGAGGAGCGCTTCTACGACGGGGACAACCGCCTGCTCTGCACGCAGGCGCGCAGCACGAACCTCGGCCAGACGGGCGCGCTGGCTACCAGCTACGTCTACGCCTACAGCGCGCTGGGCGTGACCACCGCCGTCACGCCGGGGGGCAGTGTCTGCGGCCTGGCCCCCCAGCCGGCCCAGGCGCGCCTGCTGGGCTACGATGCCCTGGGGCGGCTGACCTCCAGCACCGGCTCGCCCTCCTACCTCTGGAGTTACGACGGCAACGGCAACCTCGCGTCGGTCTACGCCACGGGCGGGGTCACGGCGACCTACGCCTACGCCAACGCGGACGGGACGGAGCCGACGGGGTGGCTGCCCAACGAACTGGTCGCCACCACGTACGGCCCGCGCGCAGCGGGGCTCAGCGCAGCGCCTACGGCTACGACGGGAGCGGGAACACGGTAGCGGTGACGGACACGGCGGGGGCCAGCCCGAGCGGGCAGGCCCTGAGCGAGGCGCTGAGCTACAACGCGGAGGGACGCCTCGCCTCGGCGGCGAGCACGACGGGTGTGACGATGACGGTGGCCTACAACGCGCAGGGGCTGCGCTCAACCATCGTGGTGACGGACACGCACCCGGAGTACAACACCCCGAGCAGCACCAGCTTCAGCGAGACGCTGCAGTACCGAGGCGGCCAGGTGGGGCAGGTGACGGTGGCCGAGGCGGGGCAGGCCACCGTGCGCTACTGGTACGAGACGGACGGGCGGGGGGACGTGACGGCGCTGACCAACGCCCAGGGGGTCGTGGTGGACACGTACGCCTACGACCCGTGGGGCAAGCTGCTGCCGAAGGATGTGCTGGGGCACGCGCTGACGTTGGAGGGGGTACCGCAGCCGCTGCGCTACCGGGGCTACTGGTGGGATGGGTGGTACGACGGAGCGGGGGCGTACAACGGCGGGACGTACGCGAGCACGGACAGCCGGCCGGCGGCGTGGTACTGGCTGACCAACCGGGCCTACGACCCGCTGCTGGAGCGGTTCCTGCAGCCGGACCCCTCGGGGCAGGACGGGGTGCGCTCCTACGCCTACTGTCACGACGACCCCA